>Ga0194116_10008669_pt1 | contig 10250 bp, 9 predicted proteins | sample TA2MahsurfametaG_4_FD_148617 | JGI IMG/M metagenome (GOLD analysis project Ga0194116, IMG submission 148617) | Freshwater microbial communities from Lake Tanganyika, Tanzania - TA2015008 Mahale S9 surface | ecosystem: Environmental > Aquatic > Freshwater > Lake | place: Tanzania: Lake Tanganyika... | reverse complement strand
AAATTTGCAGCATTGCCACGCTGCTGCTTTGTCTCGGGCTTGGGTTCTGGCTGTGGTTCGGCAAAGGTCTCTTTCCCGCGGCTATGGCTGGGTCGCAGCGCTTGGTTTGGAGTCTGCTGCTCCTCGTGATGCTGGCCTGTGAAGGCATCTCGGCCTCGGCCTGGGAGGTCCTGCTCGTCAGCCACCAGACTTCTGCGCTTGCCCTTCGCCAGGGCTTGTTTTTCCCGCTGCGGCTTCTGCTGGCCGCACTGGGTGCACTGCTGTTGGGTGTTTCGGGTGCGTTGGTGGGCTGGTGCTTGGTGGCAGCGCTCCAGTGGGGATGGCTGAAGCACCAGTTGGACTCACGCTGGATGCCACTGCGGCTTTGCCCTCCCTTACTCCAAAGCGCAAAAAAGTTATTGCGGCGTGGTTTGCCCTTTTATGGGTCGAACCTGCTCGCCTCTTTGATTTTTTATCCACTGCTTCTCCAGGTCGCCAGTGGTAGTGGACTGGCTGAGGTGGGCTATCTGCGTGTGGGACAGATCCTGCAGCAGCTCTTTGCCTTTCTGCCCACCACACTGGTGCCAGTGCTTTTTTTGCAATTGCGGAGTGAACCGAGCTTCAAGGGCCAGGTGGCCCGCTTGGAGTTGCCGCTGCGCCTGATCTGGCTGGTGTTGCTTGAGGTGTTGCTGCTGTATTGCGTGCTCGATCAGTGGTTGATCGGTTGGCTCTTCGGTCCAGGTTTCGAGGCGGCGCTACTTCCAACTCGTTTGCTGTTGTTGACGGCCTTACTGGAGTGTCTGGCTCAGCTGGTTATGCAGCCGTTGTTGGCGGCTGGGCAGACCCGCCTGTATGGGTTGTGGCAAAACGGCTCCGCTTTGCTGGCTGCACTGCTCGGCTGGTTGTGGATTCCCAAGGCAGGCCTCTCGGCCTATCTGCTTGTGAGGCTGTTGTATGTGTTGCTGCCCTTGCTTGGCTTTGCTGGCCCAGTGTTTCGGCATCTAAGGGCCCCACGTCAGATGCTGCCATTGGTATTGCTTAGCCTTGCTTGCGGGGTTTTTCTCTTGGCTCAGGTGTTCAGCCTGATGGCGCTGTCCTGGTCGATCCCGCTCGCCCTGTCTGCAGCCTTAGCGCTTTTGCTGCTGCATTGGCAGGACGCTCGTGCCCTCACACAACGGCTGATGTTGGTATGGCGCTAAAAATCAGAACCCTCTAGTTTCAGCTGTACATATCAAGCCTTTGTGTGGCCTTGGCAAAAACTCGCATAGCCCAGCTCTGCTGATCTAACTCAGCTTGCAAATAGTGATGGAGTTCTCATAGAGCGCTTGAATGGAATACGGCCACCTGCAAAGGCTTGGATTCGCGCAATAGATTAGATTGCAGCCATAAAGATAGGCAGGTCGTATACGTAAAAGAATGTAAACGAGTTATGCTCTAATGAGTATTCAAAGATTTCATCCAAGGGATTGCATGCACGCGAGCTGCTTTCCAAAGAAAGACTTGGCAAGCTATCAGCACCTCCATTTGTCGAAAGTCAATGCGCAGCCCAGAGATACCCGCTCCTTACTGAAAATATTCTGATACAGTCCATTGGCAAGTAGGTTTGACCACTCCACAGGCCTTATGCATATTCGCTTATAATAGTGAGCGATACAACAAGATATGCTTCCGAACAATAGAATCGGCAGAAAACCTAGAGCGAGCTCTAGTCTTTGCTCGATGACCTAGAATGCGCCGAAGTCTGCTATTGTCCACCATCTTATTGAGAGCACTTACTAACTTGCCTTCATCGTAGCTATCAACAAGAAAGCCCGTATTGTTGTCTGCAACAATATCTGAAAGTCCTGAAGTCCGGTATGAAATGACTGGGACTCCAGAAGCCTGAGCCTCGGCTGCAATTAATCCGAATGACTCCAACCTAGAGGGTACAACTACAATATCTGTAATAGAGAACAGCTCGGCTAGTCTTTCTTGACTAAGAAAAGGAAGCAAAATAATTCTATCGCTCAATTCACCATGCCTTGACAGAAATTGTTTTTGTGCCGAACTGCTTAAGCCAAATAAGACTAATCTTGCATTACAGCGAGGCCAAATACAATCCTGCAAAATTCGCCCGACAATATCTAATCCCTTATTTTTGTCGCGTGCTGCATAAGCAGCTCCTAATACAATTACAACCTCACTACCGTTGAGGCCTAGCCTATTTCGCGTTTCAGAGGGCACTGATTTGTCGCTAAAGAAAACCTTATCAACAATATTGGGGATAACATGTATATCACAGTCTCTCCAAAGTCTCGAACGAAGTGCTTGACTTCTGCTCCATGTGGAAGGTGCGATAAGTGTAAAGCGACTTGGGCACCAGCTTCTCATCTTCCGTTCCCAACACCATCTATCTAGATCGAGGCCACATGAACCATCTAGTCGGTTATTCCGGAAATAACCGATTTCAAAGCGATTGTCGTGATGATCGCATGGATGATGCTCGGCCCCAGTTAGAGGCCAGCAGTCATGCAGCGTCCAAACAACTTTCTTCCTAATCCTACCAATGGCTTCAATTGAAATAAATTCTGATTGGAGCCAGTGCAAGTGTACAATCTCCTGCTCTGACGAATTCAGTTCTTTGTCAAACCACGAAGGAAAGCAAGAAAGTGAATGCCAATGTTTATTAGGTGTTCTCTGTGCTTGAATCAGCAATCTAGACGTATAGTGTCTAGCAAGACCTAAGATTTCAAATGCTCTTGATACAGGTCGTCTAATTAAATTACCTTTTTCATCGATTCTGGAGCCTAAATATCTGTAGCTAGATTTAAAGCCAATAGAACTTAGGCTTTCATGTAGCCTGAAAGCCGCATCTGCTGCGCCACCGCCCCCTTTAGAGTAACTCAAGTGCAAAACACTCGGATCTCCGTCTTGAAGGCTCATCAATACCCGATCAGTTTCTGACAAATATCGTAAAATCTGCTCATTACAGTTGCATCATCGCACTTGTGGTAATAAACTCTCGACAGATTTGCCTTAGCCATCTTTTGAAGGGTCTCTTTCTTTAATCCTGTCAAGACTGTGGTCAGTAGCGGAGCAGAAATAGATGAAGGCTTGGCAATGCAGTTAAGAATAAACTCGCGAATGTAGAACAAGGCAAATCTCAGGTCTGAGACTCTTCCAGCACTCAACCACAGTTTAGCGTAGCATGCTATCTGATTATAGTAAAAAGGAATCGAGGAATATGTTATGCCTAATTCGCCAACATAATGTATGTGAGCTATTGAGGATCCTGATGCGCAGCAAAGAATTGGCTTATTCATTGCACAGAATTCACCTATCGCAATACCAAATGTTTCACCCATGCTACCACCCCAAAGCATACAATCACACATAGAGATAACCTGATACTTCTCCTCGGCGTCAGCAATACGAGGAAGAAACTTGATCCGACTTTTATGTCTAGAGGGAACCTCAAATGGTTTAGTATTTACCATTAAAAAGCATAAGTCATCTCGGGAATCAACTGCCTTTAGGATAGCTTGAACATTTGACTGAATATCAAAGGTCTCATAAGCACCTATTCTTCCAATGACCAAGTCTGTGTCATTTAACCCAAGATCTCTTCTGGCAATTCCATGCCCAGTAATTCGCGGCTTACGAATAATGTGTGGCAATACAAGGCAATGGGGATTCGTATTCTTTATAAAAGGCGATACAGCTACAAAAGCCGTTCTATTAAAGATTGGTGGAGAATCCTCATAGTCAAATATGCAATGGAGCATAACTGGGCATGAGAGGCTAACAGTAAACATCGATGGAGCCGAAACCGGGACATAAAGAATATCTATTCCTAATTGTCTGGTTTTTGACTCTAGCTCCGAAATAGATGACAAGGGGACAACAGAAGCATACTCGCGAAGATTTGCGACGACATCTTCGTCATTATGTGGATTAGAATCAATGTAAAAGACTACACATCTGCCTTTATTCTTCAGTCCGTGGAAACGCGAATATTCCGCTATAGCATTGGTTGTCCCTCTGACACTCAAGTAATTATCGAAGAAGCCCAGTGTAAGCTTGTCGTATCCATGTGCTTGCTTCAAGCGTACTCCTCTAGGCTTCCTGCTTGTTTACATGCCAACTCTACTACTACATGCGGGCTATCTTAAACTGCCTTGAGATATTGTGATCAACCCTATCCGCAATTGATGAGACCAAGACCGTCGAGGCGTCAAAAGCGTTGTATTCATTACTTTAAACCTAGCGTTGGAGGTCTTTTATGTCGGTCAACCAAAATTCTTTCCAGATCCTATCTTGCTTCTTATTCCTAACGCTATATCAAAAAGCCAAGTACTATTGTAGTTGCATCTACCGCATTAAACCGATATTCTAGCTAGATTGGCTTCGTCATCACGAATTCGCAATGGACAGCTTCTTGCTTAGAGTGCGCAGAAAGCTAGCCAGCCAGCATGATCCTTTCGAGTGGAGTCTAAAGTGCGTTTTGGCAAGCCTTGAGATCAAGCCCGAGCAGCTCGTATACTTTGATATTGGATGTCATAAAGCCGAATGGGCAAAGTCTTTGCGCAGAGCATTTCCGAAAGCATCAGGCCACCTTTTTGATCCAGTCTCGTATCCTGAAACACTTGCTTTCTGCAATCAATCAATAAACAAATCCACCTATCATAAAGTCGCCTTCTTTTCCGATTCCTCAGAGCGTTTCTTCTACTCTAACGGCACAAGCGGCGACTCACTCTTTCAAGAACTTACTCCATCTTACGCTAAAGTAAAGCCTGTCCTTATACCCACAACCTCAATTGACAGATACATTTATGACCACAATATCTCGTTGCCTCATATCCTCAAAATTGATGCCCAAGGAGCTGAGCTAGAAATAATACGTGGTGCTGAAAACTTGCTTAGCAGACCACAAACTGTCTTTATCGAATTAGAAGTGTCCTTTTACGAATATAACAAAGAAGCACCACTTGCTCACGAGGTGATCTTCGCAATGGATCAACTTGGCTATAAGCTGATATCATTAACCCCAATACATGAAGGGCTTCATGTGCTCAACCAATCAGACGCACTGTTCGTAAAAAAAGACTCACTTACTCAAGCATCTTGTGCGGGACTTGATCTCAATGCGATATCAAACACCTGGTTGACATCTTCTTCGGATAGATGAACATTCTCGCGACGTCCTGTCCTGCCATCTGAAATAAAATAAATATAGTGATCCAAGTCTGTATGCATAAGAGCCCTTGCGTAACAAGAATTGCACCAGTTCCTGTCCATTATCTCAATAACTCTTCCTGGAGCTTTCATGATATACGGCACTAATGTCAAATCTGCTCCGTGTACTGCTATCACAACCTCTGCATTGGCTAAAATATTGAACTGGTTCTCTATTCCATATTCTGAGAGGGTTACTATCCTAAACCCTTCCGTCTCGGCTCTCCTAATCATCAGCTCTGTTGTACATACATCAAACCCTCCTCGACTATCTTTGTCTCTGAGCAAGAGAAGTCGGTATCTTTCCCCTCTAGCAGTAGTCATCTCACCTCTGAATATACAAGCGAAGCTTCTTAATAACTTGTCATGAGTCTCCCTTGTGACGTTTCCCGTATATCTGCCAATTCCCAATGTGTAGCATGGCCCACTTATTAAAACATCTCCATGTGTCCAATATATAGCAAACGAGTAGCGACTCTTCAGTATTTCTAAGACAGCACAGATGAAGCTCTTCTGTGCTTGATCTGGCAGAAGTAGTACCGGCTTGACCCCTGTTTCTTTAAAATATTTCAAGCAATCGATTAAACGCGGCACGAAGTCATAAAAAAAGTGATAGAAATAAGTACAGTTATGTGAACCAAGGTACAATATGGGATTTGTTGGTGTAGACTTGGCAGATACTCTTGCATATTGAGGACATATCAAGTAGGAAAGTATCCATAGCGCAGTCCGTGATGCTTCTCTATATGTAAAGCATAAGGTATACCCCCAGACTAACTTCCGCGAGCACCTATCGAAAATAAAATCTCTCTGACTTCCCACAATCGCACTGTCAAAGCATCGCATTCTCTGAGACCAACTGCTCGTTAAGGGTGCGTACCCTTTTGCCATAGTACGGATCAAAAATGCATCGTCATTACTCCTAGGGCTTGTCAGATATTTACTGTTAAATACTGGAAAACGAATTGCGGTCTCAGCACAAAACCAACCATTGCTGAAATCACTTATGCTTGTGAGCAACAGTGCTCGCATTCCGTTAATAATCGTTTTCACGCTGTTGCATCCCGCAGTAGTTTTCTCAACCTACTGCTATAAAGACTGAGGTTCATATTGGAGCGAATAAACTCTCGATTTACGTCGCTATTCCCTTGGCAGCTTGCATAGCTCATCACACTCTTGACAGCTTCGTAAAGTGTATCTTCCATGTCTTCTTTCCAATCCATCATAATTCCCTCAGGCAAAGATACGCCACAATCACTAGTGTAAATAGGATACAATCCCGATGCCATGACAACCGAAAGTAGACCCGGGCTGCCACCTTCTGAAGCACTAGGTAGCACAACTGCCATGCATTGGCTATAAATATCTTTCGCAGCGCACGAGTATGGATTAATGCTGCCATGTAAGATCACCCTACTGAGATACATTCCATAGTATCTTGAAACCATCTCTCGTTCAGACTTGCGCAAATCGCCGCAGACATGCAACTTTATATTCGGAAACTCCCGCAGTATTCTTCTAAAGTTGTGCAATCCCTTATGATACATCCCATGTGACCCAAACCATAGGATATCTGTAGACGAACTCTGCCGGCCTTCCCATTTATAAGAATCTGATGTTCCCAAGCTGAGATAGAAAGCTTCAATGCTGTAGATCCTTTTGCCAGAGTGATGTCCATAGCTGTCTGCCACCACCCTATTTCCAAGAGCGATGATTACATCCGATCGGTGCTCTGATTCCTCGATCTCTCTTGGCACTATCCTCAGACCTTGGATGATATTCCCATCACTCAGGGTAGTCGTTTTGCCAATTATAGATAAGAGCTTCATTGACTTTTCCCGAACTGACGCTGCCCCATGCCCTGTACCGTAGTAAATAAATCTATCTATGCCTGATCTTCTCTCGTGAAGGTAATTAAAAGTCTTGCCAAACCCTGCTACAAGTGAAAACTCTCTTCCCAATCTATCTACATCAATCTGGTCGCTATAGTTGCATACAATAACATTGTACCCCAGCGACTGTAGGCTGGCTAACCATTCCTTTGCTTCGTCGTAATTAGTGTGCAAAAAGTATTCCTCTCTGCTTACCAAGAATGGCAAGCATATGTAACTTAGCAGAGCCCAGCGATTGCATCCATTTGTCTCGAACTCAAGTAAAGTACTCTTACCAAATACCTTTCTTGCACATTTACGATATGTCCTCCCCAATTTCGACAGCATTTCCACGGTATCCTCTAATATCTATAGTAACAGTCTGCAGGTCTTCTTACCAAGACCTCACGTCAACGCTTGAGCCATTTGTTCATCTTCACCAATCGCTTGGGCGCTTTATACAGCATATTATCGTGCTCGGTACTCATGAACCGACTCTAGTCTGTACTGCCCATAAATATACTATGGCTTCTCTCATCGCGTTTGATGGCGGTGACGGGCCTTACGCGGCAATGAATCAAGGTGCCACGCTCGCCTCCGGCAAGTATCTCTGGTTTTTAAATGCTGGAGATATTCCACTCACTGAATCCATCCCAACTCTTATCAATAATGCTCTTTATAATACGTCGCCTTTGATCTCATGCGTATGCACTATGTGCAACGGCTCACTCGAACGCTCCTGGATTCCACGTCTTGAAGACTTACCACTTGGTACCTTGCCACATCCATCACTGCTCTTTTCTCGTGAACTCTTTGCGCTCATGGGTGGATTTAATCATCAATATACCTACGTTGCGGATCGAGCACTACTAGTTTCTGCCTTCCTTGCAGGACAGCCGATAAACTTCCTGCCCATTGCTATTGCACGATATGTCTCCTCGCGTGACTCTATGTCCTCTACTTATGCAGCAGCATATGAAGATATTGGGCTCACATTCTCTTTGGGCTTATTTCCAACAGCCGAATCATTGAAAGATCTCTTTCGGAAAGCCCTCTTATCTCTGTCCTTTCCAAAGATCATGTCAGAAGCAAGTTGCTTCTACCTTGGCCTACTGCGACGTTCAGGGGCATCTTTGCGTCAACTTAAGGCCAACGTGCTTTATCGTAATCGTCGCTAATTCTCACCCACGTCAACATATCTCGATCTTCTCTGTTGCCAATAGTGTCAGCATACTATTCATTATGTCACTTGATACCGGGATTCTCTTTTGTGCTTGAAGCATTGCCTATTTTTTTTCTTCGCTCTAGTCTGGTTCATGAGGTTCTCCCGATCTGAGTGAGTAAGCTTATCTCTGATCTTTATGCTATTCCACAAATCCTAGCGGCCCGATGCGATTTCACATCTCTGCCCACTTCCTTAGCTTAATAGCCAGTACTCTGTAGCCTTCCGCTGATAGATGCTTAAGGCTATTTGCTTCTCCCTCATCAACTCCACTTAGCCTTTGCAGTTCTCTGCACGAACGGACTTCACGTACCCAATCATAAACAGGAATCTTAAGCCTTTCCGCCTGTTTGCTGAGTCTCGACTCAATGCCTTTTATAATGACTTTGCCAGTGCTCTTGTCTTTCTGGCAACTTGGCACAGAGACTATGCTGAAAGTTGCACCTTTTGACTTCGCCAATGTCTTGTATTTGCCCATTATATACATAAAAGCCATCGCGTCTAGCTTGCTCGCGTAATTAGCCATAATAATGTCAGAAGCACTTCTAACCAGGCTTCTGACTTCATGCAAACTTGCCTTGCGCAGGGTCTTTGCCAATAAGGAGCTTTCTACATTAACTATGTTTCTTTCTGACCGAAACCTTCTGATGTTTCTCTCGCTCAGTTCGCTATATGCTTCTGCATAAGCTGGTTTCGAATGTTTAAGCCTATAGTTGTGTTGGTTCCAGTTCTTGCTCAGGGCGTAGCTTAGTAGCCACGGATTTGTGAACTCCATTAGTAGAGACTGCTGGCCGAGACCCTCATTGTCATTAAGATAATGTAGGTAAATAATCTTCTTTACCCTTCCTGAATAGCTCTTTAGGAATTCCGTCAGTGCCGCATAGCTTGTGAGCGGTCCATTGCCGCCTCTCCCTAGCGAGTATGTATTAACTCCACCCATGGTTAGTCTCGCCTGTATCGTCTCGGTCTCTCTGACGCAATATCCTTGCGCATAACTATCCCCAACAAGTAGGATGTCTATGCTACTGGGGACTTTTGAGTTATTGTACCCGTTCGAGTCCGTCGTGTGAGATGACCAATAACCTTGCTCGTTGCATGTAACTACTAACTTATGAGGAGGTGGAGATAATGGAAAAAACTGTGCCTTGCGTAATATGCCCAAGCGATGTGGGAATGTTCCATATGGGCCCATATCGAGCATTGGTGCAGTCTTCTTTGCCTCTGCTAACCGCTTCAACTCCTCGTACATAGTGCCTCCTGCAAGACCTTGATACTCGTTAGTCTTATTTGCTTTAACCCCTGGAGACTTTAATGCTGGGATGGCAAATTCACATGCTAGCAAAGAAACGTAAACTGAGGCGCAGACGGCTGTTATTCGTGCGCATGCTCCCTTCTTGACAGGCAAAGCCAATCTGTTATCCTGAGGTTTCTTAAATCTTATCAATCATCTTCTGTCGCGATTCATGCCTGTTCATGACTTGTTGCATTTATTTCATTCTTTTCTGGGTGATTGCTCGGCCTCTGGGATGCTAATGCTTCCGCGACCACTCCCTTCATGAGGGTGCTTCATTTCCTACCGGTGTACGCCCCGGCTTGGCAGTTCGGCGGGCCCGTCTTGAGTGTTTCGCGTCTTTGCGAAGGCCTGGTGCAAGAAGGGATAGAGGTGCGCGTCATCACCACCAATGCGGGTTTGCCTGAGATGCCGGCTGAGCAACTCGGCAGACCTCAGATGCTCAATGGCGTTCAGGTCACCTACTACCCCGTTGATCAGAAGTGCGGACCGATTCGATCGGAGGCCTTGCTGGCCGGGCTGCCTGAGCAGTTGGCTTGGGCTGAGCTGCTTCACCTCAGCTCGATTTGGCAACCCTTGGGCTGCGCTGTGCAGCGGGCTGCCCATGCAGCCTCCGTACCAGTGGTCCAGACCTTGCGCGGCGCATTGGGTCCCTATTCCTGGCGCCGCGGCT
>Ga0194116_10008666_pt1 | contig 10251 bp, 2 predicted proteins | sample TA2MahsurfametaG_4_FD_148617 | JGI IMG/M metagenome (GOLD analysis project Ga0194116, IMG submission 148617) | Freshwater microbial communities from Lake Tanganyika, Tanzania - TA2015008 Mahale S9 surface | ecosystem: Environmental > Aquatic > Freshwater > Lake | place: Tanzania: Lake Tanganyika... | reverse complement strand
CCCCAATCCCCAATCCCCAATCCCCAATCCCCAATCCCCAATCCCCAATCCCCAATCCCCAATCCCCAATCCCCAAGAAATTTTTCTTTAAGAAATTATAATATTTTTTTAATTAAGCCTATTTATGAAGACTGTAATAGCACAGTAAAAAATTCAATTTTAAAAATTCATATTAAAATCTTTATAAAATTAAAAAAAAATTTAAAAAAAGTTTTTTGGGTGGCGGATTACAAATGGGAGGGATTCGCAAAGAGGTTTACGGTAGAATTATTAATTTATTAAAATTTTTATAAAAATACATAAAAAATATTTTAAATTGTGGTTCGCAAAAATAATCATTTTCTAAAGTTTGCTTTCACAAAATACTTTTTCTTACAAAAAAAAAACTTAGTGAATAATTTTTAATATACTTTTTCAATTTTTATATTATTAAGTAGAAAAAATTATTGTAGATTTAATGTTTTGGGACAAGATAAATAATCATAAATCGTTTTATTAACTTTTTGATTCCTGAAAGTTAAGATTAAATATAATTAAGAAGTTATGTAAAATAGCCTAACTTATTCAGAGTTTCTGTTTAATTAAAAACTTAAATATATTGTTTTTCAAAATCTTTTATTAAATTTGCCCTTTTTTGATCATCACCAATGTTTTCTCCAATTGCCTTTATTATTGGATGTGAAATTAGTTTAGCTAATCTTTCAGCTTCATTTTCATTATGAAGATTAATTTTTTCATATATACCACCAGTTCCTTCTGAAATTTTTCTGAAGAAAGATTCAGCATCTTTTTTAAATTTTTCTTCTTTTTCATTACATTCAACGTAAAAGCCATAAATCGGTATATCTTTTTTTTTTATTTTTGATAATTCTTCATAGACATCAATAACATCTTTGAACTCAGTTTTATTCCAATATTCGAATGGTTTCATTTTATTTTCTGTGTATGTATCTTTCTTATTTGACCTTTTTTTTTGAGTTAATTCCCTTGTGTTGCTATCAGAATCACTAAAAACTATTATATTAGTTAGCTTCTTTGTTTCTTTAACTGCATCACTAAAACAGAGTTCTATAGCTTCTTGTTCCCATCCTCCAAAACATTTAGTTTTGTTCAAAAATTGGATTAAATTATCTGGTTTCATCTCCCAACCACTTGGAACAAGTATATCTTCTTTACTTACATCGTAATTTCTAAAAAGAACAATCTGAATGCTGAATGAGTTTTCAGGAATATTGTTTTTTGATAGAATCTCTAATAATCTTATGAAAATTTGATTAATTACAAATTTTAATTTTTCGATTAATAAATCCATGGAACTAGTAGCATCCAAATAAATCTTTGTTCTTGCTACAAATAGGGCTATTTCAATTCCTTTATTAATTCGAAAAATTTGTTTTTTTACTTCATCAAGATTGTTATTTTTTATATGTTTAAATAATTTTAAAGATTCCAAATGATTGAGATTGTATTGTTCAATAACTGACTTGAAATTATTCAAAAATAAATCACTGGTTTTTTCTCTTAAATTAGAAATAAAATCATATTTGCAAGTCTGATTTTCCAAAGATTTCTTTGAAATTCCATATTTATTTTTAAGCTCAATAAATTTAACAATCAAGCAATAAGTACCAGTATTTCCATACCTTGCTGTTCTTCCCATTATTTGAGTTTGTTCAGCCAAATTATCTGAAAGAAATGTTTGAATAACATGAATACCTCCTTCATCATTTATTGATTTATCCTTTACGATAAAATCATAACCTCTTCCAAAAGAGGCTGTTGCTAAAGTAACAACGCCTTTTCGACAAGACTCTTTTATTTTAGCTTGGATTTCTTTATCGTTTAAGTTTTCAGTAATTATATTAAAATCTATTTGGGATAGTATGTTTACAGATAGAAAATCGTTTAAGCAATTCAAATCTTTAAAAAATACCAATACTGCTCTTTTTGGCTTATCAGAAATATTTCCTAAAAGCCCCTTATTTATCTCTTCTTTTATTCTTTTAAAATATTGTAAATCTTCATTTTCTTGGTTTTTGTTATCATTTTCATTGATTTCTATGAAAAAATTTTTCTGTTCATTGAATAATAATTTACTTTCCCCAAAGATTGAAGGTATAATTGTATATTTTTTAATATCATATTCATCTGCAATTATTTTTTTATGATTTATTCCAAAAGATTCAACTGTTCCACTTACTCCAAATATATAATCAAACATTTTTGGGATCTTTGAATAAGGAAAGTCACAGCATTTTATATAAATACCGATATTGTCTTCTAAAGATTCTCGCGTTATTTTTCCATTTTCAAATTCTTTAAAATAAGCGAAAACAGTTTTGTATCCAAACGCAATATTATATACAACTTGATCATTTTCTTTATAACCAATTTTATTATTTATTACAATATATTGATGTGATTCAAAATTTGACAAATCATTTTTAAAATATCTTTTAATTTTTCATCTAATAAATTCTGCCAATCACCAAATAAACTCTTACATTTGGCATATTCATCTGACTCTTTAATTAAATTAAGTAACAGATTTATTAATGAATTTCTTTTATTCCAAATAAATTCGAATAATTTAGCAACGTTTTCATGTTTGTAAATTAGACTAGAATTATACATTTTTCCATAAAAGTCATTTGAAAAGAAAATATCAACTTCATCGAATAACAAGATTTGGAACTTCTTAGAAAATCTTAAAGATTGATTATTATTATCAACTTTTTTAAAGATAATTTCATTTAAATATTTTTTCAAATTAACATCTTTATTAAGAATCTTTTCTAAGAGGAAATTGAAATTCCCATAATGTATGAAGTTAGTGACTCCAAAGAAATCAAATAATTCTAGAAAAGAATCATAATCTCTCTTACTTAAATGAGAACTGTAGCAAGCAACACTAACTTCATAGCCGAATAAAGCAAATATTATTGATGTTAATCCTAAAATAATGCTTTTTCCTTCACCGGTTCCAACTTGAACTAAATTGTTTCTTAATTTTTCACTTTTATTAGTGTGCAAGCAGAAAATCTCAAAAATTGAAACTATTTGTCCCTGATGCGGTATAAGTAAATTTTTATCTTCGAATTTTGTATCATCTATGTTATAATAGTTTTTAGATCCATTTATAGTAAAAATTGCGCATATATGTGCTAAAAGCTTTGGTAAATCAGCAAATAAAGCATAGGGAATTATTTTATCATCCTTGTATTCGTTATATTCATCAGCAATTAAAATGTTTAATTTATTTTTTATGGTAATCATTCCTTGTTGACCTTCAGGTAGATGTGTTTGAATTAAGCGCTTGAATTCACCAAAATATATATCATATTTTTCTTTTAAAATTTCTTTTATTTTTGGGGTGTAATCATCATATAATTCATTTTTATCATTTATAGATTTAATTTTTAAATTCTCAAGTATATAATCAATTCCGAAATTCTTAGTTATAGATTGATAAAGTTGATTTTTAAATCCATCAAATATTTTTTTTCCTTTTGTTACTTCATATCCCCATTCTCCTTTGTCCTGAAGTAACTGACCTAATTTATTGAAAATTTCTGCTGGATTTTTTCTTGATTTTAAATTATTGATAAAATCATCTAAAATATAATCAATTTCTTTTTCAAATGTTTTTAATAAGATGCATAACTTTCTTATCTCAATCATATTATCACTGATGATATCTAAATTTAAGACTCCTTTAAGAGATGTTTCTTTTTTTTGATTAAGAGTTTCAATTATATTATTTTTAAATTGTTTTAATGAATAATCAATTGAATATTTGAAGTCTGGTAAAATATCTGAAATTTTAATTAGAACATATAATTTTAAATTTGTTTCTTTAAGAATCTGATCTTCTAAATTTTTATCTGTGAATACATCTAATTGTGAGATTTCTTTAATTATTATATCAATTTGATTTTCTATAGATTTATCTATTTCATATGAAATATTTCTATTTATAAAATTATTATAATAAATTTTACAAGCTTGAATTTTTGAATTTAAAGTTCTGAAGAATTTATCATAACTCCTTTCATTATTGATAATATTTAATCGAAAATTGCAAATTTCATATTTATATTCATCAATATGCTTTTCTACTTCTTTTCTTCTTTCATCTGGTGACTTAAATTTTAATATATATTCAAGAAGTTGATGATTTTGGATTTCTGGATTACTCTTTAAAATCTCTTTTAATTGTTCATTAAACAAAATTCTCAAATGGGAATGAAATCCTTTAACTTTGTTAAAAACGCTTAAGAAAAATCGAGAGGATATAATATCTTCTTGAAGCAAATCTTGATTAATATCATCTATTTGTTCTATAGATTCCATTATTTTTTTAAAGCAAGTTTGAATCTTTTGGGGCAATTCAGGAATAAATCTGTTAAAGACTATTGGTTGTTCATTAAATAATAATATTATTTCTCTAAAAACTTTAGGGAATTTATTTATAGTTAAATTTTCAGAGTTGAATGAATAATTACAATTTTCATTTTCTGACGAAATTATATCATCTATTTGTTTACTAGAATCTAATTTAAATTGATCTAAATCAAAAAATTCATTTTCAGCTTTGATAATTTCTTTAATATCACGAATCAATTTCTTTTTGTAATTAGTTTCCCAACTTGAAAGAATATCTGAAAAATTCCTTGTTTCACAGTAAAAGTCATAATTTTTCCAAATATTTTCTATAAATTTCTCATAATTTGACTCTTCATCTATTTTTCTAAATTCAAATTCTTCAAATAATTCTTTAGCTTGAGAATTTAAATATTTTTGGACTTGATTCTTAAATTCAATTGGCCATTTATTTTTATATATTTCACTTATTTTTTTATAATTTTTTTCAATAATATATTCTTTTATGGATTCTTCTAAAAATTTCTGAGAATTAGCTAAGTTATTTTTTTCTTTTTTTATCTGTTCCAATATAAAATCTTTGTTTATATTCGGTAAATAATCTGTTGTCTTTTCTAAAGCCTGAAATTTCTCTTCTTTTTCATTCAGACTCGTATCTCCTGAATTAATTTCTTCAATTTTATGAGCATACTTCTCATCTATAATATCTATCAATTCTTTCTGGAAAGCTTCATAAATACTCATTATTTCATAATTACTTATTATTTCATCTCTGTTTAATTGATCGAATAATTTTTTTGGTCGAATAATTCTAAATTTCATGATATCATAAGATTTATAATTATTTTTAATTTTTTCAAATTCATCATTTTGAATTACTCTAATTTTATTGAAATCGATCTCTTTTGTTTGAACGTTAGATAGCATTGTATTATAGAGAAAAAGTTTTTTTAATATATTTTCAGCATTAGCGAATAGAGAACTTTTCAAATATCCAATAATTTGATTATTCATCTTTTCATTGAATAAATTTAGTTTCTCTGAAGTATATTCTTTTATTCCTTTGATTTCGTCAATTTTAATGAATTTTTCAAGATAAATATGTATATCATTTAATATTTTTGAATTTTCTTCGATTGCCCTGATATGGTTTTCTTCAAAAAAATCAGTATTGATTAGTTTCAAATTGCTGTATATATTTTCTTTTGCATTCCTTATAATTAAATTAAGTTGAAAATTAATTTCCCTTTCTCTTCTCTGATTTATAGGATTATCTCGATTGACAAATATATCTTCAAAACTCTCTACTAATCCAATAAAGTCAGAACTTTGGATTTTATCTTTATCTCTTATTTCTATTGCGGGATAACTGCTTTTTAGCATCTCATAACAAAGTTCATTTAATTTGGAGAATGTGTATGGTTGTTCACAATTCAAATTTAATCTGTCAAATGGGATTAATTGTTCCAAAAGGACTTCTACGACATTCTTTAATGAATTTAGGTCAATATTAATACTATTATTTTGCACTAATTTAAAAAAATGCTGCTTTATTTCATACAAACTGCTTTTTATAAGTTCAATATTATAATCTTTGTTTTTATTAATTATAGTAAATAATAAATAAAATTTTTCATCATTATTTATATCTTCAATTTCTTTTAAAGATTCATATGCAAATTTAATAATGTTGCGATCATTCTCAATTGAGTCTAATGAGAAATTTTTTTTTGAAAATAAATCTAACATATCTTGTATCGAAGAAAAAATAATTGTTTCAAATTGTTTGTCTGAATCATTTTTTAACTGTTCAATTGATTCTATTATACTAACAAAATTTTTGTTTGTAAATTTCTTCAAATTTTCCAAATAAAAATTTCTATTAATAAATGAAAACTTAAATAATTTAAGATTCAATTTTATGTCTTCTTTTTTTATTTTATCTATTTGATCTTCTAGGAAGTCGAGTAGCTTTTTTTCTAAATTTGAAATTTCATTTTCTAAATTATTTTTATTCAAAATTAATTCAGATATCTCAGTTTCATTTATAATTGAAAGTTTACCTATGCCTAACACTGTTTGAATGAAATATTTTTCATTTAAAGAAACACTATTTCCATAATTAGCTTTTTTTAAAGCGGCCTCAATATAATCATTTAAATCATCTTTTATTTTTGAATTAAATTGATCTTTAAAATGGGGATCCAATGAATTAATTAATTTTGATTTTTCAATTGAAATTAAACTACTGCAGATTTTTTTAATATGTTTACTAAACAAAGACAAATCATCATCAATTGAATTCTTTATTATATCTAATGAAGAATTATAAGAATTTTTTATATTAATAAGAAGTGTTTCAAGAATCTCGCATGTTTTTTTATAGGTATCCCAAACATAAATATTGATTTTTTCAATTTTAGAAATTGATTTTAATGATTCATAATCATTAATCAAATCGTCAATTATCAATTTATCATCTGATATTATCATTGAATTTATTATCTCATTTCTTTTGTTAATATAACTTATTGCCGCAAATGCAATTTTTTGATTAGAATCTTTTAGTTTAGATTTATCAAATAATTCAGACATTGGACTTTCAATTATTTTATTAATTTCATCGATTAAATATATTAGTTGATTTAATTCTTCTTTAGTAAGTATATCTTTTCCATTTAAAAAAATATTACAAATTTTTTCAATACTTTCTTCAAAGATGAATAATACACCTGCTTTCAAATTTTCTGATAACTCTGTTTCTTTTTTATTATTAATATTTAACTCTAAATTAAAGTATTTAAATTCTTTTAAATCTGAAAATTCTGGAGTAAAATGAGAAATAATGATATGTAAGTTTTTAAGTATTAGAAAATATCGATAACTTTCTTCATATTTAAATACCGAAAAAGCTTCTTGATACTTTTCGAGAAAATTATTGAATATTTCCTCTTTTAAAAACTTATAAAAATTTGTATAATTTTCACTATATTCAATTAATCGATTTGTAATTAAATAAATATTGGTTAATTTTTTATTGACTTCAGAAAAAAATAGATAATCAAATTGCGTATCTTCAGGTAATTTAACTTTGGAGTTTTCTTTAATAAAATCCTCAATTAATTTCTTTGCATCTGAAAGTTTGAATAAAACTTCACTATCTGATAATAAATATCTAACTTCATCCAGGTCATTAATCTTTAAATATAAATTTTCAATTTCATAAACTTGACTTAAACAAATAATGCTATTTTGGCTATTTATATCATTTATTATTTTTTGAAGTAAATGATGATTGTTATTTAAATTTTTTATAATCTTATCTCTTATATCTTTAAGTTGTGATTGAAGATCATTCATTTCCTCAATCTCATTGAAGAATGATAATTCTTGAATTTGATTTATCAATAATGGTTTATCTGCATTCTCCAATGCATTTATAATAAATTTATCTTTTGCATTTACATAATCTCTTAAAATTGATTTGGCATTTGGAGACAAAGTTAAATTGAAAACTTCTCCTGGATTTTTGAATTCTTTAAAAACTTCAATCTTATTATGAATTTCTTCTAATTCATCCTTATTAAGTGGATCGATTAAAAAGCTTGATTTTTGAATCTGTCTTGAAACATTTTTTACTGCTCGAACAAACTCATTATCTTCTTTTTCCGCTTCTGTAAGTTCCAAATTCGAAATCCTTTCTTTCAATTCTTCGTATTCATTTTTATCAGCTTTATTTACCACAAATAAAAATTTATCAATAAAATTATCAACTGATCCAACTAAATTTATTATGATATTAACTAAATCTCTAACCCCTTGACAATTGTTTGCAACCATGTCTTTATAATTAAGGAAATATAAAATCTTTAGAGTTTTACAGGCTTTTAAAAATCTTGTTACACCAAGATTATTCGAAATTTCTGTTTCTATATCTCTATTTTCGAACAAGCCAGGCAAATCAGCTAAATAGATGCTCCCATTTTTTTTAAAATTTAAATCTTTATAATTTACTTGAAATGCTACAACATATCTTGTTTCAGACAATGCTTTGTAAGATGATTTGATATTATCTAGCTCAGAATAAATATGGCTTTCCGCATATATGTGAGGAATTTTACCGTTTATTAAAGTCAATTTCATTTGAGAACCAGCTAAATAAAAGGTTGAAGTTGATTTTCCAGCGTTGGAATTTCCTATCAAAGCAACAACTTTTTTTTCTTTAATTTTTTCTGCAGCTTTAATTGTCGTATTATAATAAAATTTTAGCTTATCCAAATCCAATGGAGTCACTTTTGATTTAATTTTTGAAATTAAATTCAATGAATCATCAATGATATTTTTCTCAAATAACTCTTCTTTTAGAGAAATTATTAATTTTTCGACTTCATCAAAATTCATGATTTTATTTTTTACAGAATAATCTTCAATTTTATTCCAAATTTCTAAAAATAAATTTTTTTGTTGATTAAATTTGGATTTAGTTTCACTTGAATTATTTGATTCCAATAATAATATTCTAATTTGACAGTCTAAATATTTTATATATTTAATGAAACTTTCTGGAAGCTGCACAATTTCTTTTATCTCATCTAAAGAATTACGTATTTCATCCAGTGTGATTTTTTCATCTGTTGTATATGATTGGTCTGCTTGGGTATAAAAATTATCTTGATAAAAGTTTGTCTTAGTTTGTGGATTGCATTCAGGAGATTGAGGATCGTTTATAATTATTTCAGTAGAGGCTTTTTCATATGAAGATGAAGCTACTTCATCTTCCAAAGTAATAATTAATTCATAATTTTTTTTCATTAATAATGAAATAACAGTTTCCACGTCCTGTTCTGAGATCCCATAATCTTGGAAGAGTTTTTCTTCTTTTATTACTGAGTATTGAAAGTTGTATTGATCTATTTCTTCTTTTCCATTAATGAATTCTTGATATTTCTTCATCATATCATCATCATTTTTTTCAGAAATATAATTTTGTAAATCAGAAATAGTTAAAAGTCTGTTAGTCTTCATGTAATCCAGAAGTTGGATTTTTTTAAGATCTAAATTCGAAACCGTTTCGATTATTGATTTAGTGTCCATTTATTTTTAATTTAATTAAATTTTTTATTCAAGCATTTATATTAATTGAATAATTTTTTTCTATCAAATATATAATTTTTCATTAATATTTTAAATTCTATGAATAAAAACAGATTTTTGGTTCTCATTGAGTAAGTCTTTATCGATACTTTATTTAAAAATGAAGAAATTATTTTAAAATCAATTCTATTAAGAAAACTTATTTTTTTGTTAAATTTTATTTTGTTATTTAGTTTTTGTGTTTATTGAGAAAATTTTATTATTTACTAATAAATAATTTTAAGAAAAATGTCAATATTATATTTAAAATTCATTAAAAAAAATGGTTTACAAAAGGACGTTAAATTTAATATAGAAGAAAAAATTTAACTTTTGAAACATGATTGACACAAGGTAGAAAAAAGTAGATAATATTATCCTGAAATTTGAGAATAATTAATTATATGAATAATCATTTTTTAAAAATCAAGAAGAGAACCAGAGGAACAAAAAATAAAGATAAACAAATGTTTTATTATAATTAAATAAAATCCCAAACATTTATTATTCAATGCATTTTCAATTTAATTATTTTGATGACGACTATTTTACGTTTTTAATATTGAGCAAAGATTTGAATTTGTGTTTTTACTTCATTTGCTCGTCAAATTTTTTTTTTTTCAATATCTTAAATAAGGAAAAAGTTGATTTATTTTATTTGTAAATTTATGATTGTATATTTTTTCAGTAAATTCTTTTTTATAAACTTTAAAATTTAATTTCGCAAATTCTGAA
>Ga0194116_10008664_pt1 | contig 10252 bp, 8 predicted proteins | sample TA2MahsurfametaG_4_FD_148617 | JGI IMG/M metagenome (GOLD analysis project Ga0194116, IMG submission 148617) | Freshwater microbial communities from Lake Tanganyika, Tanzania - TA2015008 Mahale S9 surface | ecosystem: Environmental > Aquatic > Freshwater > Lake | place: Tanzania: Lake Tanganyika... | reverse complement strand
TCTTTCCATCATTTAAAATTAAATTCCATCACCACGTTACCATCGAGCGTTTTGGCCACAGGACATGCTTTGCCTGCTGCGATAACTTTTTTTCTTGTTTCCTGATCCCAATTATTGGCATTTAAATCGATGTTTAAACGAATTTTTTCTATTTTTCTTGGGCTTGAAGCCATAATCTTTTCAACTTCAACAGTTCCCGAAATAAATTCAATGTCGTGATTCTGACAATAAATTCCGATAATCGTCAACATACAAGATGCTAAAGAAGTCGCGACTAAATCAGTTGGAGAAAAAGCCTCTCCTTTACCATGATTATCAATTGGGGCATCGGTAATAATCGTTTTTCCCGAAGATAAGTGTGTACATGTGGTGCGAAGATTTCCGGAATAGGTAACTACTGAAGTACTCATGAGTACAAAGTTAAGCCATTTAAAGGAGAGTTTAAAAGGAATGTGTTGAATTAAATTACCTTTGTGCAACTCTTATTTCACATTTATCGTCATATTGACTATGAAAAATATAGCTTTTCTGCTTTTGCTGATGCAAGTATTCTTTAGTAATTCTCAAAGTATACCTTGTCCTTTCGTTAATGCTGGTCCTGATCAAACTGCCGATTGTTCATCGGCTGCCGGATGTTCAAATTTGACGGCCACATTTTTAGATATTAGAGAAACTTCAAGCTACACGGTAGAATCAATCCCACATACTCCACCAATACCTTACAATCAGAGCGGAGGGACAGGGGTTTCAATAAATACAGATGATGTATGGAGTAATTCAATAAATCTTCCATTTACATTTTGTTTTTACGGACAAACCTATAATCAACTATTGATTGGTTCCAACGGAAATTTGAATTTCAATTTGGGAAGTGCAAGCGGATTTTGTCCATGGTCTTTTACGGCAAGTTGTCCTTCGCCAAATCTAGTGAATATGGGGAATATTTTTGGCATATATCACGATATTGATCCTAGTGTTTGTGGAAATATTAAGTACTATACAAATGGAGTTGCTCCCTGCAGACAATTTATCGTTTCCTTTGATCTCATTTGCCAGTTTAGTTGTACCTCAATTAAAAGTCGTCATATGATGGTTTTAAATGAAACGACAAATTACATCGATGTTTATGTGGAATCAAAACCACTTTGTTCTGGATGGAATGGCGGACGTGCAATCATAGGTTTGCAAAATGCTGGAGGAACGGTAGGTATTACTGCTCCGAATAGAAATTCTACTCCAACTTGGACTGTTACAACTCCTGAAGCATGGAGATTTAAACCTGCTGGAAATACTTTGTACACATTGGAATGGTTTCAAGGAACAACTTCTCTTGGAACGAATAACCCTATTACAGTCTGTCCAACAGCTCAGACCACCTACACGGCTCAATTTACCTATACTCAGTGTGGATCATCAACTCCAACCGTTTTAACAGATGATGTGGATGTTACACCAGCTTCCGGAGTTATAAATGCGACAATATCCCTATCTCAATCTACTTGTGGACAACCCAATGGTTCAGTTAGTATTACAGCAACAGGTGGAAGTGGAACATTATCGTATTCAAGTGATAATGTAAATTTTGGCTCAAATCCGAGTTTTTCAGGATTAACTTCTGGAAACTACACTTTTTATGTTCAAGATCAAGGTGGTTGTACGGTTTCTCTCCCAGTTCAAATTACAGATTTATCGAACTTAGCAGCCACATCGGATAGTATTCCAACCTTGTGCAATGGTTCAAACGATGGATCTATTACTGTAGCGGCGACAGGAGGAACTCAGCCATATACATACATATTAGGAAGTGGGTCGCCTCAAACAAATGCGTTATTCAGCAACCTTTCTGCAGGTTCTTATTCACTAATAGTTAACGATGCACAGGGATGCCAAGTAACACTAAATCAATCTGTAACAGAGCCAACAGCTGTTCAATTAACTCAACTTTCAACGACAAATTCTACATGTAACTTGCCGAATGGCGGACTTGAAGTAAATGCAACTGGAGGTATTTATCCATACATCTATTCTATAAATAATTTCTCAACAAGCCAACCTACCGGACTTTTTTCAAATATTTCAGCATCAACTTACACGGTGGTAGTTCAAGATACTAATGGCTGTTCTTCACAAATTAATGTTGTGGTTAGTGGCGATATTTCTGTCGTTGCTGTCCCTGGAAATTCCAATCCTGCTTCTTGTAATGGTTCTAGCGATGGTCAACTCTCGGTCTTTACTTATGGCGGACCTGCTCCGTATCAATTTTCTATTAATGGATCAACATTTGGAAGTGATTCAGTATTTACGAATCTATCCGCTGGAAACTATACAATAGTTGTTCAGGATGCTAATGGGTGCATTGATACTTTAACCATGCAGGTAACTCAACCAACTCCACTTATTGCGAATACATCAACTCCAATTACAGTTTGTGCAGGAGATAATATTACTTTAACTGCAAGTGCATCTGGCGGAACTGCCCCTTATTCATATTCGTGGAACGGTGTAATTCAAAATCCTTTTTCCTATTCGGCAACGGCAACACAGACAGAGCAATTGGTTGTAACAGATGCTAACGGTTGTAATACATCAAGTTCAGTTGTTTCAACCGTACTTCCATTGCCAATTGCAAGTGCTACAGCAACTCCAACAACGGGAGTAGTTCCATTAACTGTTACGGTTGTCAATCAATCACAGAATTCAACATCGTTTAGTTGGGATTTCGGAAATGGTTCAACTACTCAAACCTCTGATTTAAGCGCTGTAAATACTACTTATCAGAACGATGGTACTTTTATAATAGAATTAATAGCATCTAACGGTCTTTGCCAAGATAGTTGGTATGACACAATTGTCGTGATTCCATTTTTACCCTTAGACATAGAAGTACCAAATGTATTTACACCGAATGCTGACGGAAATAATGAAGGTTATTTTGTTTGGACCCAGAATGCATTGTCAATTGAGGCAGTTATTGTAAATCGTTGGGGAAACACTATGGTAGTTATCGACGATTTAACATTTCAATGGGATGGAAAAACTCCTTATGGAACCGATGCAGAATCAGGGGTTTATTTTCTTAAGTATAAAGTAACGGGAATGGACAACACAGTAAAAGAAGGTCATACCTTTTTCCATTTAATTCGATAAAAAGTTGTTTTACTTTATTTTGATAACAATTTTAAAATGAGAATTTTATCTTTTATTTTCCTTTTTTGTTCTTCCTTGAGTTTTGCTCAAAACAGTTGGGTTAAGGAATTCCAAAGACCTAAACAATTTATTGAAAATAAGGGTCAATTTGATGAATTTTCTTCACAAGATTTCAGAAGCCATAAATGGATAAGCGGTGAAAAATCATTATTTTCGTAGGACAATAGAAAAAAACAAAAAAGATGTGGAAATCTAAGCCGGTTAATCATCTTTATGAAGCCTTACAAAGTTTGATGAATGGAATTCTCAACAGACTGGCATTCCAGCTTTATCTGGTTTTTATCTCCTCAGCTGTTTTTTCTCAAACATTTGATATGCCAAGTCTTTCTGACTCCAGACTTTCATACAATCAGCTGTGCCCTACATGGGCTGCAACTAACACCGGAACCGACCCTTTTTCTGATATTGCACAATGGACTTGGTTTTCTAATGGGTGCGGCGAAGGAACATTAAGGGGTTTATGGCAATTCGACCTTAATCCTCCAGTTACCACATCTATGTTATATGATAATAGGGCTACTTTGTACATGTTTTTTCCCACCGGAATGCCATGGGGTCATGATTATTATAGTCCCGCGGTTGACAATATGTTTTATGTACAAAGGGTGCTTGATTCATGGAATGAAAATACGGTAACATGGAATAACCAACCGAATGTTACGCCCTTGAACGCAGTTTTAGTTCCTTCAAGCTCGCCCATACCACTTAATCCTCTCTTTACAGATTATACCATTGATATCTCCACGCTCGCCTATGACTGGATTTGTGGTGGGCAACCAAATTATGGCCTTAGACTCAGTCTGATGAATGAGATTCTATACAGCCACGTTGGTTTCACTAACAGAGAATTTGCCGACCCGGTGAAGAGACCATTTCTACGTCTTGAATATGCTGAGATAAACACTTTAGCTCCGACGAATATCTGCCTTGGCGATAATTTTTCAATAGAATGTAATCTAAACAATGCTGCAGATCCGAGCTTGTATTCATACAGCTGGACGCATCTTCAATCCGGCACAACCTACAATACGCCGCTGGTGAATCTACCTCAGCATAGCGCGGGATTAAATACCTATCAGGTTGTGGTGAGTAACCCTTGGTGCCAAACAGCTACGCTTACCGTTAATGTCAATGTAGGTGTTAACCCGAGTGCCGGTATTTCCAGCAACAATGGACTTGCCCTAAGTTGTCTTGTTCCAAACACAACGCTCAGTGCTACGGGTGCTGGAGCTTACCTTTGGTCAACAGGTGCTACATCTCAATCAATAGTCGTTTCATCGGCCGGAAGCTACGATGTTACGGTTACCGACCCCAATGGATGTTCTACAACAAGTTCAGTCAATGTCACCTCATCAGGTGGTCCAACGATTTCAAGTGTAACTCCTTCAAATCCTAATTGTAACAATCCAACTAGTGGCCAAATAGTTATAAGTGCATCTGGATCCGGGACTTTGCAATACGCTTTGAATGGAGGCGCACCTCAAAATTCTGGAACCTTTACCGGTTTGTCATCAGGAAATTATTCTATTACGGTTACAGATGCAAATGGCTGTGTCTCTACATCTTCAATAACTTTAACGAGTCCACAGAATTTTTCTTTAAATCCTGGAAATATCGTCTCAGCGGATTGCGGAAGCTCCAATGGATCAGCTGAGGTAATTGTTTCAGGAGGATCGGGTAATTTTCAATACGTATGGAGTCCTTCAAATTCATCAACATCCAACGCAACTAATTTAGCTCCTGGGAATTACATAGTCACGGTAACAGACAATTCAACGGGTTGTGTTCAAAACCTTCAAATAACGATTCCTGCTAATGGAGGACCTTCAATTACTAATGTAAATGTTACTGGAGTTTTGTGTTTTGGAGAACAAACAGGTAGTTTAATTGCGACCGCAACAGGCGGAACAGCTCCTTACACTTATTCGTTGGATGGAGCTACTGCTCAAAGTTCAAATTCATTCACAAACTTATCTGCAGGAAATTATACTGTAACTGTAATTGACGCCACAGGTTGTCCTAATTCACAGGTAATTATAATAACAGAACCTCAAGAATTGACTGTTAACGCCGGTAACGACATATCCTCATGTGCAAGCGATATTGTTGATTTAAGTGCAGCAAGCACGGGAGGAACAACACCCTATTCTTATTTATGGTTTTCTACTCAAAATGGACAAAATGTGCAAGTTCAACCGACTCAATCGACCACGTATAATGTTCAAGTAACAGATGTGAATGGTTGTACGGACACAGACGTAATCGCGGTCATTATTATCCCATGTGGTTCTTTAGTTGTTGAGGTTCCAAATGTGTTTACTCCAAATGGAGATGGCAACAATGATTCATACGGAATCAATTCGCTAAATGCTATTTCTCAAGAAGCCATCGTGGTTGATCGATGGGGAGTGAAAATGGCCGAACTTAATTCTCCTAACGCAACTTGGGACGGCACTTCAAATGGAAAGGAGGCCACCAATGGCGTTTATTTTGTTAAATATAGAATTGTTGGACCGAATGACACAGAAGAAATAGGTCATACGTTCTTTCATCTGATTCGTTAAGATAATCATTAAAGATAATGAAATACGGATTTGTAATTTTCTTGTTTTTTATTCATTTTTCTTCCTTTAGTCAAGTGAAGAGAGAATTTGACGACATTGACCTATTTGCGCGAAATGCGCCAAAGAACATTCAAAATAGTGATGAATTAGTTTCCTATTTCTCCTCAAGACAAGCAAGACCAATTGAGAAGGCCAGAATGATTTATGTTTGGTTGACGGATAATATTTCGTATGATGCCAGAGCGTATAATCTAAAAAATCCTGGTGATAATTCCCCATCGTCTGTTTTTAAATCGAAGAAAGCGGTTTGCGCTGGTTTTGCTAGTTTATATACTGAACTTGGAGAAAAATTGGGATTGGAAATTGAAACTATTTCAGGAGTAGCTAAAGGTTATGAATATGAAGAAAATGTTTCTGATGATCTTGAGGAATCTATAAACCACGCTTGGAATGTTATTCGCATTGATGGAGCATGGCGTGTTTTTGATGCAACTTGGGGAGAAGGTTATGGTTCATCAAATAAAAAAGGAAAACTGGAAAGCACAAAGAAATTTGACGAATCTTGGTTTAATGTAGATCCTTACCATGCAATTTTCAGTCATTTTCCTGCTGAAATAAATCAACAATTCTTAGACAATCAGATTCCTTTTAAATCATTTTTGACCTTACCTTATTTAATTCCAAGTGCATTCAATTCAAGGTGGTTAAATCCTCAAGAAATTCTTTTAAAACAAAAGGAAAACAAAAAGATTGATATACCTGAATTTTATAGTCCGCTTAATGATTTGAAATTAACAGCGCCGAAAGAGCGAATATTAAAAAAAGGAAAGCCAAATGAGTTTATTTTAGAATCGGATGAAATCAAAAATGTCTTTATTTATTTCAATGAAGAGGAAATAATACCTTTTGTGGCGGATGGAAAAAAGTTTAAGTACACGCTAAATTCTAAATCAACTGGAACATATCAACTGGTCGTTTCCGTTCAAAATGAACAATTATTTACGATACTCGAATATGTTATAGAATAATCGTTAATTTCAATTTTCTTCTTGGCAATAAATTCAATTTATTGAAGAATCAAATAAAAAATTATTTCAAACAATTAGCCGTAAATTTCGATCAGGATCGCTTCGAAAATACCCATGGGAAATTCATAGAAGTGCATAGGGTCTTCAAGTTAAATGAACAAAAAGATAGTACTTCTGTGATTATAAATAACAAGCACGATAAAGTTCTGAATGAATCAATTTATAAAAAGCTAAACTCAGCTTTGTAAAATCATTGAATATTCGTTTGGAAATCAGTAATTAAATTATTGAATTGCTCTGAATTTTTTAGTTCGTTAACACTGAACTCGATAAATGAAGGGGTTTGGTAAAAAATTTTCTCCATTCTTCGTCGGTAAGCAAAAAGAAGTTCCTCTTTTGAAATTCGAGCCTCTGGATTTCGTTGAAATTCATTTGCCCACCCCGTTAAAAAAGAATTACTCGTTTCCTGAAATAGTTCCATCCACTTTGGGTCATTTGCATAGGCATTCGACCATTTTTCGGGCATTTTAGCAGGATCATTTACGATTGGCTGATTTTTGGATTTTAAAGCGTCACTTTTATTTTTCACGATAAGCTTATCACTTTTGCGCAAATCACCTTTATCTTTTAACCCTTCACTCTTCACTCTCAACTCTCCACTCTTCATTTTTAACTCTTCATTCTTATCTCTCAACTCTCCAATCTTATCTTTCACCTCTCTAGTAGTCAAATCGTTTGATGAATCTTTTTTAATTGTTTTTGTTTCAAAATCGAATTCGCCTTTCAATTTAGTATCCTTGCTTTTTTGATCTTTACAACCCGAAATAATTAAGATTAAAGTGAGTAGTATTAAAAATTTTAAATTTTTCATTTTACATTTTAATTAAGACAACTCTAAATAACGAGGAAATTGAATTCGGTTATCGGACCATAACCTTTTTTTATTAACAAAGAGAAATTGAATCAAGCCAAATAAATGACTATCTTTGCACCCAAATTTATAATAAAAATGGCCACAAATCGCACTTTTACAATGTTAAAGCCTGACGCAATCGAAAACGGGCACATGGGAAAAATCTTGGACATGATCATTCAAGCAGGATTTCAAATTAAAGCAATGAAATATACACGTTTGTCTGAAGAGCAAGCGAAAAAATTCTATGAAGTTCACGCAGAACGTCCTTTTTATGGCGAGCTTGTTGAGTATATGACTTCTGGACCAATCGTTGCTGCGATTTTAGAGAAAGAAAATGCAGTTGCTGATTTTCGTGCATTAATCGGTGCAACTGATCCGGCTGAAGCTGCTGAAGGAACAATTCGAAAGGCTTATGCTGAAAGCAAAGGTCGTAACGCAGTTCATGGTTCTGATTCTGACGAAAATGCAGAAATTGAAGGGAAATTTCATTTTTCCGCTTCTGAAATATTTTAATTAATTTCATAATACATAGAAAAGACTGCCTTGTGCGGTCTTTTTTATTGAATAGAAGAATGAAGAATCTCGAAGCCATAGAAAAACGAAGAACGTTTGGAATCATCTCTCACCCAGATGCAGGAAAGACGACCTTAACGGAAAAATTACTACTGTTTGGTGGAGCAATTCAAACTGCTGGCGCCGTAAAAAACAACAAAATCAAAAAATCAGCGACTTCGGATTTCATGGAAATTGAAAAGCAACGTGGAATTTCTGTTGCTACTTCAGTTATGGCTTTTGAATACAATAATAAGCAAATCAATATTTTAGATACACCAGGTCACAAGGATTTCGCTGAAGACACCTTTCGTACGTTGACTGCTGTTGACAGTGTAATTTTGGTTATTGACGTCGCGAATGGGGTAGAAGAGCAAACTGGAAAATTGATGGAAGTCTGCCGCATGCGGAAAACACCTGTGATCATTTTTATCAATAAAATGGACCGCGATGGAAAAGAGTCTTTTGAATTGTTGGATGAGCTAGAAAAATCACTCAACATCAAAGTTCGGCCGCTTACTTGGCCAATTGGAATGGGAGATCGCTTTCAAGGCGTTTACAATATTTACCAAAAAGGATTAAATCTTTTTTCAGCTAACAAAACTAAGATTTCGGAGGATGTTGTTTCAATTAATGATATTTACGATTCTCAGTTGGATGAAATTGTTGGTGAAAAACCAGCAGCCGAATTGCGCGAAGAACTTGAAATGGTAGAAGGTGTTTACGATCCTTTTAACAGAGAAGATTATTTGGTGGGAGATGTGGCTCCAGTATTTTTTGGTTCTGCAGTAAATAATTTTGGTGTAAAAGAATTATTGGATACGTTTTGTGAAATTTCGCCTTCGCCACGTGGACGTGAATCGGATAAACGAATGGTGAATCCAACGGATGACAAATTCTCAGGATTTGTTTTTAAAATTCATGCAAACTTGGATCCTAAACACAGAGATCGAATTGCATTTCTACGCGTGGTATCAGGAAAGTTTGAACGAAATAAATTTTACCACCACGTTCGATTGGACAAAGATTTAAAATTCCCTAATCCAACTTCTTTCATGGCACAAGATAAAAGCGTTATCGACGAAGCTTTTCCAGGCGATGTAGTTGGTTTATACGATACCGGTAACTTTAAAATCGGCGATACGATGACCGAAGGTGAGGTAATGATGTATAAAGGAATTCCGAGTTTTTCACCTGAGATTTTTCAGGAATTGGAGAATTTAGATCCAATGAAATCCAAGCAATTAGAAAAAGGAATTCGACAGTTGATTGACGAGGGTGTGGCCCAATTATTCATTCAACAACCTGGAAATCGAAAAATTGTTGGAACGGTTGGGCAACTTCAATTTGAAGTAATCAATTATCGTTTAATCCACGAATATGGTGCAAATTGTCGCTTTGTCCCACGTAATTTTTATAAAGCATGTTGGATTACAACTGATAATCAGGAGCAACTTGAGAATTTCAAGCGTTCAAAAGCAAAATACATCGCTTACGATAAGGATGATAACTTGGTTTTTTTAGCCGAGACGTCCTTTTTGTTATCAATGGCAGAGCAAGATTACCCAGAGATCACCTTCCATAAAACTTCAGAATTTAAATTGCAAGTAGCAAATTGAGGTCCGCAATTTTCATATCGATTCTTGCTTTAATTGTTTCGTGTTCCATCGATTCTAAAAAAGAAAAATTGGAGGAGATAGAAAAAGCCCCTTCTCTTGTAACTGGTTTGAAATGTCTTAATATGGAATCTCGATTCTTTGAAAAAACTACATTTTTGAACGGAGACGCAATCAAACAAGCACAAACTTCAATTGAATGGAAAAATGCTTGTGAAAATAAAGTTCCTGCTTGGTGTTATGCAGATTCAAAATTAAAGCAAGGAATTTTATACAATTATTACGTGATTTCAGATAGCCGTGGAATTGCTCCAAAAAACAAATTTTTGAGTACAGTAGAAATTGAATCGATTCAAAAGGAATTGAGTG
>Ga0194116_10008660_pt1 | contig 10257 bp, 8 predicted proteins | sample TA2MahsurfametaG_4_FD_148617 | JGI IMG/M metagenome (GOLD analysis project Ga0194116, IMG submission 148617) | Freshwater microbial communities from Lake Tanganyika, Tanzania - TA2015008 Mahale S9 surface | ecosystem: Environmental > Aquatic > Freshwater > Lake | place: Tanzania: Lake Tanganyika... | reverse complement strand
TACTTCCACTGATTGGTTACTTGATTTATGGTTGGTTTATTTCAAGAAAAAACAAAGCAATTGAAAGACCAGAAATGGAACTTTCATTAAAAGCCAAAACCTTGTTGGCTATCGATGCCTTGGAAAAAGCCGAATTGTGGCGAAAGGATCAGCTGAAAGAACATTTTGTAGAGTTATCTTACATTTTGAGGTCTTATTTAACTGCTCGTTATCAATTGAGTTTGTTGGATAAAACAACGAATGAAACACGTTTGCTTCTGACGCAAGCTGGATTAAAAAAAGAAATCGTTGAAACCATATTGCGTTTGTTGAGTCATTCCGATATGGTGAAATTTGCCGCTTCTGAACCCACGGAAGAATTGATTGAAAAATCGTTGTTTTTGCTTCGTCAAACAATTGTTGAAACCAGCCCAATTGAATTTGAATATGTTGGATAATTGGAACATCAATCTCACGCAATTTGATTTCTTTCAACCGGAATGGTTGTGGCTGTTGATGTTGGTTCCATTTGTTGGATGGTATTTGTGGCGAATCGAAAACAAACGAAAGGGAGATTGGAAATTCAGCAGTTCGGCTCAGATTCAAAAAAAATTTGAGTTCAAACCAATCGTTTACGTTCGACAGGCTCTGATTCTTGGGAAATTAGTCGTTCTCAGTTTGTTCATAATCGCCTTGGCAAAACCATTTCGTTGGAACGACAAGGATGCGCAAACAGAGGATTACAAATATGGTATTGACATCGTTTTGGCCATTGACGTTTCGCTTTCGATGTTAGCGACTGATTTCAAGCCCAACCGTTTGGAAGCCGCAAAGGAGGTAGCAAAGGAATTTATCGATGGACGACGAGGCGACAGAATCGGATTGGTTGTTTATTCAGGTGAAGCATATACCGCTTGTCCGGCAACACTTGACTACGAAGTTTTAAAAAATCAAATTGACCATACCGATGGAATGAATCTTGAACCTGGAACGGCAATCGGAACGGGGTTAGGAACCGCAGTCGTTCACTTGCGAAGCGATAGTTTGAAATCGAAAGTGATTATTCTCTTGACCGATGGAGTGAACAACGCGGGTGACATCACTCCTCAACAAGCTGCTGAATTGGCAAAAGCGAAAAATATTTGTGTTTACACAATTGGAGTTGGAAGTGAAGGAGTTGCACCAACACCTGTTGTAACGCCAATGGGCGTTCGTTTCGAAAATCAACCTGTAGAGATTGATGAACAAACCTTGGTTCAAGTTGCAGAAGCCACCGGCGGACAATACTTTCGAGCCAAAGATGAAAAAAGTTTGTGGGCAATTTATGACGAAATCGAAGACTTGGAAAAACGAAAAATGGTTGATAAACACTATCAATCTGAACCACCTGCAACACCCGGATCCTTTTTAAATTGGGCCTTTTTGATTTTGACAATTATTTTAGTAACTGAATTTGGATTATTTGTGAGCAATGAATAAAAATCAACCCACATATCCAATTCAAAAGGTCAATCGCACATTAGCCGTGTTGGAAATCGGTTTTTGGTTGATTTTCTATTTATTCATTCAAAGTTTCGGGTTTTTAGCACCATTAACTGGAGGAAAATACGGCTTTCAGTTTGCAAAACCAGACTATTTTTATCTGCTTTTGGCGTTGATTCCATTTTTCTATTTGTTCATTTTATCCTTGAAACGGAAAAATAAAATTGATTCGAATTTATCGCAATTCAGTCGTAAAGGGCTGGTTCGAGGTTCGCTATTTTGGGCAATCACACGATTTTTTCTTCTTAGAACTTCATTTGTATTTTTAATTCTCGCTTTAGCGCAACCTATTTACGGTCGAAAAAAAGTGAAAGGAACGATGAAAAGTATGGAATTGGTCGTATGCCTTGATGTTTCCAATTCAATGAATACTTGCGATATTGAAGCAACTTCGCGATTAGAAATTGCAAAGCGCTCGCTGAATGCACTTATCAATACCTTGGCAGGCGAGAAAATTGGACTTTGTTTATTCGCAGGAAGTTCATACGTTCAATTGCCATTAACCACGGATTACAACGCAGCGAAATTATTCGTGGAGGATGTCAGCACCTATTCCATTTCAAGACAAGGAACGAACATTCCTGATGCGCTTTCTACGGCGATGACCATGTTTACTAAGGAAAAAATGACCAAGGCGATTTTGGTTGTTACCGACGGTGAAAATCACGAACAAGGTAATGATGAAATTTACAACCAAATCATTGAAAATGAAATTCAAGTTTGTGCTCTGGGAATCGGAACCGAATTGGGTGGACCTGTTCCCGAAGATCCGAACAATCCTAAAAATGGTTACCGTAAAAATGCCTTTGGACAAAATGTAGTTTCAAAAATGAATCCTGATTTTGTGAAGCAAATAGCCAGTAAAACGAGGGGTTACGCGATGACCACATCTGAAGCTTATCCCGATTTGCAAACGATATTAACACAAATTAACCAGATGAAACGAGCAAAATTGCGAGATTTGGAGTTCGAAATTGCGGAAAGCAGACACCAGTTGCCGTTGATTTTATCACTTTCGTGTTGGATTTTATGGCTATTGCTTCCGGGAATTAAATTGCGAATGAAGAAATGAAAATTATTTTTTTTACCTTCTTGACGTTCATTTTTTTGAATTCAGCCCTTGCACAAGCATGGGTTGATTCGCTTGAAGTAGCCCGAAAAGCATACAAGTCGGGTGACTTCGAAAAGGCTGTTCGTTATTATCAGTCAGCGCAAAAGCAAGCTCCAAAAGACGTTGACCTTTCCGACGAAATTGCTCAATCGACTTACAGGTCGCGTGACTTCAAAAATGCTCAAAAAGCCTATGAGCAATGTGCAAATGATAAAAAATCACCAGAGGAACGAGCACGTGTTAATCACAATTTGGGTAACGCGAGAATGAAGCAAAAAGATTATGATGGAGCCATTTCAGCATACAAAGAATCGCTGCGAAATAATCCAAACGACCCAGAAACCAAATACAATCTATCAGAAGCAATACGTCAGAAAAAACAGCAGGAACAACAGAAAAAAGATGATCAGAAGGACAATCAATGTAAAAATCAGAATCAAAATCAAAACAACAACCAAAATAATTCAAACAATTCGAATCAAAATTCTTCGGATCAGCGTAATAATGGTTCCGACAACAAAAAAATGCCAAACAAACAAGCAGATAAAATGCTCGATGATTTAACCCGCAAGGAAGCAGAAACAAAGAAACGTTTGGCGAAAAATTCGACGGACAAAAAACCAGGTTCTAATTCAGGAAAAGATTGGTGATGAAAAAGTTAGGTTTCTTCTCGATTTTTATTTTTACTGTAATCCAATTGATTGGACAGAAACCGATTGTAAAATTAGAAATTGAACCAAAATCCGTTCAAGTTGGTGACGAAATTGTTGTAACGGTTAAGACCAACATTCAAGGAGAAATCGACATTGACTTTCCGAGCGCATTTGTAAACGGATACGCTGTGATGAATGGAATGGAGCAAGAAATGGACTACAATACGGGTCGTGTTATTTCACTTTATTACTATTCGCAAAATGGTGTTTTGAAGAAGGAAGGATCGTATACGTTTGGCCCAGCCTATGTAAAATCAGGAAGCAAAATTTACAAGTCAAATACGGTTGAGGTTGTTGTTCAAAAAGAAGCGTTTATCAATTCTTCAGGGGAAATTTCAGCCAAGCAACTCAAACAAAATGCTTTCGGTGTGATTGAGGTTTCTAAAAAGAAAGTGTACGAGGGCGAACCGTTGATTTTGAATGCGAAAGTATATTCCAAGTTTTATCCAACTCACATTGAAGATTATCAATCGTATAATGCCAAAGGAATTTTAGATAAACACGAACTTTCTGCTAATAATCGATTAGTTGCAAATCAGGAGAGAATTAAAAACATTGAACTTTATGGGATCACTTACGATCGTTCGCTCGTATTTCCGAATGGTGCAGGTAAAATGCAAATCGATCCGTTCAAATTAATTCTAAAACGAGGATTTGAAGGGATGCCAGTTGTTTCTACAGGAATAGTTGTAGAGGTGCTGCCGTTGCCCAAAAATCAACCAAAATCGTTCATTGGAATGGTGGGAAAACTTTCTATGAACTGCGAAATAAACAAAAAGGAAATTAAGAAAGGAGATGTTTTTTCAATCAAAATGACCTTGCAAGGAACAGGTAATTTGCATAACATCGATTTTCCAAAGATTAATTTACCAAAAGGGCTCACGCTTTATGGTGATCCGAAGCAAACTGAAAAATATACATTTACAACCAACGGCGCTGAAGGAAAAATTGATTTGGAATATACGATTCAAGTGAACAAAGAAGGTTCTTTCAACATTCCTCCAATTGAAGTTTCATACTTTGATGTCAAAGCCAAGAATTACGTTACAATTAAATCCGATGAAATTATTTTGGACGGAGATGAGGTAAAATTAAGTTCAACGAATTCCAAAGGAAAAACAACAGTCATTGCTGAGAAACAAACTAATTTGTCAGAATCAAAAGATAAAAAAAGTGATTCGTTATTCAATTCATCATTTGTTTGGGTTTCACTTTCATCGCTTTTGCTCATTGCAGGTTTTGTTGGAATATCCGCTCGAACAAAAAAGAGTTCAACTATAGCATTTGATAAATCCATTTCGGAAGGAATTACGTTGAAATTCAATTGGAATGATGTTGAAAATCAATTGAAAGATGCCGAAATAGCACTTCAACAGAATGACTCGAACAAATTAATTGCCAATTTGGAAAACGCAATATTAACAGGAATTCGCATTGCGACCAATGAAAGTTCCCTATCGAAAAATTCAAGTGAATTACTCAATCTTTTGAAAACCAACATGCAAGATGATGGTTTGTCAAATCAATTGAAAGCAATCCTGGAAAAATGTCAAAATGCTCGCTATGGTTGGGGATTGAGTGCAGATGAGTCACAAACTTTATATCCGGAAGTGAAAGTTGCCATTCAGCAGTTGAAGAGTAAAATTGCATAATCGTCAACCCGTTTTGGGTTCATTAGTTTATTTCATTTTTAATTGTTAAAAGATTAATTGTCTTTTAAGAAACCTAAGCAGTTAATTTCTTTAAATTTGACTTGGAAAATCTTCAAAAAGAAGTTTCCATTTCAGTTTATGATTGCCACTCTTAAAAAGAAATTCATTTCCCTTAAGTCCTTTGAATTTGCCATTCTTATTAATGCAGTTGGGATCAATTTTATAAAGTTTATCCCATACGGAATCGTTATTCTTTTGGCGACTTGGATTTATGAAGTTTTTGTCAAAAAATCCCTGAAATTCAATTTTAAAGGTCTTTTCTCGAATTCCAATTTTTGGTTAATAACCATACCATTTTGGCTAGCTGTTCTCGGATTAATTTACACCTCTAATTTATCCAAAGGATTTGAGGATTTGGGGAGAATCATTCCTTTTTTAATTTTCCCAATTTTATTATTTAGTATAGAAACCGAACGTAAAAAGGCATTGAAATCATTGCTTCTTGCTAGTTTCATTTTTGGACTAATCATTCGATTTTCTATTGATTTCTGCGATTCGTTCATTGGCTTTACCTACGATTATAACATTCAGAACTTTTTCTATTCTTATCTTGATTCCGATACTAACATTCTTTCTATTATTTCAATGTTTGCAGCACTTTTCGCACTTGAATTGTTGAATGTAAATAAGTTAAACCTCAACAGAAAAGTTCTTCTTCAAATTCTCATTCTTTTCTTGAGTCTTTGTATTTTACTTCTTCATAGTCGTATTGTAATTTTCTTTTATTTGGTTTCACTTTGTTTCCTTTTCATATATCATTGGAGGAAGCAAGGCAAATGGAATATTTTCTCTACATTGCTTATCTCGGTATTGTTGATGTTATTACCTCCATTTCAAGGACGTTTTCAAGTTGCAGCCGTTGAAAGCCAAAGTTTAATTAAAAAAGATACAGTTAAATTGGATACTATTTCGAACGTTGAAAGTTTACCTTGTATGTCCTCGACTCAGTTGCGATTTAATTCACTCAAAGCAAGTTTGGAAATCATCAAACGAAATCCAATCCTTGGCGTGGGAACAGGCGATTGGCAAGATGAATTGGTCAAGGAATATCAAAATGCGGAGATGCCTTGCAACGCATTTGAAAAAACGGCACCTCATAACCAATACCTGCGAACATCTTTGAAGTATGGATTTTTAGGACTTGCAATTTACCTTTTCTATTTATTCAGATTATTTCAAATTCAACGAAAAGAAAGAGCGTTCGGACAACTCGCTTTTTTGATTACGATCATTTTCTGTGGATTGGGTTATGACTTATTGGATGTTGGTTCTTCAGCACCTTTCATTGCTTTTTTCTCCACTTGGTTATTTTTCAATAGAGTTCAATGAGGTTGCTGATTCTAACTCAATATTATCCTCCAGAAATTGGAGCTCCACAAAATAGATTGCACGAGTTAGCCGTGAGATTGAAATCCATGAATGTTCACGTTGAAGTGTTAACTGCCTTGCCTAATTATCCAAAAATGGAAATTATGGCTGGGTATGCGAAAAAACAAAATCGAGAGGAAGAAATAGATGGGATTCCAGTTCATCGATCTTGGATTCACGTTTCAAAATCAAAAAGCATTGTCTCTCGTCTATTGAATTATTTCAGTTTTGTTTGGTCTTCCTATTGGAGAGGAAGAAAACTCGATTCGTTTGATTTCCTAATGGTTGAAAGTCCTCCATTATTTCTTGGATATTCTGCAATGGCATTGTCAAAAAAGTTAAATGCGAAATTGATTTTCAATGTTTCTGACCTATGGCCTGAAAGTGCTGAAAAATTGGGAATTGTAACGAATAAAAAACTACTCAAATTAGCATACAATCTCGAATCGAAATGTTACCAAAAAGCACATTTGATAACTGGTCAAACACAAGGTATTGTGGATGATATTTCAACTCGTTTTCCTTCAAAAGATGTTTATTGGTTACCAAACGGCGTTGACATTGATTTATATAATCCCGATCAGATTGATGCCGGTGACTTTCGATCAAAAAATGGTTTTTCAAAAGAAGACTTGTTGTCTTTTTACGGAGGAATTTTAGGCTATGCCCAAGGTTTGGAGGTGATTTTGAAGGCAGCAGATATCGTTAGAAACAGAAACAATATTCATTTCATCATTCAAGGCTCTGGCCCTGAAAAGGAGAAGTTAATGCTATTGAAAAGCGGATTGAAACTTAAAAATGTCCATTTCTTGAATCCAGTTTCCAAGAACGAAATGCCTTCAATTCTTAAGTCAATTGATATTGCCCTCGTTCCTTTGAAAAAACTGGATTTATTTCAAGGAGCAATTCCGTCGAAAGTGTTCGAGTCTCTTGCAATGAGAAAGCCAATTATACTTGGTGTTGATGGTGAGGCAAGACAACATTTTATTGAGAAAGGGAAAGCCGGAATGTATTTTGAACCTGAAAACGAAAATGAACTTGCGAAGTGTGTCCTCTTTCTTGCTGAAAATCCTGAAGAACTTAGAAATATGGGTGAAAATGCGAGAACATATGTTTCGGATCATTTTAATAGAAATCGAATCGCTAATTCGTTTCACGAAAAGCTAAAACAATTTAATTCAAATTCCTGATATGCAAGTCTGCGTTTACTGCGCTTCAAGTGCAAAAATTCACCAAGATTATTTCAATGCCACGGATTTATTGGCAAAGGAACTTGTGAAAAATGGATTTTCAGTTGTTTTTGGTGGGGGTTCCTTAGGACTGATGGGTCAACTTGCGGATTCAGTTCTTGAAGCTGGTGGCAACATAAAAGGAATCATGCCCCAATTCATGAATGAGGTAGAGTGGGGGCATCGCGGAGTTTCTGATTTCGTTTATACACAAACCATGCACGAGCGGAAAGCGAAGTTTTTAGAAGGAACGGATGCGTTGATTGCTCTGCCCGGTGGCACTGGAACGTTTGAAGAGCTTTTTGAAGCAATAACACTTAAAAAAATGGGTCAATTTACAAAACCAATCATTATTCTCAATACGCGAAACTATTATAATTCTTTCATTGAACTTATGAATCAAGCGGTTTTAGAGAAGTTTATGGCCGAAACTCATCAAGCACTTTGGACAATGGTGAATGAACCAACGGAAGTTGTTCCCGCAATTTTGAATACGCCCTTGTGGGAAAAGGGATTGAGTGAGGCGAAGGTTTAATTTAACTAAGAATTGCAAATTGCCAACGATTAGTTTTGCGGTTAAATAATGCGACTGCAAATACTATCGTAACCCAAAGCTATCCTCTTTGCAATTAAAAGCTTTTCATTTGCAATTATCAAAAAGCTAACAATTAAAAAATTAACTTTGCTATATGTCAAATGACTTTTCACACGATATTGCTGTAGTTGGAGGTGGTAGTTGGGCTACAGCTCTTGTTAAACTTTTGTGTAATCACGAGAAAAAAGTAGGTTGGTGGATGCGAAGCGAGGATGCTGTCAATCATTTGAAAAATTTTCAGCATAATCCGCGTTATTTGCAATCTGTTCAGTTTGATGTTGATCAACTTAATTTAGGCAAGAACTTAGAACAAATTCTTACTCCTGCAAAAGTGGTTGTTATCGCAACGCCAGCGGCTTTCTTAGTTCCCGTTTTTGAGAAAATCCCGGTTTCGTTGCTGAAAGACAAAATAATATTTTCGGCTGTAAAAGGTATTATTCCCGAATACAATTCCATCCCGGCAAAATACATTCATAAGACTTTTGAAACACCTTATGACAAAATTGGAATTATTTGTGGTCCATGCCATGCGGAAGAAGTAGCACTGGAACGACTGTCCTACCTTACTATAGGTTGTTCCGATGAGCAAATCGCCAGTCATATGGCTTCAAAATTAGCGTGTCGCTATATTAAAACAACCACGAGCGACGATCTTTTTGGCACTGAAATTTCTGCTGTTTTGAAAAATGTTTATGCCTTGGTAGCGGGAATTTGCCATGGTTTAGGCTACGGCGACAATTTTCAAGCGGTTTTAATTTCCAATGCGATTCAAGAGATTGAACAATTTATAGATGTTGTAAGTCCCGTTCATCGAGATACGAAATCCAGCGCCTATTTAGGTGATTTATTAGTAACGGCATATTCGAATTTCTCGCGTAATAGAACCTTTGGTTTTATGATTGGAAAAGGTTATTCTGTGAAGTCAGCTCAATTAGAAATGAATATGATTGCAGAGGGATATTTTGCTACGAAATGTCTTGTGGAAATCAATAAAAAATTCAATGTTGAAATGCCTATTTTGACCGCAGCTTATCACATTCTTTATGAGAAAATTTCTCCCATCATTGAGATAAAAATTCTTTCTGAAAAGCTATCTTAATTTTTTATTTTTGCCAGCAAATTGAAGATATGAAAGTTTTTAAATTCGGAGGTGCTTCTGTTAAGGATGCTTCGGCGGTTAAGAATGTCGCTCGAATTCTTTCCCTGTTTGACAAGCAAAAGTTGATAGTCGTAGTTTCGGCCATGGGAAAGACAACCAATAAATTAGAAGAAGTAGTTGAGGCACTTAAGAATAACGATAAAAAGTCGTATTACGAACTCATAAACGAGTTGCGTGAATTTCACTACAATATTTTAGGAGAACTTTTCACTGAACAACACTTTTCAATTTATAATACGATTGATTTGACTTTAGAAAAATTAGAGAAAAAGTTTAATGAAGGATTTTCGGACAATTACAGCTTTGAATACGATCAATTGGTTTCGTTAGGTGAACTTTTGTCATCCCAAATAGTATCAGCATTTCTGACGGAGAATGGATTTATAGTGAAATGGAAGGATGCTCGACGAATAATCCGAACAGACAATAATTACCAAGAGGGAAATGTCGATTGGAAAAAAACAGAGGAATTAGTGAAATCCAAACTAGTGAATGAATTTGAAAACAATGATGTTTTGTTGACTCAAGGATTCATTGGGCATACCCCGGAAGGATTTACTACAACATTAGGAAGGGAAGGATCCGACTACACAGCGGGAATTTTAGCTTATTGTGCAAATGCAGAATCTGTCACAATTTGGAAAGACGTCCCTGGAATGTTGAATGCGGATCCGAAGTATTTTGAAGACACCATCAAATTGGATGAAATTTCATTTAAAGAAGCAATCGAATTAGCATATTATGGAGCAACAGTAATTCATCCAAAAACAATAAAACCGCTTCAAAACAAGGAAATCCCACTTTATGTTAAATCCTTCATTCATCCTGAAGAAAACGGAACGGTAATTC
>Ga0194116_10008659_pt1 | contig 10259 bp, 6 predicted proteins | sample TA2MahsurfametaG_4_FD_148617 | JGI IMG/M metagenome (GOLD analysis project Ga0194116, IMG submission 148617) | Freshwater microbial communities from Lake Tanganyika, Tanzania - TA2015008 Mahale S9 surface | ecosystem: Environmental > Aquatic > Freshwater > Lake | place: Tanzania: Lake Tanganyika... | reverse complement strand
TTCTTGCTGCGCTGGAAGCAGTATTGTCAAGGAATAAAACCTTCTTTATGACGATTCCCTTCCTCAGATCTTCAACCCATTCAACTGGACCCTTGGTGTATGTTTTGTATCCCTCGGGGAGTCCGGCAGCAGGAGCATCATCTTCTATTAATTCGGTTTCCTGAAGCCTGATTATGTTCTGAGTTCGATCATACTTCAATTGAATCAGTTGTGCGCCCTTCTCAATACCTGCAGCATCAGTTTTATGCTCAAATGGATCAAGTAGCGGACGGTTTTTGATCCTTAATTTTGCCTTTATATCATGAAGAGCAAGGTATTCTGTATTAGTTTCGGTAGCAGGTTGTCCCAAAATTGAATGTATAGGAAGGCATGCAATTCCAAGAACTAAAATCAGTTTGATATTTTTTCTCATCATTTATCCGATTAGGTAAGGGGTAATCTGATCAATTTTGTTCAATGAGTACCTCAGGATTGATGAATTGAAATCCATTGAAATGCTGTGGGCACCAATTTAAATATTCAGATTGAGCACAATGACATATTTACATAAATTAATCGATTGAAAAAAATCGACTTTGGAAAGATATTGAACCCTAAAATAAAACAGCAGTTATTGACGAGAATCAATAACTGCTGTAGGAGAGCATCAATCTGTTGGAGTAGGATAAGATGCCAAAGGTTTAGCATCCCACCACAACCTGGTTGCATAAGAATCAGGTCCACCTAATAAAGCCAAGGCAGCTTCAGTTGCCGCTCTATTGGTTGAGTAAGAGTTTGGCGGATAAATCAATCTTCTTGCCAATTGGGTCCTTGTCAAGGCAGGATTATCAGACTGAATGATGGCATAACCTCTTGGATAACCTGTCCTACGACGTTCAGCCCATGCCTCGGTATCATTCATTGGGAACAGGGAAAGCCATTTTTGAGTTATAATTTGCTCCTGTTGTATTTCAAAGCTGCCAGCAAGATCAAATTTAACCGGAATATTGGTTACCGGTGGACTGTTTCTTGGATCCGGATTACCAAAGCGATCCAAAGGTTTAGCAGGAGTCTTGGTACTATTGATATAGGCATCCACCACTGCATCAGAAGCGTTCACCCTGAATTTCAATGATGCTTTAATACCTTCGTTGTATAATTGTTGGGCAGTTCCACCCATATTCCAACCTCTCAATGCACCTTCTGCTCTCAGGAAGAATACCTCTGCAGCTTCCATGACGTGATCCGGTTCATTGCTTCCCCCGTTATTGATTGGCAACCATTTTTTTCCAACATAGGAATATTGCAAATCAAGGTTAGTTCCCCTTTGAGCCGGAGGATTACCATTTCTGAATCCAACAAGACCACCAAAAACGGCATTGGATGGAGTTAAACGTCCACAGCATGGTTGTGTATAAACAGGAATTCTTGGATCCTCATATCCATTCATTAAACTTGCAAGAGTAGAACTTAATACAAATTCACTGATATAGGTAATGGTACTTAGCTTATTCACATTGGTACCATCAACTTTTACCTTTGACAGTGCATTATCAGCATTGTTAGTGATTACCCCTTCCGGAGCGGACATTGCTTTTTCAGCTTCCAGTTTCGCTTTTGCAGGCTCAATATAAGAAATCCTCATTGCCAGCCTCAAACGCAAAGAGTTCAAGAATTTAAGGTTTTTGAGTACATCCCCGTCGTAAACCAGATCATGCGATACACCCTTGATTGGAAAGATCTTAACCGACCGATTGGCAGCTCTTAAATCTACAGCTGCTTCATCCAGTATTTTAAAGAAATCGTAATAAATATCTTTCTGTGAATCGAACGCTACACTGGTTTTGCCATTACCAAAATTTGAGTAAATAATCGGTCCGAAATAATCAGTTTGACGATGGTATAAGGCTACTTTCCAAATCTTTGCCAATGCATTTTCAGGCTTAAGATTTTGTGAAGCCGTACTTTTTAGAACCAAATCAAGCTGATTAGCGGCGGCACCAAAGGAGGTATTTGAATAAAAACCCTCCATCAATAAGTTTAGCCAGCTACCCGGTCCATTAAAGTTTGCTGATGCAAAGTTAGCATGAATAATGGCGTGAAATTGTGAATACTCACCAGCAAAAAGATTATTTCCCTGATACCAGGACCTCATTCCAAAATGTTGAGCCTGAGCGAAGGTAGATCCAATCATACTTGCATCCATTTGCTCTACTGTAAGTATACCACGAGGGGTGTTCAGTTCATCAAATCGATCTGTACAAGCCTCAGAACCTACGGTAAGAAGTATCGCTATGATGGCCACGCTTCTTTTTATGTGATATGATATTTTCATGATATGAATACTATATTAAATAAATATTAGTGACTAAAATTCTTAAAAATCAACTTTTAGATTTAATCCAAAAGTCCGCTCAGTAGGAGGAACATAAGTCTGGAAACCTGCTGATGCCGTTCCTGCACCTGAAAGAATTTCAGGATCCCAGTTTCCGGTTCTGTTTAAGAAAAACAGGTTTCTACCAACCAAGGAAAGTTTTAGGCCTGAAATAAATCCTAATTTGCTAATCATTGATTTAGGGAAGGTGTATCCAAGTGTAGCTTCCCTCACCCTCGTATTGGTTGCACTGACAATAAACGCCTCACCGATAGGAGCATTTCTACCTCCTATTAATCTCCAGAAGGTTTGTGAAGTAATGGCTGTGGTATTAGGAGAACCGTTTGCCAAGACACCGGTCTCATTAGGAAATAAGTTCTCTCCAAATATTAAACCACCTTCTCTACCGGCCAGTGTTTCCTTTGTCATTCCTTCACCATATAAAAGTCCGTCTGTAATTGAAACCATACTTCCACCTTGCCTATGCTCAATCAGAAAACTTAAGTTAAAGTTTTTATAGGAAAAATTATTGGTAATCGCTCCCATCCAGTCGGGATTGAAGTTTGCAGCCAAAACAGTTCTTCCAGGGGTAAGTGTTGGTATACCATTTGCACCAACAATTACCTGACCTTGCGCATTTCTGGCAAATCCTCTGGTGTAAATATTACCAAATTCCTGTCCTTGAGCTACAACGAAATCAGACATGTACGAATCACCTCCAATAATGATACTTGGACGATCATCGGAAATCTTATTCACCCAGTTTCTGTTCTTTCCAAAATTTGTGCTGATATCCCAGGTTAATCCATTATCGTTTTGTATAGGTGTAGCAGATAAAACAAGCTCAACTCCGGTGTTCTGAACATCTCCACCATTAGTGAAGAAAGAAGCTGCACCGGAACCTGAAGGTAAGCTTATGGTGAACAACTGATCAAATGTATTTGTTTTGTATGCCGTAATATCCAAGCCCAAACGACCATTAAATAAGCGGGTATCCAAACCGATTTCGTATCCTTCAGTTGTTTCAGGTTTAAGATCAGCATTCGGTAAAGTCGCTCCCAAGGTAATGAACCCAAAATTTCCACCTGTACCGGCAAAAGCTGCAGATCGGTTTAATTGATAAGGTGAAGCACTGTTACCCACTTTGGCATAAGATGCTCTCAACTTAGCATAAGAAATCACATCAGGCAATCCCGGAATCATATCCGTCAGTACAGACGAAAGACCCACAGAAGGATAAAAATAAGAACGACTGCTGGCCGGAAGAGTAGAACTCCAATCGTTACGTCCGGTTACATCCAAGTACAAATAATTCTTCCATCCGAAATTACCAGAGAAAAATACAGATTGTGTCTCTTGTTGAGTAGCCGGATTGAACGCACCTTGTGTTAAAGCGGTATTACCAAATGAGAAGAAATTAGGGATAATCAATCCCTGCTGTGTACTGGCACTGATACTACCTGAACCATCTACCTTCCTTAAAGTAGCACCGGCCATTGCTGAAACATTCAGATTTTTGGTAATATCACTGTTATAGGTTAAGAGTGCATCATGGTTCCAGATTTGACCAGGACCGGTAATACTTGCGCTGTAGCTACCAAAGTTATCCTGCCCGCCACCATAAGAATCAATCCATGCTTTTCTTTCTGTTGTACTTGATCCACCATCGAATGCTGTTCTTGCCAATAATTTCAGCTTAGGTGTCAAATCAATAGTTAATGATCCTAGGGCAACTACCCTATCGGTCGTTTCCCAGTTAAGAACACGATTAGTGATCCAAAAAGGATTTCTACCAATGGTTGATCCCGGGTTCCAAAAATGTTGTCTATTAGATCCGGAAGCATCGGTATATTCCAACTGTTTCAGATCTTGGAAATTGATATTCCTTGGTAAACGGTAAATGTTCATGTAGGGATTATTTGCCGCATTATCTCCCGTACCGTTCTGATTATCAATTTCGTTACGAATATAATTTATCTTGGTATCCAAGGAAAGCCATTTTTTGAGCTTACTGGTAATCCGGACCGAAGCATTATCTCTTCTTAGCTTATTATTTTGCATCAAACCCTGAGCGTCCTCTCTGGTATATGAGAATGCCGTTTGAGTGGTTGCAGAACCTGCAGTGGCGTTCACGTTATGAGTAATATACATAGAGTTTTGGAATACATCCCTAATATTATTAGGCTGCGGAGAAAATGCATATTGCGTACCGGCCTTACCCGGAGCAGCCGACCAATGATTTACTAATTGACCGGTCATTCTCGGGCCCCATGATTCTTCTGCTGTAGGGTTGTAAACACCGGTAACACCTTGGCCATATTCGTTCTGAGGCTCATAATACAATAAGGGTCTGCCTGTTTGGAAGGTTTCATTGACACTGATCTGAACCTGGCCTTCCTGACCTTTCTTGGTTTCGATAATAATTACCCCATTTTGAGCGGCACTACCATATAAGGCGGCAGCGTTAGGACCTTTCAAGACGTTGATAGACTCAATATTATCCGGACTAAAGTTTGCGATTGGGGTTGTCATAGGAACACCGTCTACCACAAAAAGCGGACCACTATTACCCGAAATTGAACGATTTCCTCTTAAAATCACTCTTGCTTGTCCGCCCAAACCGGTACCGGCAGTTTCAATAGACATACCTGCAACCTTTCCCTGCAAAGCATTCATCACATTCAGGGTACGAGTTTCTGTTAATTCTTTGGTACTAACACCCTGGGTAGCATAAGTCAATGATTTTGACTCTCTCTGTATACCTAAAGCGGTAACAACAACTTCACTGAGTGAGGTAGAACTGGCCTCCAACGTAACATTAATCACTGCTTGTCCATTTACATTTATTTCTTTGGTTACATAACCAATGTAGGTAAATACCAAAACTGCGTTATCCGGAACAGTAATAGAAAATTTACCATCAATATCCGTTGAAGCACCAATATCAGTACCCTTAACTTTAACACTTACTCCCGGTAGGGTTTCTCCCTTGGCATCGACAACCTGACCCCGCACCACTACATCCAAGGCATTTGCCGATAATTTGATCTGAGGTTTATTTTCCCTGGCCAAAATGAGGATCCGGTTATCAACTTGTTTGTATTGCAGGGAAGTATTTTCCAAAAGTTGATTCAGAACCACTGCAACAGACATCTTTTCTGTGATCAATTCAAGCTTGTTGATATTTCTGACATCAGCCTGACGATACATAAACTGAAAGGAACTTTGCTTTTCAATCTTTTGAAAAGCTTTAATTAATGACTCGTTTTTTAGTTCGAGACTTATTTCTACTTTATCAATGGCCTGACTTTTAACAGGGGGAGCCGAAAAAAGCTGGATTGAAGTAGTAAGAATGATGAAAAATGCTGGTCTGAGTTGCATAATAAATCGGAATAAGAATCTGAACAATAACTTCAGATCAAATGGAAATAAGTCTGTTTGCTGACGTTCAGCAATTGGTGTAAAGATATTCATAATTTTACTTCGTTTTAAAAGTTATCAAATTGCATGATTAAACTTCATGCTATAATTTAAAACATCAATTGATTCCTGATGGCAGTCGGGAAACAATTCCACCCCTGAAACTCTGAGTAATCAAGGGTTCAGGGGTTTTTTATGGTGGTAGTTCCATTGGCATAGTTATTTTCTCCTTAAGTTGATTCAATCATATTATTTAGGAAGAATAAGCACCGTGGCTTTATCCTTGTCGTATTGATATTTTGCCTCATTAAACTCAGCAATACTTCGTAAAATTTTATCGAGATCCTCTCCTTTTCTGACCATGGTTGTGAAGCGATTAGATTTAATCTGATTATCTGAAATTGTGATTTTAACCTGATAACGATCTTCCAGTAATTCGGCAGCCTCTGCGACAGAAACATCGCTTAACAAAAGATCTTCCTCTTCCTTCCATTTTAAATATTCGGCACTTTCAACAATTTTCTCAACGCTAATGGTTTTAATTTTATCGTACTTAATTTGTCTATTAGGAATCAGCACGCCTATTGTCTTGTTATCAATATCTTCAACCTTTACCTTACCTCTTGAGACAGTCACGGTAATATCCTTGGAATTTGCCCAAGCACTGATATTAAAGGCAGTTCCCAATACGGTTGTTTTCAACTTGCCGGTGTATATAATGAACGGCTTCAATGAATTATGCTTGACATCAAAATAGGCCTGCCCATCCAGATATACTTCCCTTTTCGATAATCCATCAAAGGATGAGGGATAATTTAATTTACTTCCGGCACTTATAATGACTGTACTCCCATCCGGTAAATGAATCAGTCTGTTATCTTTAAATTCGGTTAATTTGGAAACCTGGAATTCTCTAAGCCCTGGTTCACTGGAATTTTGAAAGAAGGAAAACGTAAAAAATAATAACAGCGAGGCAGCTACTGCTAATCCGGAAATCCATAAAGCACGCGGAGTTATCAAGTTTTTATCCGGCTCTTGTGAAGAAGGAATTCTTGCTCTAATCTTTAGTTCAATCTCGCCTTTTAAAAGTATCTTTTCAGTTTCAGATAGTTCATCCAAGCCGTTGGGCGCTGACTCAAAAAGCTCATAATGGCTTAAAAGCAGATCTTGTTCTTCTTTGGAGGCTTTTCCCCTCAAATATTTTTTGTAGAATTCTGATATAAAAGATTTGTTCATGCGCAATGTTCAAGAATGAACTTTAGAATAAGACCTTTTTTTACAAAAATGTCCTACTTCAGGAAAAAATATTTTTTGAGCTAATCAAAAATTAAGGATAGTGGAATAACAATTGAGGTCAACCTTAGGTAGCTTAAGTCGGTCGAGTTTTAGCAAATTAATGCAAAAGAATCACCCTCAGCTGATTTATTGCCTTACCCAATTGATTCTGAACCGTTTTCCGAGATATGCGCATTTGAGCAGCAATAATTTTGGTTGGTAAATCCTCATGAAACCTGAGTCTGAATATTTGCTGCCTTTGGGGAGGCAATTTCAACAAAAGAGCCTCATACATACTGTAAAACTCCCTGTAAAGTAAATTAGAATCGGTTTTTTGATTATCAGAAGAAATATTTTCAAAAGCTTCTGTGAAGGGAGATAAGTTTTTATTTTTCGCAGCGATTTTAAAAATCTGATTCCGTACAGATACACTCAAGTAGGCTGGAAAATTTATTATTGAATTCGCTCTGTTGACCCAAATCCTTACGAAAATTTCCTGAACGATGTCTTTGGCCTCTTCCGAATCTTGTAAACGTTTATACGCATTGCTGTAGGTTTGTTCCCAATATTTAGTGTACAGGATATTAAAGGCATTTCGGCAACCTTGCTGCAGCTGAATCATTAAATAATCATCATCGTGAAGTTCAGGTCTATTATCTTCCATTCTAAACGTTTTTAATATCAATCACTTTAAACATAAACCAAGTAAATCCAGAATAATCAGGATTAGAAAATCTTATTTAACCATAAAAATTGAATTTTCCGGTACTTTATCGTATAAATCTAATAAGCTCCGTGAAATATAAATTCAATATACGTTTAGGTACCCGAAAAAACAAAAAAAATCATATTTTTTTTTTCACATTCAAAAAATAAGTGGTTGTTAATAATGGCTTGAAAAGAAACTTGATATCGATTGACTTATCCTAGTAATTGAGTTTCTTCACCATTCCCGCAATAGCATTCAGATCATAAACAATTTTTCCATCCCGGATGGTTAATTCACATTCAAACTTTTGTTTGCCATCCAATCGGTTTCCTGCTACATCCCGAAATCCAAATTTACCATCTCGAATACTTAAAATAGCTACATCAGCCAGGGCACCTTCAGAAAGGTTTCCTAATTCTTCCCGTTTGATAACCTGAGCCGGTGTCCAGGTACTGGCCTTAATCAGATCAGGAATTTTCATTCCCATGGCCAAGAAAATAGATAAAACGTTTAATTGATCCTTCATCGCACCATTCACACTTCCCTGATGCAGGTCAGTACCCATCGTATTAGGAAAAAAACCCGCCTTTAAAGCGGGCAAAGCCTGATTAAAATTAAAACTTCCACCTCCAAAGCCAACATCAAACAGGATCCCTTTACGCTGGGCTTCCAGAACAAAGGGTTTAAACGTTTTGGTTTGAAGATCCACAATAGGTTCCACCACGCCACGACTCGACTGAATAAAGGTATGCGTATAAATATCTCCCGGACGGAGATATTTTGTAAATAGCTCTTCAATAGAGATAAAAAGGGTATTCAAATCAATCATTACGGGGATGTTTGCAAGCTTCCCTGCTTCTACACCTCTACTGATTGGCGTCCATTCAGAACCGGTAAAATGAGCCACCTTGAAACCTACTACCTCATTTTTATTTGCCAAAGCTATCTCAGCAGTTTTTTTGGCATCCATATCATTAACATTCTGTTCATACTTTTCGATACCTCTCATTCCTTCCCCGACAATATTCAATAAAGACAGTACCCGTGTTTTTGAAACATCAATGATGTTCTTTTTAAAGATTGGGAAAGACCTCCAACCGGCGCCTCCGGCATCTACTACCGTGGTCACACCTGAGCGAAATGTTGTTTGATCAGGTAGTACCGCAACGGTTCCTCCACTAAACTAACTGTCGGGATCAAACCCGTAAAAAACATGAGCATGAATATCGATGAGTCCGGGCGTAACATACATTCCTGCAGCATCTACTACCTGAACGGCCTGAGCTGTATCAATATGTTTAGCAACCCTGGCAATTTTTCCCTCTTGTATGGCGATGTCCATTTTTTCATTGATGTTATTTTTTGGATCAATGACATGTCCTCCTTTGATTAGAATTCGAAAAGGCCTTTGAGCCTGAAGAGAACCCGAAAGAATGTTTAGTGCCAGTAAAAGCAATAATAGTTTTCTAGACATCAAGCATGTATATTATTTAATAAAAATTTTCTTAAAACCGCTTAAACTCTTGCCTTGTTCAGTTCCTCTTTAAATCGCCTGGCAACAATTTTTTCTTCTCCGGGTTCCATCATCCAAACGGAAAGAATCATCGCATCATTGATACTCTTTGGAGCTTCTATTGATGGTTCACCATTACGCAAATTCAGGGTCATTTGTCTTGGGGTAATCTTTATTACCGACTGATCCCAGGAGATTCTAAGGGTTGGAGTTACGTTCGCAATAGGCGGCACAAAGATTTCGGCTTTTACTCCATCAACCTGACTAACAGCATTCAAAATTACATTGGCCCTATCTTCCCAAATCTGCCATTCTTTACCATGATCGAGGTTAACAAAACGATCAAGCGCTGCATACATTCCAAAAATTTCCTCCTTATTTACCTTCATCCCTCGTCCGATATTACTACCTCCGGGAGGAGCACTTAATCTTGCTGCAGCTATGATCTCTTTTCTTCCCATCAATATACCGGCACTCTGCGGTCCGCGGATGGCTTTCCCACCCGACACACAAACTACATCGTAACCCATATCATTAAATTTCCATAAATTCTCAACCGGTGGCACATCGGCAGCAATATCAATCATTGCAGGTATTTTATGCTTTTTAGAAAGGCTAAGCCATTGTTTATGTCCGATTTTACCCCAAGGGTCTGCTTCATGGTAAAACCAGGTCATGGCAGTTTTCGGATTGATCGCAGCCTCCATTTCTTCAACAGTTTCAACAAAAACACTTTTAATTCCTGTATTCGTTAAGGCATGATCGTATGAACCACTGTGTGTTTTCTGAATAACTACTTCATTCCTTTCAAACCCAGACACATCAGGTAAGAGAGCAACCTTTGCCTTATCCATACCGGTTAAAATTCCTGCTGTACCAAGTACCAGTGCCGACCAGCATCCGGAAGTAACCATTGCCGCCTCTGAATGGCAAATGGCTGCAATTTTTTCCCCAACCTTGTCCTGAAGATCATTATAAAGTACATACTT
>Ga0194116_10008658_pt1 | contig 10259 bp, 9 predicted proteins | sample TA2MahsurfametaG_4_FD_148617 | JGI IMG/M metagenome (GOLD analysis project Ga0194116, IMG submission 148617) | Freshwater microbial communities from Lake Tanganyika, Tanzania - TA2015008 Mahale S9 surface | ecosystem: Environmental > Aquatic > Freshwater > Lake | place: Tanzania: Lake Tanganyika... | reverse complement strand
AAAAAAAAAATCATTTTAAATTTCAATTTTTAATCATAAAAAAACATCAATCAATAATAAAATTTAATTAAATAATTAAGACCTTTGGCTCGATATCACAATCTGGTCGAACACCAGTTATGCTTCTTCCATTGTTTTTTGTAATTACTGTTAATGGAGTAAAAAATTTTGCAGAAGATTATAAAAGAAAGAATAGTGATAATAGAGAAAATAATACAAAATGTTATTTATTGGATCGAACAAATTATCATGATAAAAACCTTGATAATAATGAAAAAAATGATAGGCTTATAAAAGAAACTTATTGGAAGAAAATAAAGCCAGGAAATATCGTAAAGATTAAAAAAGACGAGAATATTCCAGCTGATTTGGTTTTGCTTTATTCATCAAATAAAAATGGATCTGCTTTTACTGAAACTAAAAATTTGGATGGAGAAACAAATTTGAAATACAGAGAAACAATAAGAATTATTTTTTCTTATTTAAAAAAAATTAAAAATGAAAAGGAAATTCAATATAATCTTATGAAGTTAAAAGGAACTTTAGAATGTGAAAATCCAAATCCTCATTTATATGAATTTAAAGGAATTTTGAGACTTGAAAATTCAGAGTTTTTTGATAAATCTTCTAATCAAGATATACATGCTCAAAAAATGACATCAAAAAAATTGTTTTATAGAAGAAATTCTTTATTTAATAATTGTGATCAATTTTTAGAGAAATTGCCAATCTATTTAAGAATATTCTTCAAGAAGGTAAGAATGATAGTTGATTTTTTAATTCTTTTCTTCCTAAAAAAAATTAAATTAATATTAATTTAAAATAATTGAACAAGTCGAAAATTTAATTTTTAAAAAAGCGATTATTAATAACAGTTTAGAAATTTATTTAATTAAAATCTTTAGATGATGAATTATTAAGAAAAGAAAGTATTAAAATTCATGATTTGCGAAGAAAAGAAACTTTGAATCCAAGAATAAATTTCAAAAATAATTCTTTAGTTCTTAATTCAGATCTAGAAAATAGTAAATATTAATATGATTTTTTAAACAATGAATTGATTAATTTTTTATTAAAAAATGTAAATTAATTTTGATTTGATTAATTTAAAAGAAACAAAATTTTCTTATTTTTGTATTGAAGAAAAAAAAAAATTTTTTACAAATCATAATAATTTAATTTGCTTTTTTACTTTATATAATCTTATAGATATACTTTTATCTAAAAGAAGCTCATTTATTGAATCTGGGGATAAGTCCTTACCAGAAGTGTTAATAAAAGAATTTGAATCAAAAGATTCAATAAGCAAATCTTCCAAAAATGAAAAAAAACAAATTATTCAATTAGATTATAATAATATTTTACTTCCAGGAAGCAGTTTAAAAAACACTGATTATATTTATGGAATTATCGTTTATGCTGGACATCACAATAAAATCATGATGAATAGCTTAAACGCTAGAACAAAAATTAGTCGCGATTTTAAATTAATGAACAAACATTTAACAGTTATTATTTTCGTTCAAATTCTTTTGAGTTTAAGTTTCAGTATTTTGCATTTTTTATTTCAAAAATTTAATTTAAAAAATAAATTTATTACAAATATTAACGAAAATAATGATGATTTGTATTATGTTATCATATTCTTTAGTTGGATTTTAACATTATCCAATATTGTCCCTATAAGTTTGCTTGTTACAATTGAAATGATTAAGTTTTGCCAAGCATTTTTTATAAGCTGGGATCATAAAATATATGATCTTAATAATAAAAGAAGTGCCACTGTACAATCTTCTGGATTAAATGAAGAATTAGGACAAGTTAAAGTATTAATTATATTGAAAATTTTCATTTTACTATAAATTTAATTAAAAATTTATTTTTAGCATATTTTCACAGATAAGACAGGCACTCTTACTAAAAATCAGATGGTATTTAGATATTTATTTGTTGAAGAAACGTTATATGGTCAAAAAGCAATGGAGAGTAAAAAAATTTATTAGAAATTTAAAAAGAAAAATTTTCCCTAATTTAATAATTTTTAAAATTCTAATTGTTTATTTTTATCATATAATATTTTATTAAGAGAAATTTTAATATTTATTTAGTAATTCAGGAAGATGAAAATATCAGCAAATCTAGTTCAGAAGAGAAGAGTAAAGATCTTAATAATGAACAAGAATCAAGCTCTAATCATGAAGAAATTAATAAGGAAATTAATCCGGACATTAATCCTATGATAAGTAATTTTTTCTAAAATATATGGATTAAAATAATATTTGATTATAAATTTAATCTTTTTTATCTTTCTAATTTATTATTTTATTAATTCAGTTGCAAGTGGAGCTGATAAAAATAAGTTAAAAGAAAAACATAAAAATATTCCAAATGTAAATTTCAAAGATCACAAGTTTTTCGATGATTTTAAAAACAAAAATTCAAAAAATTATGAAAAAATTAAGTAAATATTGAAAAATATTATTTCTAAGGAAAATTTTATTTTTAAAACATTAAAAATATCTTATATTTTATAAGGAGTATGATATTGGCAATGTCAATTTGCCATTCGGTTATCCCTGAAAAAAATGAAGATACTGGAGAAATTTTTTACAACTCTTCTTCTCCTGATGAATCCGCTCTTGTAAATGGAGCTAAATTCCTTGGAGCTGAATTTATTGATAGAACAGAAGATAATAGTATTATCATCAAGTTACATAAAGAGAAATTAAAATTTAAACTCCTTTATTTGTTTGAGTTTAATTCTGAGAGAAAAAGAATGAGTGTTATTATAAAAGATAAAGATAAAAATATAAGACTAATTACCAAAGGGGCTGATATGGTTATTTTCAACAGAATAAAGAAAAATGAAAAAAAGTAAAAAATATTGAAGATATTGTTATTCCTTAAAATATTGAATTTATACCTTTATAAAATATAATTTTTATTGTTAGAAAATAAAAAAGAATTTTAAATATTATATAAAATATAAAAAATTTCAAAAATCGTTTAGTATGAAAATAAAAAATAATTCTCAAAAACAATTAGAAAAATTTGGAAATGAAGGACTAAGAACTCTTGTTTACGCAGAAAGAAATCTTACTGAGGATGATCTTAAAAAAATAGAAAAATTATATATACAAGCATTATCAAATTTGAAACAAAAAAATAAAAAATTGAATGATTTATATGAAGAATTTGAGAAGGAATTAAATATTGTTGGATTAACTGCTGTAGAAGATTGTCTTCAGGATTTTTTGAGTAATATTATTTATTTTATTTAGAGCCGACTTTGAAGGCATTTAGACAAATAGGAATAAAGATTTGGATGCTTACAGGAGATAATCCGTTTACTGCTGTTAATATTGCTCATTCCTGTGGATTAATTGAAAGATCCCAAAAAAATTTTATTGTAAATCAAGATAATAAAAAGGAATTAAAAGAAGAATTCGATAAAATTATAGATTTTATTAAAAAAAATAAGAAAAATGAAATAAATGATAATGATTATTTTAACTCATCTAGTAATGGCAATGATGTAAATTTAAATAGTAATAGTGATGATGATTCGGATAAGGAGGAAACCGATTTTTGTTTAGTTATAACTGGTGATGCTTTAAAAATTGTACAAAATGACGAAATGAAAAAAATTGGAAAATATGAAATTAATAAAAATTCAAATGATTGTAATAATTTAAACCTTGAAGAAAAAGAGAAGGAAGTAAAAAATGAAATTAAAAAAACGAAAGATGAGGAAATTCCTATTTCAAAAAAAGCAGTTAGTTCTTCAGAAGATGATCTGGAAATAAAAAAGAGAAAATTGAAGAATGATAAAAAACAAGAAACTGAAATGCAAAGATGTATAATAGAAGAACATAAAAATTATGAAGGTGATTTTGAAGATAGTAAAGAAGAAAAAAGCAAAAGTATCAACTCACATAAAAATTCTATAAAAAGGGAAAACAATGAAAATGATAAAGGAAAAAAAAGAAACAAATCATTTAAAAAAATTAAAGAAAATGACTATAAAAAAAAAGATAACGAATTATCAAAAAATTTCGATAACCAAGAAATAGAAGAAGGATCATTGCTTGACCTTTTTGAAAAAATAATAAATTCAACAAATACCGTTATTTGTTCCAGAGTTTCTCCTAAGCAAAAGGCTGATCTTGTTTTATTAATAAAAAAATTTGAGAAAGAAAATATGACAACTTTGGCAATTGGAGATGGAGCAAATGATGTCAATATGATAACTGCTGCAGATGTTGGTATAGGAATTCTCGGAAATGAAGGACAACAAGCTGCAAGAGCAAGTGATTATGTAATTGGACAATTTTCATTTTTAAAAAGATTACTTTTTGTTCATGGAAGGGAATCTCAAAGAAAAAATGCATTTGCAATTGGATATATTCTATGGAAGAATTTTTTATATGTTGTCCCAATGATAATGTAAAAAATTTATTTTTTATATTTCAAAACCTAATAATTAAATTTTTGTTTTCATTCTTATTATAATATCATAACAATTATTGAAAATAAATATTTTTTTATTAATTAAAAATTATAAAATAAAGTTTTGGTTTTTTTTTTTATTTTTCTTCTCAAATGCTCTATGATCCATACATAGATATTTGCTATAATATTCTATTTACTGCCTATCCTATTGGATGGTTTGCTACATATGATAAAGAACGAAACTATGACGAACTTGAAAATAATCCTAAATATTATAGAAAAGGATTGGAAAATGGTTATTTTAATGCATATGTTTTTTGGCAATGGTATTTTTATGGATTAATTGGAGGCATTCTTATTTTTTGGTTTGTATCAATTGTTTATCTTAAAAATAATCTTGAAGAATTATGGCTTATAGGACATACAGTTCTGTTATGTATAATATTGGTAGTGAATACAAAATTACTCATAAAAACTAAAAGCCATAATTTTCTGAGTATTTTATTGTTTATTTTATCAAACTCAATATATATATTAATTCTCTACTTTTATAATTATTCAAATAAATTGAATGTCAATCAATTTTTTACAAATACATTCGATAGAAATATAACTTTTTATCTTTTAATAATTTTGATTGTGAGTTCATGTATGATGGGAGAATATGCATGGGAAGCCTCTATGACACTTTTGCAAAATATAGTAGGAGTAATACAGAAAACAGTTTCTGAAATTAAAATCAAAAAAATAAATTTATCGGAAAAAAAAAGTCCTAAAAAAGAATTCGAATTTTATCGTAAAAAAGATAAAGAAGATAGATTTGAAAAAGAACAAGACATTTCAAGAGATTATAAAATTGATTTCTATAGTAAAACTATCAATAATAATATAATTTATATAAATAATACCATAGTTAGTGAAGAAGAGAAGCCTATCCCAGCCATTAAATTAGAGAGGGAAGATAATATAATTGAAGATATCAATAAAAATGTTGATGAGGAAGTTCTTTCATTAGGTGGAAAGTCAGTGGATAATCATTTGCTTGGGTACAGAAGAAGATGTAATAATTAATTTTTAATGATGTTAGTGTTTTAAAATTTTTACAAAATTAATTTTTCACAAAATCTTGAATTTTTAATTTTTGTTTAATATTGGTTGTTAAATGAAACTAAGAAGTATGTTTATTATTTAAGTAATTTTGAATAACCAAAATTGTTAAAATTTTTTTAAGCCTTTAAATCTAAATCAAATTATTAATTTATTTAAATTATATTAATTATTTTTTTAGATACTGGTTTTTGTATGCCAGAAGATAACCCTGATATAGATTTTATCAATCATTTACTAATAGAAAATTTTGTTGATGAAAAATTAAAAAAAATTCAAGAACAGCGCCTAAAAATAAATGATTATCAAGATGATATTTAAAGAGAAATTTAATTTTTGTAAATTATGAAGCTAATTAATTTTTTCATTCAAATTAGGAATGATGTATAATTTGAAAATTTTTGTAAATTTTATTGTAAATAAGAAATTTTTAAATTTTATATAATTAATTAACTGAAATCTTCTATAAATTAATTAATTAAGAAAAAAAAAAAAAAATTCTAATTAACAAATTAAGTAATCATGCATAAAGCAGAAAAAGTAAATATTAACTAAATATTTCAATTTAGAATATATAGAAAATATTCAATAAGAAATAAAATTTAAGATTTAAATATCTTTTATTTTATTCTATAAAATTTAAATTAGCATTTAAAAAATAGCCTGTATAAAAAGACTTTAAAGCCACTTATAATCATATTTTCTTCATTTTAGGGAAAGAACAGTGAAAATCATAAATACTATATATCAGAATTTATAATACAAATATAAATAGTTGAAATTTTAATTAGATTAAAAAGAATTTTCACAATTAAAAAAAATAATAGGTAATTTATTTAAAGTAAAATTAATATAAATATTTATTATTACTTACTGTAAAAGAAAATGAAAAATCATGTAATTTTTTCATTCTATGAAATTTTAATTATTTATATTATTTAAAGTTTTAAATATTAACAAAAGCGGGGTAGCTCAGAGGCAGAGCGCTAGGCTCATAACCTAGATGTCGCAGGATCGAAACCTGTCCCCGCTAATTCGAATTTTTTTCAAAATAGCTTTGGTTTTTTATAATTTAGTAAAAAAATGAATTTTGACATAAATAATCTTTTTGACTCAACTTCAAAGAATTTCAGATTATTTTCTATAGTAAATATCTTAATTTTGCATAAGATATTTCAATTTTATTATTGTATTTTCTCTGATTTTCATTTAAATTTATATAAAAAATATTTATAAATAAACTTATAAATTCTTGAGAAGAATAGATATATACGAACTATTAAAGTTTGTAAAATATAAAAGGAATTTTTTAAGCAAGTTTTTTTGTCTAATTATGGTAAAATTATTTTTTGAAATTTTTGTAAGAAGTTCTAAACTGAAAAATATAATTTTGAAAATTATAATCGGTGCTTTCAGATTATATCAATAAAAAAGTTTAGAGATTAAAAATATTTATTTTATCTACGAAAATAATTATTCGATTATTGATTAAAATTAATTTTTTAGATTAGAATTTATTTCTTCTTATTATCATTTTAAAATTCTCAAATATGAATGAATTGATTGAGAGGAATAATAAAAATACATTTAATAATAATTTTATTCAAGAAATTTGTTTATCTCGAAAAATAAAAATAAATGAAATAAATGAGTCTTCTCACTCAAAAATTTTATTCATAAATTGTATTTTAGATTTCAAATCATTTATAAATAAGAATTTTCGAGAGAGTTTAAAAGGATATTTATTTTTAAGTTTTATAACTCTATATTTCATTAATAGAAAAAGGCCTTATATTTACAACATTAAAAATAATTTTGAGTTTTCGAATAGTCTTGTTTCAAAAAATAAATTAATAAAAGTCAATGTAATTAAAAATGATAATTTCCAAAATACTAATCAATCCTTAAAATTCACTTACTCCTTGGAATATAAATATATAAATCAAGCTTTTACTTTTATTTCAAATTTGAAAAAATTAATTACTAACTTAAATAAAAAATTATTCAAAAGAAAAAATGAATATAATTTAAATAACATAAAAAATGAATATTCTTCTAAAATAGATAATAAAGAAAATAAAGAAATAGAAATCCTCAAAGGGATTGATGTTAAATTATGCGGTATTAAAGATTTAACTGAAGAAGGGATTTATTTTGTCCAAAAATTGATTTATGATAAAAATTCAAAAATATTCCTACACTTTAATCATATTTTATACATGGATACTCCAGAAATATTTTGCTGGATTTATATCTATAATAAGAAGTTTAGTTTTAGCAGATTAAATCTAAACATTTTTCTTGTCAAGCAAGGATTAGCAAATGTTAATCCTGTAAAATTAAATGATATATATGATGAAAGAATTTTTTATAATTATTCAGATTTATTAGATGCTGAAAGAAATGCTAAAGAAAAAAGTTTGGGTATTTGGTCAAAAACAAAAAATAAAGTAACAATAGAATCTTCAATCAAAAATGAAAGATTTTCTTCTATTTTCGATAGATTTGGCAAAAGAGTCAATATGAGAAAATGGGAAAAGTCAATATTAAATAAATAAAGGGTGAATATTTAGAATACATGGTTAAATTGTTTATATTAATGGAATTCAGAAAAAAAAAAAATTATTAAATCTCATTAATTCCTAAAATGAATTTTCTCCCCATTATAAATGTTGCTTGTCGAAATGAAGATATAAAATTAAAAATAGAAAATATCTTAATTTATCTCAAAATTTATAATATTATAAAATAAATTATTTTAATGATTTTATTTAAAATTAAAAAATCATTCATAAACTTATTTTAAAGTCTTAAATAAATGTAATTTAAATAAAATAACATACAATATTAATCACCTAATAAAATAAATTAAATAAAGTATGAAGGCTTTATCAATATCACATTTACATTTCTTAAGAAAATATATGATAAAATTTTGAATATAATGTTTTTAGTTTCTCTTTTCATTAAAATTCATCATTATATAATCTCGAAGAGCGTCTTTGTTTATATTTATAATTAAACTCAAAATCATCTAATTCAATCACCATTTTCCCATTTGAAATAAAGCTTTCTTTTTTGTTAAAAGTATCATTATTATTTATTGAATTATTTTCAAAATTTATTCTTTCACATGCTTCATTTTTCATTTTTTCAATATTCAGATTACTAAAAATTTTGTAGAACAAGAAATAACTTATACTGGTTCCGATTGCAAGACTCATCCAAATACCTTTGACTCCTAATCCCAAATATAAACAGAAGAAATAAGAAAAGAAAATCTGAATAACATAAAAATTCACAACTGTTATAATCGCAGGTATAACTAAATATGCAAATCCTTTAAGAACTCCACCAAAGAAGAAATATCCATTGTCAAAAAACAAAAAAATATAGAGTACGAAAATAGAATCCACTGCTATTCTTTTCATTTCTTGGCTTGTAGTCAAAGAATTTAGAATTTGGTCTCGAAATAAATAAAGCATAAAAATGAAAATTGAAATACCTATCTTATTTACAATATAACTCACTTTTATAAACTCTATAAGTTTTTCTTTAGAATATGACACAATTTTTTGTGCAACATTAATACTCATACTTATATTATTTGATAAAGTAAATGTAAACAGCATAAGTTGGATATTAATAAAAATTATATGAACTGTGTAATCTAGAGCAGAAAAATGCATAACTAGTAAGGCTTGCAATTCAAAACCCATCCATTCACCGATAAGCATGAGAGTAGTTGGCATACATATTTTTAAATATTTTCCCCAGTCTTTGAAACAATCGATGTTTACAGCGATATTAGATCCTGGCAAAGGATCATATAATTTTATATACATAATTAATCCAAAAGTAGAAAGAAATTGAATCAAAACATTAGATATTCCACATCCAATTAAACTCAAATCCATTTTTGTTATTAATATAAAGTTTATAATTGGGTGAAGGCAGAATGTAATAAATAAAACTATTGTATTTACATAAGCTTTTCCAATAATTGATAAATATCGAAAATCAACATTAATAAATATTTGCAAAAGCATGCAAATCATTGTTAAATTCAAATATGGCCTTATTAAATGAATTATTTCTTCCTCTATGTGAAATAAAAAAACAATTACTTTTATAGCGAAAAAATAATTAAGAATTGTGATTATTACATAATAACTTAGACTAATAAGTTTAGCTTTGTTTGTTGTTACTCCTAAATAATAATAATTTTTATCACCGTAATAATTTGATCCTAAAATTTCAACACCACCAGAAATTCCTACAATTACAATGTATGTGGAGCAATTTATATACAAATCTGTCAAACCCAAAGCCTCAATTAATTTATAATCTGAATATTTTTTTGAGATAAAACCGATATTAACTAGTGTTCGTATCCATAAAAATAAAAAGAAAAGGCAAGTTGGAAGTGAAATATAAATAAGATCCTTGATAAAGGCTTTGTGTTTTTCAGATATCATTTATTTTTTACTTTTTATTTTATTTATAATTTTAAATATTGAAAAAGGAAAATAAGCTTTTAAATTTATATATAATATTATTTGATGAATATTATTTTTTAAATTAAAAGAAAAAGATTTCCAAATTTTAAATTTTCTATCAAATTTATATTTGGGGATTGGGGATTGGGGATTGGGGATTGGGGATTGGGGATTGGGGATTGGGCCCAATCCCCAATCCCC
>Ga0194116_10008652_pt1 | contig 10265 bp, 10 predicted proteins | sample TA2MahsurfametaG_4_FD_148617 | JGI IMG/M metagenome (GOLD analysis project Ga0194116, IMG submission 148617) | Freshwater microbial communities from Lake Tanganyika, Tanzania - TA2015008 Mahale S9 surface | ecosystem: Environmental > Aquatic > Freshwater > Lake | place: Tanzania: Lake... | reverse complement strand
AGTCCTTATACATCTGCTCTACCAAAGATGTCGTGGGAACAACTAAAAGTATTTTTTCGTTCTTATCAACATAGTATCTCACTAATGAATAAATCATCAGAGATTTGCCTGATGCAGTGGGACTTATCAATAGCTTTCGATTATGTCTTAGAGCATCGTATACTCCCTCTACTTGATATGGACGAGGTGAGTGAGAACAAATAGACTGCATATAATCTTTCACACCCTCATATGAAATCCCTTCATTAATTTCAAAAGGTTGTCCGTAAAATTTATTATCCTCAAACTTATAAGTGTATCCGTATTGCTCACAGAAGTTAACGATTTTATCTAAGAGTCCAACATAGATCTGTTTAGATCTCATATCATATAGATGAATCTCTCCATTCCAATACTTACTACGATACTGAGGCATAAACTTCGCACCAGGAACTTCAAACTTAAAGTGATCCCGCAGCTCATACTCAATATGAGGTTGTGTATTGATTTTTAAAAATACTTCGTTTGATTTAGAAATAACAAGATCTGTTGTATTCACGATGTCTCATGCATCTATGAATATTTATTTACCCCAGTCCAGAGTTGAATCTCATAAACTCAATAGCATTTTTAATCTGATAGGTTCTGTTCTGTATCATCTTTAAGATGCTTTCAATATAAACAAGCATCGTGTCATAGTAGTCAATCTTTAAACAGATTGTAGACAGTCTTTCGTCAGCGTCTAAGTATTTCTGCATCGTATCTTTGTCACGAATTTTTTTAGGGAATGGATCCTCCACATAAACATCAGGATCTGCTTTTCCAGAATAATACTCATATCGTTCGTGGCGAATATTTTTTCTTTGTTGCTCTGCTTTTTTTCTTAAAAGAAAAATGGTATTATATAAATCAAAGTATTTTGCATGAAGAACTGGAATATTTAAAGACTCTGTATGTAAATTATCTGGATCTACTTTTGAATCTTTCTCCCACATTTCTTGAATTTTATCAAGATCAACAATCATAAAGGATTACCACTCAAATCTGTCATATTGTAGATAGTATACTTGAAACTTACATCTGCTGTAAAGTATTCAATATCAGTGTTAGTTGCATCAAAAGTAATTGTTGATAATGAATATGGAAAAAGATCTTTAAATGAAACTTGAAACTTTGCAATTAAATTGCTACTTAATACTTGTAAAGTTCCATCTGAATATATGTTTTGTCGGTCATTTGAATAATTGCCCTGAATTAGTCCTTCCGCATTTAAATTTCTATATTCTTGCACACTTTCTGGATAACCTAATCCTCTCATCCATTTTTGAATTTCCATATAGTTTTCGAGATTTTCATCAACCAAAAATCTTAAATTTAAATCACCAAAAACTAGTTTATCTCCTGGTATATCAATATCTTTTAAGTAGGTTGGTTGTTTTGCAATACCTAGAGTAATATCTGGTACGTTTGCTTGATTGCAAAGGAAAGCAACTTTAGGACTTCTTTTTAAGATAAATTTAAACCCAGTTGGTGAGAGAAAATTTCTATTTTCAATTTGAGAGGGTCTAGACCCAGATTTTGTTGCCATCTAATTAATTACTCTGAAATAATAATATCATACCAAGATTCACTCATTCCTTTAATAATATTATCTGCAGAATCTTTATCGTCAGCATAACCTTCTTTGATTAAATGCTCAACGACTTTCTCATAGTTTTTGTTAATTTCTTGAGATTGTCTTGGAGTGGGTTTCATCTTTTATATTTTAGCGTATATTTTATTTAGATAAAAAAGGGGGTCCAAAAGGACCCCCTAAGATATATTTGTGAATTAAATCACATGAGGTTCTTAACACGTACTCTTCTGTAGTAACGGTTAGCGTTAACAGTAAGAGCGCCAAGAGCCTGTGAGGTTCCTTCGGCAAATGGGTTTGCGACCATGCCGTAGCGGGTCTTAAATCCAATTTTGGGCTGGAAGCTGTTCTCGCCAACGGCACGTACCATCTGAAGAGGTACATATGGGCAATAGAAAATACCAGCGTCATAAGGTGAAGAACCTTTATAACCAACAACATAGTATTGGTTACCAGAATCTGAAGATGCGTTAGCTGAAGTCAGGTTAGCAGCGTATGGGTCAATATATACGCGATACTTACCTTGAAGAACACCAGCAAAAGTGTTGCCGGTATCATCAACGTTCAGATTAGCGTTGAGTGCTGGAGTGTAATCGAGTACACCTGCCATGGTTAGAGCTGAGGCAACGTCTGCTGAGCAGAGGATGATGTTGCCCTTTCCACGACGAGTTCTTTGTGCGATTGCATTAGCATCACGCTCAATTTGGAATAGAAGTCCCTTGAACTTCTCAACGGACCAACGACCGTTTGAGTCAACATCAAGGTCAAATACACCAGCAGTTGCGACGTTCTGTACAGCACCTTGCTCAGCAACCTTATAGATGGTTCTGATAACTTCGCGGTTGATTTCAGCAAGAATCTCAGTTGAGAGAATGTTTGCTAATTCCGCTTCAGCATTCAGACCATGGATTGCCTTAAGGTCTTGAGCGAGCTCAAGTGAATACTCAGCCTTCAGAGCGCGTGACTTTGCAGTAACAGTGACTTTCTCGATTGAGAATGCCATCTGGTTGAATTGACCGCCTCCATCTCCAAGGTCTTCAGCATTACCCGTGGTCATACCTTGACCGACGTTGTATCCAGTTGAAGATGCAGATGAAACAGGGTTTAAGGCGGATGGGTTGGTTCCTGACTGGGCAGTAGTACCCATACCAGCGTTGGTTGCGCTGAAACCTGCAGTTAGGTTTCTGGCAGCGTTTTGACCAGAGAAGGCAGTATCTACTTCATCATAGAATGTTTCTGTTCCACCCTGTGAGGTGTACTTAGAACGCATTGCAAAGATGAGTCCAGTAGGACCACTCATTGGTTGAACGCCAGCGAGGTCATAAGCGACCAGGTTAGGCATTGAACGACGAATAAGTGAAATCAGAACGGGGTCAAAACCTGCAACAGTATTGCTGCTGGCACCGCTGAATCCACCTGTACCGGCAGAGTTGGTTGGCGACTCCATTAAGTTGGAGAGATTGCCACCCTGGAATGCTTGCTCTTCTCTGAGGAATTTTTCTTGGTTTTCTAACAGGACAGCGGTTACTGATCTACGATGAGAATCTCTAATTGGATCTAGACCACTATAGTCTAGAAGAGGTGCCCACTTGTCCTGCAGATGCTCGGAATGGAACATTTGCGTTTACCTTTTACTAAGTGTTTGTTTTTTGGTTTGAATTATATTAAATTCAATTATTTGCCAAACGCTGAAAGTGTTTTCAGATAGGCAGACATTGAATCAGAGATAAACTCTTGTGCAACATCTACGCTTTCTGATAGAGTTTCAGTTCTGGTTGATGGAGATACTGTTCTTGAGGGAAAATATGCTTCCTTCAAAATCTCCAGTTTTTCACGATATTCTTCGTCACTTTCAAACTCAACACTTTCGGCAAGTGAAGCGAGCTTGTCTTTCTGAGTAGCAGCTAAGCCTTCAGAAATTTCATCGAAGATTCCGTTAGCAACCGACTCTGCGAGACGCTTGTTTAGGAAAACATTCTTCTCAATTTGCTCGTTGAGTTTTGTCTCCATGTCATCAAGTTTTTCTACCATGCTCTCAAGAACATCATATTTATCTTCAGGGATTGATACATAATGATCTTCAAAAAGTCCTCTCAGACCTGTCATAAAGGATTCGGTTAACTCTTCCTTCAGACCTTTTTCAACTGCGAGTGCATTTTCAGTAAACCACTCTTCAGCAACATACTCAAGGTAAGAGTCCACACGCTCTGAAAGAATTTTTGCAATTTCTTGCACTTCCTCTGCAAGTCTTTCTTCGTAAATAGATTCAATCTCTTCTTTTACTTGATAGATTCTAGAAGTGATTGCAGCTTCAAAGATGGTTCTTGCTTTTTCTTGGAACTCTTCAGAAAGTTCTTCACCATCTAGAAGGGCATTGATATCTTCATCAATATCAAACCCCTCCTCTACGTCTTCTTCTTCATCTTCACCTTCATCTTCACCTTCATCTTCATCTTCCTCAGTGCCTTCTACTTCTTCCTCGTCTTCCTCTTCAGAAATAAATTCTTCATCATCGAGTTCTTCTTCTTCTTTTACTGCATCAGCAGCAGCCGCACCCTTGTTTACAACATCCTTAACTTGCTTAAGGGTTGCGCCAGGAGTTTTCAGTTTTGCTGAATCATCATCTGGCTTATAGTTTTCTGGTGTGGGCCCGCCAAGATCTTCATATGACCCAGCAACTGAAGTATCCATTGGTTCTGCTGGTTTTGCGTTAGCGTTTACAGCAGTCCTGGATTGCTTTGTGCCTGCTTCCATTTCTTGTAATTGTTTGCCACGAGACATTTGAACTCTCCGATTTTCCTGTATAAAATCTATATTTATTTATAATTAATTAAATTACAATGAATTTAAGAATTCATTGAATAAACTCAACTTATAATCTTCCAAAAGTTTTTGGTCAACTAAAGAGTTGATTTTTTTTCTTGCATTCTCTGCTACTCGTTCTCGTAAAATATCACCATCCCAGATCCACTCTTTACCCTCCATAATTCCTTGAACAAATGCATCAGGTGCAGATGGATCAGCAACGATATCGGCGGCAGTGGCTAACATGAAGTCTTCACCAACCTCTTTAAACCCTTTATTATTTTCTCTTAGTGATCCAACTCCACGAGAAGAAACACCAAGAGTTACTCCATCTTTTAAGAGTGACTCTGCAATTTTGCCCATCGGAGTGGAAAGGATTTGTGCTTTACCAACAAAATTATTTCCATCTTGATAAAGTTCAGTAATTTTATGAGAAACTCTATCTAAATTTACCGTTGGACCATCTGGGTGACCAAGTTCTCCAAGAGCACGACCTTTTTTAACATAATTTTCATTGTAACGACCTACCTCTCTTTCCATAATGGAAAAGGGGTACATTCTACCATTTCTGTTTACACATTCACTCTGAAGGAAAATTCCTTTAATGTAAAACTTTTTGTCTCTTCCAGTTCCCTCTGTCAGAACTTCGACCTTTTCGATCTCTTCTCTGATTAGTTTCATTATGCTTGTCCTGTAATTTGAACTTGTTGATGATAAAGTGTTCCAGCTGCTACGCCAAAAGCTGAAATTTTTTGTGATAGAGTTAATGAAGCATCTGGAGAAGAAAATGCTGTGATAATTCCAGAGGAATCGTTTTCAATAGTAATGCGCTCTTGATAAAATCCACCTACTCCAGAGGAGGTATCAACAGCAGAAACTCTCTTATGACTAAAATTATGATGTGTTGTGCCACTTAAAGTCACATGATCTCCAACAACAAAAGGTGATTGTGTCCCTTCTGCAAAATCAATAATGGTGGTAGAACCAGTTGTTACTCCAACAACTCTATTAGAGCCTTTTGAAAGTGCTAATGTTACACTTTCATTAGAAGGAATAAAATAGTCAGTTACATTGGCAACTGGATCGCTATCAATTTTTACATGAACTGCTCCACCAACAGCGACAATTCTTACAACATTTGATTGTGCAGAAAATGCTGAAGATGTAGAAGCCACTCCAACTGAAAAATTAAAAGAGGCACCAGCCCCAACTGGTCTATGGGTCATTATTTTAGAAAATACACTTTTACTTATTTATTAAATTAATTATTCTTCGTCCTCGAATTCAACTTCATTCGCTTTATCACCAAATGTATTTGCTGCTACAAATGGTCGAAAAGCATCTATTTTTTCCGCTGATTTGGAAAAAAGAATTTCTTTGATTTTATCACTAATTTGGGATGGTGATTCATCAGCAATAATTGTATCCAAAAGATCATCCATTTTTTTAAATACCTATAAGTAATCGTTTTTATTTATATTTCACCGCCTCTGGGTATCTTTGTGATACCAGGAGCCTCAGTAGATCCACCTTGAGATTCTAAATCTGGTTCCATGATTGGAGAACCAAGATCCATAGTAGATTGATTTTCAACTTCTGGCGTTGGTGCTGGTGGTTGGTCTGCTCCCATTTCAACTGGAGGAGCACTTGGATCTGGAATTATACCTTCTTTAATTTCTTTTTCAATTAAAGCATCTTGTTCTAAAATTTCTGTATCAGTTTGACGAAGAACTTTTCTGCGAACATAATCCTGCGAAAAATATTTGCCTACATATGGTTCTGCAGATGCTAACATTCCCAACCTTTCATTTAAAAGTTCTGCTTCTTTGAGTTCTGCAAAATGATTATCATATAAGAAATCATATTGAATATGCTCGCTCATAATTTCCCAATCTTCTGGAGCAATGATATTTTTAAGAATGAGTTGAGTTTTTAACATGTCATTAAACATATTTGAGAATCTTTTTCTCAAGCGTCCAACAAATTTACTGAACTTTAATTCATCTCTTAAAATTTCAGATGAACGTCCTAAATTAAATCCACCTTCTCCATCCATTCTTGATGGGGGAACATTTAAAGAGCGATAAAGTTTTTTCTTAAAGTATTCAATATCAGTGATTTCTCCTAGATTCTGTCCGCCGGGAAGTGTAGTGATTTCTGTTCCTCTACCACCTTCGCGGCGAGGAAGCCAAAAGTCTTCAAGCATTGCCATAAACTTTTTATCATCACGAATTTCTCCAGTGCTTGCATCATAAACTAATTTATTACGATAACGCATCATAACATCACGAAGATATTGTTCTGCCTTAACTTTGGGTAGATTTCCAACATCAATGTAAAAAATTCTACGTTCCGGTGCGCGTGATAAACGATAGATAACAAGACTATCTTCAATCATTCTCAGTTGATTGAGAGATTTAATTGCTTTATGTAAATATGAAAGAGTGTTACCTTTATTTCTATCTACAAGACCTGAGGTGCAGTAGGTGATAGAATCTTTTGACATTTTAATGCCATTACTAGCACCAGTTGCATTAATATTTCCAGTAGGATATTGTGATTTTGGATTATAAATGAAGTATTCCTCAATTTGAGGAAATTCATAATCCATGGGATTATCACTTTTGATTATATTTACTTTATACCTATCTTTATTATCTTTTTTCTTATCTTGTCTAACATAACGCATTTTCATTGCGTCAATATATCTTAATTCTTGAATTCCATCATGTGGATTTTTTAAATCAATCATTTTATGATAAAAAATTCTACCATCAATATACCAATTTCTGTAAATTTCATGTGATTTTTTATCAAAATCTAATAAATCTAAAATATGTTTAAATTCTTGTCTTATTTTCTTTTTAATTCCATCACTTGCATTTAAGTTATCCAAATCAATTTGAACTGGTGTATCATTTGTATCTGAAACTATTGCTTCATTTACAATATCTTCAATGGCACTATCAACTTCTGGATGAAGTGCCATTTCACGATATCTTTTAATTAATTCAAACTCAGTTCTATAAACTCCTTCAATATCAACATATGAACCAAAGAAACCACTACTCAAATAATGGTCAACTCCATCCTCACTATTAGGAGGTACAGGAGAAATCGCACTTGGAGATAACGGTTCAGTATCCTCAATAGAGAATCCAAATAATTTTGCCATAATTTATTAGTTTAAGATTAATCTTTAGACTATTTATTAACCCTGTCTTGTTGCTGCCGCTGAGATTATTTTATATGATTGAACTTGGAATTCAACCGTAAACTCTTCAATTTGATTTGCAGACTCATATGATAAATCAATTGCACTGACTGAGGTTGGAAAAATATCCTCAAACTCATATGTAGCAAGAATAGTGTTTCCACTTCCACTATTATCTTTGCTGCTTGCTGTTGCCCCTCTTCCTAACTGATATACAGTAGCTTTAGCCATGTATTGATTAGGATCAGTTGTTCCAAGGTTTCTATCAAGACTTGCAATTTGATTAGACCATTCTTCAAACGACTTTCTTAGCGCAAAGTCCTCATCATTAATTATAGTCACCGTCCATGCGTCAATCGTTCTATCTCCAGCGACTTTAAATGTTCTTCCACGAAAAGGAATCTCAATTGAGGATACGGTCTGTGCTGGAAGTTGTGCTGCTTTGCACATGAATTGAAATTCATCTGCATCAAAGTTAAGTTTATCTTTAAATCCGAGATTATCCAATGTCATTTCAACTACAAATAGGTTATTGCGAGCACCGCCGCCACCCAGTTTTGATTTAAATTGAGAAATAGTTCTGTTTTCTTTTGTTGCCATTGTTAAGTCCTCCTTTTGTTATTTAGATAATAAATTAAACTCTACCGACTACTTCTTCAAAGCTTACACCAGTTCTGGTGGCAACAAAGGTCAGAGTGACGTAGTTAATGGATTTAGCTGGTTTTAAGAAAATATCAGCACGGAATTCGTTGTTGTCGATGACATCTGGAGTATTATTTGAAGCGTCACAAACAACTAGGAATCCATACAATCCTCTTTTTGCCTCAACATCACGAAGGAATGGTTCAACAATATTTCTAAAGTTTGCTCTTGTTAGTTCATCATTTAATTCGAAGAGCTGTGCTTCAGCAGCTCTTTGAAGTGATTGTTCAATTGTGAGGAACAATCGACGAACATTAATTCTATCGAAGGCTGATGCATATCCAAGAGCGGTTTTATCACCAAAGAGAAGAGTTCCGATACCAGGTTGAGTAATTATAGCATTAACTCTTTGTGGATAGAGTTGATCTCTTTGAGCTTTGTTTGGATTATACGCAAGTTTGATGGCATTATTAATAATGCCTCTTTGCTGTCCAGCTGGAGAGAACCAAGGGAATGCAACAATTGCAGTGCGAGTCATTAAACCTGCAACATCAGCATTTGTTGGAATATACACAAACTTATTATTAAATCTATCATAAGTGTACTTATATCCACTATCAAATATTGCATATGATGAAGATGAAAGTGAACTAAAATACTTAATCAAGTTTGTAGTTTGTGTTGTTGTATTAGTAATTCCAATTAGATCTGATTTATGTGGTCCTATTGTTGTAACACAATCTTTTCTAAGTTCTGCTATAGAAATTAAGAATTGTGCTTTAGCTTGAGTATCTGTACGAGAATCACAACTAGGACCCATGATTATATAATCAACCTGAATTTCATCTTTATTAGAGAATAAATTGTAGGAGGTAATCAAGTTACCTAATGTTGGTTTCATTCCACCAGCAGCACTATAATTTACACCACCACCAAGAGTGTATGTTTTATTTCCAATACCATTAAATGTAACTCCTTGAGCATTTAATCCCCAGAGACCATCTGCAATTGAGATTGGAGTAAAAGAATCTGATGGAACACCAGTGTAAGTTGTAAAACCAGTCGCTCTTGGAGTTGTTCCGTGATATGAATCTTTAGATGCACCAGGATTTCCTCCAGCATAAATCTGCGTTGAGAAATCTGCAATATACTGTTCGTACCAAATTTTTTCTGGTGAGTTTACTGCAGATACCGCATCTAAAGCTTTGGACAATCCAACAAACTTTTCAAGAATTGTTCCTTGATTGCCACTGATAGTGCCAAGGTCATCAACCACCGCTATGTGTAATTCATCATTGTAAGAATCTCTTTCAGTGGCATACTTAGTTGTAGATGGTTTTGAAGCGATTGACTTCCAATAGATCGTTGCGTTTGTTAAGTTAAGAGTTTGATTATCATACCAATCAGAGACTGATGATATTGTTACTATTCCAGTGCTTGTTCCACTACTATTAATAAACCTTATTGAATCTCCAACGTCAAACGCGGCAAAGTTTGATCCTTCACTATAATGAATTTTAGTTTCAGTGCCTGCGGAAGATACTCTAGAAACAATTTTAACATCAATTGTGGAATTTGAAGTAGTCGCATCAGTTGTAACTCCTGTAATGATTCCCTTGAGATAACCACTAAATGGAGTGGTTGTTCCAGCCCCAGGTATTGTTATCGAGGAAAGAGTAAGAGTTACTCCGAAACCTACAGTGGCACCCACTCCAGCCAAACTTGTAGTTGTAATTCCAATTATTTGATCGGCAAAATCATCAATAAAACAAACTTTTAATCCATTTCCCCAGGTGCCTGGATTTTTTGCAGCGTAGGTAAAATTATTTCCATCGCTATGATTATTGATATAATCGTCGTAGTTATCAATATCTAGTGAAGTGGTAAATGCTGCTCCAACACCAGCGTTTGCGTTATTAAGTGTTGTGCCACCAGTTCTTACTACTTTAAGAACACCACCATATGAAAGGAAAGATGACGCACTCATCCAGT
>Ga0194116_10008651_pt1 | contig 10266 bp, 11 predicted proteins | sample TA2MahsurfametaG_4_FD_148617 | JGI IMG/M metagenome (GOLD analysis project Ga0194116, IMG submission 148617) | Freshwater microbial communities from Lake Tanganyika, Tanzania - TA2015008 Mahale S9 surface | ecosystem: Environmental > Aquatic > Freshwater > Lake | place: Tanzania: Lake... | reverse complement strand
TGCGTCAAAATGAATGGGTTGTGAAATTTCTTCCTGCGGAAAATCTTGTGGCAGAACAGGAGCAGTCCGCTGTGGTAATTTGAATACCGGATTAAACCTCCAAATAATATAACTGAAAGCAGCCAGGAAAAGCAGTGCTGCCGTACCAGCCCGACCAATGATACCCGCCAGCCAGCCGGATGCATAATTCCCGTATGCGCCTCCCCAGGGGAAGGAATATCCTTGCAAGAAAAACGCAAACGCTACCGGAAGAATTAAAATACCCATTAACGTGTAGCGCAGCGTTCGGGAGAATGAAAATATCTTTTTGGCGAAAAGCAGGTTTACACCCAATACAAAAAATACAGAACAAAAAAGAAAGGATGCAATGCCTACGCCGTTGTAAAAGGAAACATGCGAAATCCATGCCCCGATGCGGCCCAGTAAATTCTCAGACTGCAGATCATCTTCTATCAAATAACGCTGTGCATATTTCAACACCTTATCCTGATCTTCCTGCCAGGTGAACAGATAGCTGGCATAGGATATAAACAGCGTAACCGAAAGCAAAAGCAAAACCGTTGCAGTGATTTTGTGCGTACGCTCATCTCTTACCAGTTCCTTTACAGAAACCTGTTCACCTTGCTCTTGCTCCAGCTCATCGGCAGAAGCAGCTTTCTTCTTAGCTTTTGATTTCGTTCCGGCCATGCAAACAAAGATAAAGAAAGGGAATGTACGCAAGCGCGCAGGAGATACCGTTGGTGGAAATTTGTTTTGAAATCAGCTTTAGAGAAAAAGCTGAAAAATGGCCCGGCAAAGCAATTAGTTTTCCTTCGCCAACAAAGCCCGAAACATACAAAGCCATCCGGCGATGAATGCCAATCCGCCAAAGGGTGTAATCATGCCCAGTTTAGTAGCAAAGTGAAAACCACCTGCATGTAAAAATGCCATTGAGTAGAGCGACCCCGAGAACAACAGTAAGCCGGCAATCAACAGAAAGCCTGCACGGCGCAACCAAGCATTGCTATTTTGATGATATAGTATTCCGATCATTGCCAGAAGCAATGTATGCACAAAGTGGTACAACACCCCTGTTTGATAGGCATCTAAAATATTCTCTGAAAGCAAACTACGCAAGGCATGGGCTCCAAAAGCACCCAATGCAACAGCCAGTGCGCCGCTGAAAGCAGCGATGCGCAAAAAATAATTATTCATGCCGTCTGATAATTTTTTCAAAGTTCCCAAGCGTTATAAACCGAACGGGAAAATGATATAGCGCATGCAGGTAATAAGGTTCGCGCTGTTGGATTTTTTCAGCAACAAAGGTTTCCAGCACATCATCGGGAATATCTTTTACCAATGGTCTACTCGCTTTTTCGCTGCGTAAGCGGTCGGCAATTTCTTTGGCACCGGCTTTCAGATAAATCACCACACCTTTTTCATTCATGCGTTGCATATTGTTGTAAAAACAAGGTGTTCCGCCGCCACATGCCATGATATAGTTATCCAATCGCAAAAAACTACGCAAGGTTTCACGCTCCAGTTTTCTAAAATACACTTCGCCTTTTTGCTGAAAAATGGCATCCACCGACATGCCCGCTCGCTTTTCAATTTCTTCATCCAGATCATACATGGGCAAACCGGAAGCCATGCTCCACTGCTTTGCCCAATAGGTTTTTCCGCTGGCCATAAATCCGGTGAGAAAGTATCGCATACTGCTTGCGAAATTAACGCGAAGCACTCAGAATACTTTGAATAAAAAAAGCCCACCGTTTCGGGTGGGCTTTGTAATGTTAAGACACAGATTAACCTTCCTTACCTTCTTCAGGTGTATCTGAATCCATCTTCTTTTTAAGCTCAGCTAATACGCCCAGATCGCCCAGGGTTGCTTTTTCAACCTTGCTCTGGATATCTTTAACAGCTTTCTTAGCTTTTGCAGCGTCGGCCTTCTGCTCTTTCACCACTGCTTCTTTCTCATCGGCTTTCACCTGCTCCCAAATACGGGTATGGCTTACCAAGATGCGCTTTTCATTGCGATCGAATTCAATCACCACGAAAGGTGCGGTTTCATCCTGTACCACCTGCTTACCATCTTCCTTGTTGAGGTGACGGTTAGGGGCAAAACCTTCAATGCCGAAAGGTAAGCTTACCAATGCACCTTTGTCGTCTTTACGCACAACGGTACCTTTATGTACGCTACCGATGGCGAAAGATTGTTCCAGTGCATTCCAGGGATCTTCTTCCAGCTGCTTATGACCGAGTTATCAATGCTCAGAATGATTACATCAATCTTCTCACCTACTTTGGTGTATTCTGAAGGATGGTTGAAACGCTTTGTCCAGCTAAGATCACTAATGTGAATCATGCCGCCAATGCCTGCTTCCAGCTTAACAAACACGCCATAAGGAGTGATATTCTTCACTAAGCCCGCATGCTTGCTTTCCAAAGGAAACTTCTCATCAATGTTGGTCCAGGGATCTGCACTGAGTTGCTTGATAGAAAGACTCATTTTGCGTGCTTCCTTATCAAGTGTTACCACTTTTGCTTCATGCTCATCGCCCAGCTTGAAAAATTCCTTGGCATTTACAGGGGTGTTGGCCCAGCTGATTTCACTTACGTGTACCAGTCCTTCTACGCCCGGCATAATTTCGAGGAAAGCACCGTAATCTTCGATGTTCACCACTTTGCCTTTTACAGTTGCACCTTCGGTGATATCGACAGCCAGTGTATCCCATGGGTGCGGAGTAAGCTGCTTCAAACCAAGACTGATACGCTTTTTCTCATCATCGAAATCAAGTACCACCACATTCAGCTTCTGATCAAGTTTCAGCACTTCTGAAGGATGGTTGATGCGACCCCAGCTGATATCGGTGATATACAACAGACCATCTACGCCACCCAAATCAAGAAACGCACCGAAGTCGGTGATGTTTTTGACGGTTCCTTCAAGCACCTGGCCTTTTTCAAGCTTGCTCATGATTTGAGCACGCTGTGCTTCAATATCACTTTCAATCAATGCCTTGTGCGATACCACGGCATTCTTGATGGCTTCGTTGATTTTCACCACCTTAAATTCCATGGTCTTATTTACGAACTGATCGTAATCTGTTACCGGCTTCACATCAATTTGAGAACCGGGTAAGAATGTTTCCATTCCAAATACATCTACAATCAATCCGCCTTTTGTTTTGCTGGTAACGGTACCGGTAACAATTTCTCCGGTTTTGTGTACTTCCACAATACGCTCCCATGCGCGGGTGATGCGGGCCAGTTTGCGACTCAAGTGCAAATTGCCATTGCGGTCTTCTTTTTCCACTACCATTACTTCCACTACATCGCCCACCTTAAGGCCGGGTGTGTCGCGGAATTCGTTGAGCGAAATCAATCCATCGCTCTTAAATCCGATGTTGATTACTGCATCGGTTTTGGTGAGGGCAACCAAAGTACCATTCACCATTTCACCATCTGTTACCTGCGTAAAAGTGGTTTCATACACTGCATCGTACTTTTCACGCTCGGCCTTGTCGTAAATGGCCACGTTGCGCTTATCGACGCTCCAATCAAAATCATCATGTGCACTAACGGGTGCTACCGTTGCGGCAGGTGGGTTTGTTGTCGCTGTGTCTGCTGCGGTTGCAACAGGCTCCTGCCCTTCAGCGTTTGCGTTAACAATTTGATTTTCTGACATAAAATAGTCCCGAAGGATTTTCAGTTTCGGGAGCGCAAAGGTAGGTGATATGCCTCAAAACGGAAAGATTTTAGCGCAGAATTATACGCGGATAAGAAAAGCAACCTGCCGATACAATAAATTGATATACAGTAGATTAGAGCAGCTACTTGAACATCATTTCCGCCTTTGCGGCAATGGATTGAGCAGCAATATATCCGCTGGTCCAGGCATGCTGAAAATTGAAGCCCCCGGTAATGCCATCCACGTTCATTATTTCACCTGCAAAATAGAGTCCTTCATGCAGCTTGCTTTGCATGGTGTGCGGGTCGATACCGGAGAGATCCACCCCTCCCGCCGTTACAAATTCTTCTTTGAAAGTAGTTTTTCCGCGCACTTCCATGCGATGCGCCGATAGCAATTGAATCAATTTATTTACGGCCGACTGAGAAGCATCTGCCCAGCGTGTGTCGCCATTAAATCCTGCCGCATCCAAGAGAAAAGTCCAGAGCCGCTGCGGAAGATGAAATAGCGGCGTGTTGATGATTTTTTTCGCGCCATGGCTGCTGCGTTGCGTTTGCAATTGCGTTCGAAGCGTTTGCTCATTCATGCCTCCTATCCAGTTAACTAATACCTCAAATATATAGTTGCGTTCCTGCAACTCCGTTGCACCCCAAGCGGAGAGTTTTAGCACTGCCGGTCCGCTGAGTCCCCAATGCGTAATCAATACCGGTCCCTGCCACTGCAATTTCGTGCCTACAATTTTCACAACAGCATCTGCAACGGAAATGCCTTGGAGTGCAGTAATGGGTGTTCCGGGCATATTGAAGGTAAACAGTGAAGGAACCGGTGGCACAATGGTATGTCCCAGTTCGGCGATCCATTGAAACTGCTCTGCTTTTGGAAAGCCACCAGAAGCAATGCACACAAAATTTGCTTTGAGCGTAGTACCATCTGAAAAAGAAAGTTCCCAGCCTTCTTCTGCAGGCCGCGCACGTTCTACAGAACGCTGCAGCATAATGGATACGCGATATTTGGAAGCTTCCAGCAACAATGCATGAACGATGGTTTGCGAATTGTTTGAAACAGGGAACATGCGTCCGTCCGACTCTGTTTTCAATTCCACACCGCGTGATGCAAACCATTCTACCGTATCAACAGTATAAAAATGATGAAATGCTTTTTTGAGAAAATGCTTGCCACGCGGATAAAAATCGATCAGCTTTTCCCGTTCAAAGCATGCATGCGTTACATTGCACCTGCCGCCGCCGCTGATCTTCACTTTAGCAAGCAACTTAGAAGATTTTTCAACCACCACCACTTCCAAAGCAGGATTCATTCTTGCAGCATTCACAGCTGTAAAAAAACCGGCAGCACCACCGCCAATTACAACCAATACCTGCTTTTTTGTATGCTGTACATTTATCTTATCTTCCATGCTTAAGCAAAAAAGCGAAGTTCAGATATCTTTACCGAATTAAAGCCCAAAACAATCCTGAATTGTTCTACCCTATACTGAAATTAAGCTGTCGCATTCTTTTCCGCCTGCTCTATCATCAAATGCATGTGAACGGAAAAGAATTGCAGCGCCTGGATGGACCTACGCTCATTGTTGCCAATCACCCCAACTCCTTGCTCGATGCATTGCTGATTGGCACCTACTGCAACAAACCTGTTCATTTTATTGTGCGTAGCGACATGTTCAACAAGCCGGTCATTCGCAGGCTGCTGAAATGGCTGAATGGCATTCCGGTTTACAGAATTATTGAAGAAAAACATAAACTACGCGAGAACCTGAAGAGTTTTGAGTACTGCAAAAAAATATTACAGCAAAACGGTGTGATACTTTTTTTCGGAGAAGGGAAAACTGTGCACGACTGGAATCTCAAACCCATGCGGAGCGGACTAACGCGCTTGCTGGATATTTCCATGGAAGATGCGTTGCTTAAAAAGCAACTTAAAATTATTCCGGCTGCAGTGAACTACAGCAAATATCAGTGTTTGCTAAAAGCCATACATATTGATGTGGGGCCGGCGTTGCAAAACTGGCAACCAAACGATGAAGAACCCTATGCTGCCTGGAAAAAAAGATTTCATCAGCAAATGTTTAATGCGCTTTCCATACATAAATATCAAATGCATTCCGATAGTGAAACAGCACGCATGTGGTGGGAAACATGCTTTAATAGCTGCGGACAGATATACGCTGCGCCATCAGCACGCGCTGAGTTCCTGCATAGCATTGGAAAACAAATCGACGCATCGGAATTTCATGCACCGGCGCCGAAGAGCCAGTATGCCTATCCGTTTTATCCGCTCACCCATCGAGCACTTGTGCAAAATCAATTGCTGCTCCCCTTGCTGGCAATTCCAACAGTGGTATCATTACTGTTGAATGGAATACCTTACTTCTTCATCCGATGGTTTTGTAAAAAGTTTTTAAAAGCAACCATTTTCTATGATTCCGTGCTCACGGTTGCAGTGTTGCTGCTGATGCCGCTCTGGTGGCTGAAATTATTTGCAATCAGCTATCTGATGCATGAACCGCTTCTATATTGGCTGGCGCCTGCAGCAATGATCAGCGGATACATTTCACTGCACGGATGGAAAGTATTTTTTACAGTTTGGAACTACATGAAAAGCAATCCTGCTTTCAGTACTGAATGCAAAACACTGATGCAACTCAGTAATAGCGGGCGTTGAGATAAGGATTTTTCTGCTCAGCCGCTTCGATGTTTACAAAAGAAGATAAAATATCAGCTGCTCCTTTTTTCACACATACGGTATGTTCGTAATGCGCAGAAGGTTTGTGGTCGGATGTGCGAATCGACCATCCATCTGCATCATGAAATACATCCTTCACGCCCAAATTAATCATGGGCTCAATGGCAATGACCATTCCCTCTCGGAGCTTGGCGCCTGAACCACGTTTTCCGTAATTCGGCACCTGCGGATCTTCATGTAAATTTTTACCTATACCGTGGCCTACTAGCTCGCGCACAACGCCATAGCCATGCTGCTTTTCGGTATAATCCTGTACTGCAAATGCAATATCGCCCACACGGTTGCCATGCACCGCTTTTTCAATGCCTTTGTATAAAGACTGCTTGGTGATTTTGAGCAACTGCATTACTTCTTCAGTAGGATCGCCCACGGCAAAAGTATAGGCACTGTCGCCATGATACCCGTTCATATACACACCAATGTCAACTGATATTATATCACCCTCGGTAATTACATGCGCACCGGGAAAGCCATGCACCACCGCATCATTTACTGAAATACAGCTGGCATAAGGATAACCATGATAATCTTTAAACGAAGGCACACCCTTATGATCACGAATGAACTGCTCTGCCAAATCATTCAAAGCAAGGGTGGTGATACCCGGACGAATATTTTCAGCCACTACAGTAAGCGTTGCGCTCACTGCCAGTACGCTTTGTCGCATCAGCTCAACTTCTTCGGGTGTACGGTAATGAATCATTTCGGTTTATCAAAAAACCCCAGCGTGCGCCAGGGTTTCATATGTTGTGAACGTATTTATCAGATAGCAGCAGAACTGGCGGTTTGGCGACCTTGGATTCTTCCACCTTTCATCAATCCGTCGTACTGACGCATCAGCAAATGTGTTTCAATTTGCTGTAAGGTATCCAAAATTACACCCACCATAATGAGCAGTGAAGTACCGCCAAAAAAGGTGGAGAAACCGCTGGTAATGCCAAGATTTTTTGCAATACCGGGCATAATACCTACTACGGCAAGGAAAATTGCACCTGGCAAAGTAATGCGATCCATCACTGCACCGATATAATCAGCAGTGGGCTGACCGGGCTTAACGCCGGGAATAAAACCATTGTTTTGCTTGAGGTTATCTGCAATTTGCTTTGGATTGAAAATAAGCGCTGTGTACAAGAAGGTAAATCCTATTACCAGTACAGAATAGATCACCATGTACCAGAGATTACCGTGATCACTTAATGTAAGAGCCAAGCCACGTGTTGTGTCGAAGCCGGTAAGCAAGGTAGGCAGGAACATGATGGCCTGTGCAAAGATGATTGGCATTACACCAGAACTGTTCACTTTCAGCGGCAGGAACTGACGTGCACCGCCCATTTGACGGTTGCCAACGATTTGCTTGGCGTAGTTGATGGCAATTTTGCGCACGCCTTGCACCAATACAATCAAACCCATGATTACGGCAATCAGTATTGCTGTTTCAATCAAGAAGATCAGCAAACCACCGCCACCGCGATTCATTTTAGAATCGAATTCAGCAGCAATTGAATCCGGAAAACGTGCAAGGATACCAATCATGATGATCAGTGAAGTACCATTGCCTAAACCTTTATCGGTAATTTTTTCTCCCAGCCACATTACAAACAAAGTACCGCCGGTAAGAATGATCGCTGTCGACAACCATAAAAACTGACTGTATGCTTCAATGATGGCACCGCCTGCAATCGCCGGATCACGCAGATAGGCTACATAGGCACTGGCTTGGAAAAAGGTAACGATCACAGTGAGATAACGCGTCCACTGGTTAATTTTCTTTCTTCCGCTCTCACCTTCCTTTTGCATTTTCTGAAACTGAGGCACCAGGATGGTCATCAGCTGCATGAAAATGGATGCGGAGATATAGGGCATAATACCCAAAGCCAGAATAGAGGCGCTGGAAAATGCACCACCTGCAAATGAATCGAAGATACCAAGGATACCTTCTTTTGCTTTTTGGTTAAGGCTGGTGAGTCGGTTGGGGTCAACACCCGGTATAATAATATGGGCACCTACGCGGTAAACCAACAGCAACAATACCGTGTAAACGATTTTGTCGCGCAGCTCGGAGATGCTCCAGATATTTTTGAGTGTTTGTATGAGCTTCTTCACAAATAATCTTTTTTATTCCTTGTTGCTTTCAGAATGGAAGGCGGGGCAATTTAATGAATTTGAATGATTTATGCCAGAACGTGGCGATCAAATCATTCGAGATGCTTATTTTACCAGTTCAACGCTTCCACCGGCTGCTTCGATCGCTGCCTTTGCTTTTTCGCTGATGGCATTCACTCTGAAACTAAGCTTGGTTTTCAATTCACCATTTCCGAGAATTTTCACCAGGTCGGTACGACCAACCAGCCCGTTCATATACAAATTTTCAGGCGTTACTTCGGTCATGCCATACTTTTCAGCCAGCTGATCAAGTTGACCCAGATTGAACACACGGTATTCTACGCGATTGAAATTCTTAAATCCTCTTTTCGGTACGCGACGCTGAATGGGCATCTGTCCGCCTTCATGCGCACGCTTGTTTTTAAAACCACTGCGACTTTGATGTCCTTTGTTTCCTTTGGTAGAGGTACCACCCTTTCCGGATGCTTCACCGCGTCCGAGACGCTTTTCTTTTTTTACTGAACCTTCTGCAGGTTTGAGGTTGTGGAGTTTCATGTTTTACGATTTTGTACTTCCGGGGAATCACCCCTCGCATTTAAAAAATAGATGAAAAGCTTTGCAGTTTGTGCTTTGCTTTTAAGCCAGTTCTTCCACCTTTAAGAGGTGATTTACTTTGCGCACCATGCCAAGCACCTGAGGGGTTGCCTCCAGCTCTTTGGAAGAATGCGTTTTATTCAGACCAAGCGCCTTGAGCGTCAGCTTTTGTCTTTCCGGTCTGTCGATCGGACTTTTCACCAGGGTTACTTTTATCTTTTTCATAATTCAGTCTGTTTAATAACATCTGCCATTGCCGTTGATGCAATGATAGAAGTGCTTATCCGTTGAATACTTTTTTAAGACCGATGCTGCGTTGCTTGGCAACATGAATGGGCTCACGCAACATGCTGAGCGCTTTGAAGGTTGCTTTCACCACATTGTGTGGATTGGCAGAACCAAGCGATTTGGCAAGTACGTCGGTTACGCCGGCACTTTCCAATACAGCACGCATGCTTCCTCCTGCAATTACGCCCGCACCATGTGCAGCGGGCTTAATCAACACGATTGCAGCGCCTTCTTTAGCAAGCTGATCGTGGGGAATGGTGCCATGCATTACAGGAACCTTAATCAGGTTCTTCTTTGCATCTTCAATACCTTTTGATATGGCTTCCTGCACTTCTTTGGCTTTACCCATACCGTGCCCAACCACACCTTTTTCATTTCCTACCACTACCAGTGCGGAGAAGCTGAAAGCACGGCCACCCTTGGTGGTTTTTACAACGCGGTTGATGGCAACCACTTTTTCCTTGAGCTCCAGATCGCCGGCTTTTACTTTATTTACGATAACCTTTGCCATTTAGCTTGACAATTTTGATGTTTGAATGTTGTTGTTTCGCAGTGCTTTTGAAATTAAAATTGTAACCCTGCTTCACGTGCGCCATCGGCTACTGCCTTCACACGACCGTGATACAAATACCCGCTTCTGTCGAAAACACAAGCAGTGATTCCCAACTCAGCTGCTTTGCGTGCAAGAGATGCACCTACCAGCTTGCTGGTTTCGGTTTTGGTTACTTTTTTTGATTTGATGTCTTTGTCTTTGGAAGAAGCAGCGGCAATGGTTTTGCCGTTTACATCATCGATCAGCTGCACGTAAATATCCGTGTTGCTGCGAAACACAGAAAGTCTGGGTTTAGCGG
>Ga0194116_10008649_pt1 | contig 10272 bp, 6 predicted proteins | sample TA2MahsurfametaG_4_FD_148617 | JGI IMG/M metagenome (GOLD analysis project Ga0194116, IMG submission 148617) | Freshwater microbial communities from Lake Tanganyika, Tanzania - TA2015008 Mahale S9 surface | ecosystem: Environmental > Aquatic > Freshwater > Lake | place: Tanzania: Lake Tanganyika... | reverse complement strand
ACGGCCCACTTCCGGCGGGGCATGGTTATATTGCCTCGAATAACTCGGGCAGGACGCCCGAGGGGAGATATGTCCATGAACGCACTGGCAGCGCATCGCATCGTATTCGGCGGAAGCCTGGTCACCCTGGCCCTCGGCTTCGCCGGATGTGTCCCGCAAGAGAAGTATGACGCCGCGGTCACCGCAGCGAGAAGCTACGAGCAACAGCTCGGATCGACCCGCGACGAGCTGAGCACGTCGCGCGCGAACGAGGATCGACTTCGCTCGCAGATCTCGCAGGCTCGCGCCGACCTGGAGTCGATGCAGGGTCTGAGCGACGGCAGCAAGGTCGACCTCGAGAAGCTGCGCGATGCCTACGACGCGCTGAGCAAGCAGGTCGCCGGCATGGATACCGGAGGTCCGCTCCCCGAAAACATCAACATCCTTCTCGCGTCGCTCGCGGAGCAGTATCCCGACATGCTGCAGTTCGACGCCAAGACCGGCATGCTGCGGTTCCTCTCCGATGTCACCTTCGACAGCGGATCCGCTCGCGTGAAGGACTCGGCTCGTGAAGTGCTGCGTCGATTCGCGGCGATCCTCAACAATCCGGAACTCGCTGCGTTCGAGACCGTGGTCACTGGCCACACCGACAATGTGCGTATCGGCAAGCCTGAAACGCTGAAGAACCATCCGACCAACACCCACTTGTCAGCACACCGTGCGATCTCCGTTCGCGACCTGCTCGTGGGTGACGGTGTTGCCGCCAACCGCGTCGAGGTGGCTGGCTGGGGTGAGTACCGCCCGATCGTCGAGAACGGCCCGCGCGGTGCTGCCCAGAACCGTCGCGTTGAAGTGTTCATCCGTCCGATGACCTACGACACCACCACCGGATCGTGGGGCGGCACCACCGGCGGGACAGCACCAACGGCCGCGCCGCGCACTACCCCCGAAAAGGATGCAACGGCTCCTGCCCCGGCTCCGGTCATCACGCGTCCGGCCCCCGAGAAGGATCCGAACTGACAGGCGTCCTCGGGCTGGCGCTTGTCGGCCCCGGGATCGCCCTAGTCAGGCTTCCCGACACCCCAATGTGCTCGTTCCAGCGGACTCCCTCGGGAGTCCGCTGTTCGTTTGGGGGCTATGGCGGCTCTGGGCGTTGGGGGTGCGCGTCGCATCGTCCATTCGGATTCTGCAAGGGCTGCGCGAATCCGGACATCGCGATTTTGCCCCGAGGCTCGATTGGGCTACTGTTGGATCCCCAGAGGAGCCTCCGCATTATGAACCATCGCTTCACCGTTGCCACCCTGGCCCTGTGCCTCGCGCCGGCCGCATTGGCGCAGAATGTCGTGCTGAGCGAGATCCGCGTCGATGAGCCAGGCTTTGACCTCAGCGAGTATGTCGAACTTGCTGGTGCCGCCGGCACCAACCTCAACGGCCTCTCGGTCATCGCGATTGGCGATGGTGATGCTGGATCGCCCAACGGCGTCGTAGAGTCGGTCATCGCACTGAGCGGATCGATCGGTGCTTCGGGCTTCTTCCTCGTTGCCGAGGCGACTTTTTCTTTTGCGGCAACCCCAGACCTCTACGCCGACTTCGAACTGGAGTCCAGCGACAACATCACGTTCCTGCTCGTGAGCGGCTTCACCGGCGGTGTGGGCACGGACCTCGACACGAACGATGACGGCACGCTCGACTTGAACCCGTGGACGTCGGTCCTCTCGAGCGTTGCGTTCGTGCGCAATGCTTCGCCGGACGGCGTGACCGACGAGTTCTTCTACTCAGCGACCACCGTCGGCCCGGCGGCTGGCGACTCGCCAGCCCACGCTTATCGGTGCGCCGATTCGGCCGCCTGGAAGGCTGGCTCCCTTGATCCAGCAAACTCAAACGACACCCCCGGCGCTGCGAATCCCGCCTGCGGCAGTACCGTCGCGCTTGCCTTCAGCGAGCTTCGCACGAAGCAGCTCGGCCCCGACAACGACGAGTACGTCGAATTCGTCGGCACGCCCGGTGCGTCGCTCGCGGGTTTGACCTATGTGGTCATCGGCGACCGCGCTGCGTCTGGCACCACCCCAGCCGACTACGTCGGCCATGTCGAAATGGCCCTTGCGCTCGATGGCGCCGTGGTTCCTGCCGACGGGCGTATTGTGATCGCCGAACCGACGGTCACCTTCCCGCTGCTCGTCGACTGGGTCACCCCGCCAGACGGGCTGCTGTTCGAGGACAACAACACATCTCGTACCCACTTGGTCGTCAGCGGCTGGATCGGTCAAGTCAACACCGATCTCGACACCAACAACGACGGTACCCTCGACAACTTGCCGTGGTCCGGCGTGGTCGCCAGCCTTGGTGTCCGCGGCCCCTTCGGGACCGACCATGTGTACTCCTCCAATGTCGTCCCGGTTGATGCGACCTCTACCGGCAACTACACGGCGGCTCATGCTTACGCCTGCTCGCCCAAGGACACCTGGACCGTCGGCGCCTTCACCTTCTACACCGGCGGCGGAGACACCCCTGGTGCCGTCAACCGTGCCTGCTCGGCTGGTCCGGTGCTCGAGTGCGGCGAGTCGATCGCCGGCGCGTGCAACGAGGCGCATGCGAACGCATTCTGCAGCGACACCAACTGCTGCTATGCGGTGTGCACGCTCGATGCGTCCTGCTGCAACGAGGCATGGGATGCAGCGTGCGTCAACCAGGCCGCGACGAGCTGCGCCGCTGCCACCGCAAGCTGCGAGTTCGTGGATGTCCGCCTGAACGAGGTCCGCATCGACATGCCCGGCGCGGATACCCTCGAGTTTGTCGAAATCGCGGGTACACCGGGTCTGTCCGTCGACGATGTGACCCTGATCATCATCGGTGATGGGGCCACCGCCGCCGGCAGTGGCGTGGTGGAGCGCGTTCGTGCGCTGACGGGCGCGGTCATCCGCCCTAATGGCATTTTGCTGATCGGCAACCCGGCCACGAACCCCGATGTCGGCAATGGTGCCGGCACGGGCGGAGCCAACCTGACGCAGGACTGGATCGAGAACAACGACAACATCACGATCATGATCGTCCGTGGCTTCACGGGCGCCTTGAACGCCGATCTGGACACCAACGACGACGGCAACTTCGACTCGGCACCGTGGGTCGAGGTGATCGACAGCATCGCCCTGATCAAGAGTCCCACGACTCCCCCGATCGGGACCGAGTTCGCCTACGGCCCCAACCGCATCGGGCCGGACGGCGCGTTCGTGCCCGGCCATGTGTGGCGCTGCCAGGACACGGGCTGTTGGAACATCGGTCTCTTTGATGTCACACAGAATCAGGCTGCAGGCAACGAGACGCCAGGCCTCCCCAATGTCGTGTGCGATGCGTCGGACTGCCTCGGCGACTTCAACGACGACGGTGTTCGCGACGGTGCCGACCTGGGTGCGCTGCTCGCCGGCTGGGGCACCTCAAGCGGTGACGTGAACGACGACGGCATCACCGATGGTGCCGACCTCGGCGCGTTCCTCGCGGTCTTCGGCCAGCCCTGCGAGTGACACGCCGCTGATTCCTGCTCGTCTTCGCGGGTGCCCGGTCCATCCGGGGGACCGCCTTTTCCCTTGAGCCGGGCCGTTCGGCAAGGCGGAATCCGCACCGAGCGATGTCGATCCCTGTCGGGGTACCCTCTCCGCATGCCCGTCATCCGCGCAGTCTCCAAGGTCGGCTCGACCACCTACGACGCCGTCGCGGGCTTCGGTGACTTCATGCAGTTCTTCCTCGCCGCCGTGCAGCGATTGATCGCCCACCCGGCGCGTTGCCTGCGACCGAGCCTCATCTTCCCGCAGCTTTATTCCGTTGGAGTGATGTCGATCCCCGTGGTGGGCATCACGGGTGCGTTCATCGGCATGATCCTCGCGCTCGAGGGCTTCGACCAGTTCCAGGCGATCGGTCAGGAAGACCGCATCGGTGGCGTGATCGTGGTCAGCGTCTGCAAGCAGATCGGGCCGGTCCTTAGCGCGGTCATGGTGGCAGGTCGCGTCGGCGGTGCGCTCAGCGCGGAGCTCGGCACCATGCGCATCACCGAGCAGCTCGATGCGATGCGCGCGATGGATGCCGATCCCATCCGGATCCTGGTCGTGCCTCGCATCGTCGCCTGCGTCATCATGACGCCGATCCTCACGATCTTCAGCGATGCGCTCGGCACCGCTGGCGCCTGGCTCGTCACCGTCCGCATTTTCGGCGTGGCCGATGCGGAGTTCTGGCACTATGTGCAGCAGATCGTCTACCTGCTCGACCCGATCAATGGCCTGGTCAAGGCCACCGTCTTCGGACTCTGCATCGGCGCGATCGCCTGCTACCGAGGCTTCACGTGCCAGCCCGGCGCCGCTGGCGTGGGGCACGCCGCAACGAGCTCCTTCGTCACGAGCTTCATCGCGATCATCGCGGCGAACCTGGTGCTCGCTGAGTTCCTCAACACCATGTTCATCATCCTCGTGCCCGACGCACCAAGCGTCTTCGGCTGACGCCATGCACCAACGCTCGTCCGTAACGATGGATGCCCTTTGGATCGATCGCCGGGGCTTTCTCGGGGCTGCCCTCGCGACCACCCTGCCTTGGCCCGCGCGCGTGCAGTCGCCGCCCCCTGCGCCGGGCGTGAGCGACCTGGCCGGCCGACCGCCGAATCCGCCCGCATGGCGCGTCGATCCCTGGCTTTACGACATGACCTTCCGGGTGCAGGTGCTCGGGATCCCCGCCGCCCGGGAGGGTGAGGTCGCCAGCAACACCGAGACGATGCGCCTGAAGACCAATCGCTTGATGCTCTCGATGTCCACGCTCGACACCTGGTCGCGCGTGGATCCGTCCAGCCTGCGTGCGACCGCCACGCTGACCGGGGGGCCGCGCCGATCGATCCCCGTCTCGATGGCCGATTCGCTTGGCGGCACGCGCCTGGTCACGCTCGACACCGGTGCCGTCAGTTGCCAGTCGATCCAGTGGGAGCTGCAGTGGCGCGTGCAGGTCTGGTCGAGCCTGCTGGACGAGGACCAGGCACAGCGCGTGACATGGCCGCGGTCATGGCCATCGGAGGTCGAACCGTGGCTGCGGCCATCGGTCGCGATCGAGAGCGACGATCCTCGCTTTGCAAAGCATGTGCAGTCGGTCTCGGGCGGCAAGCTCAAGGATGTCCCGATCTGGCTGGCCACCAAGGACCTCGTGCGGCACACGGTGCTCTCGTTCCGGGGCATGGACAGCTTCGGCAACATCACCGACATGACCGCCACCCGGGGATTTCAACTCCAGGGTGCGGCGAGCGCGATGGAATCGCGCAAGGGCTCGGTGTACGACCTGTGCGCGGCGTGCGTCGCCACACTGCGCGCAGCAGGGATCCCGGCACGACCGGTGCTCGGCATGATCGAGGCTCCCCAGGGGACCAATACCGGGGGGTTGCCGCAGTTCAGGCTCGGTTGCTGGGCCGAGGCGTATCTGCCGGGTATGGGCTGGATGCCCTTCGATCCTGACCGGCTCTTCGTCAACGGCGCGAAGTCGCTCGATGTGCTCAAGCCGTGGGATCGCTTCGGCACGTGGGCATACCTCAACTACCGCGCACCCATCTCGCATGACTTCCTGCCCTCGATGCAGCCTCAGCCGCCCGTGCAGTACCCGGGCATGTGGGGTTGGATCCGCGCCGGTGGCATCGATCCGAGTTGCCAGCTCATGGACTACCTCACGTGCGTGATGGTGGACCGCGGGGTCGGGCAGTGGGATCCGGGACCGGCGCCGCACATCCCGCCTGCGTACCTGTTGCGAGGGCCGAAGCCGCGCAACTGAATCCGTGTGGCCCCAAGGCAACGCGTGCCAGCGCCTGATCACAAGCACGCAGTTCGCGCTCTCAGCATGCGCCGGCAGCACGCACCTGCAGCCTGCACCCCCCAGCGTGCTGCCGCAACGTGCTCAATGGAAGTCGCGTGAGTGCGTGGTGATCGGTCCGTGCTCGGTGCGTGCGCCGTCGATCCCCTGCACGCTGCGCGCCACAAGATGCGAAACACCATCGCGGCGTTCGATCCGGCCGCGCACGATGACCGCTGAACTTGCACGGATCGCACGGCGGAAGCGATCATGGACCTCTGGCCGAACGATCACATTGGCGGATCCTGACTCATCCTCGATCGTCATGAACATCGTGCCCTTGGCAGTTGATGGCCGCTGCCGCACAAGCACCAGCCCCGCCATCGCCGCGCGGCTGCGGGCGGGCAGCGCCTGATCACAGCGGGCCAGCGCGCAGGGCACGCACCCCTGCCGCGCGAGCCAGCCCCGCAGGAACGAGATCGGATGGGCCTTCAGGCTCAGGCCGATCGAGCCGTAATCGGCAAGGACCGTGGCCGGTGCAGCGACCGGCGGAAGTTCCGCCGGTTCCTCGATCGTGTCCCAGAGCGTGGCGCTGCGATCGGATGAGGCGACCCACTGCTCATGCAGCGGACCATCGTGTTCCTTGAGGGCGCGCACCTGCCAGAGCGCCTGCTGGCGATCGAGCCCCATGCCCCGGAAGGCATCGGCACGCGCAAGCGCCCGCAGCGAAGCCACGCTGGCGCGACTGGTGCGCCACAGGGACATCATGCCCTGACGCGGTCCGTACTCGCGCACCGACTGGTGGATCGCCAGGGCATCGCGCTCGGACAGGCCGCGCACCATGCGCATGCCCAGCCTGATGGCCCAGCCTGATCGAGGTCGATCGACGTTGCGCCGATCGCAATCCGCAGCAGGCGATCGGACTGGATCTGCCGAAGCCTGCGCTGCCCCGTGCCGTTCGAGCGTGCAGTCCCAGTCGCTGTGCACGGCATCGACCTGCCGCACCTGCACGCCGTGCTCCTGCGCATCGCGCACGAGTTGCGCGGGCGCATAGAACCCCATGGGCTGGCTGTTGAGGAGCGCCGCAGTGAACGCGGCCGGATGATGGCACTTGATCCAGGCGCTCACATAGACCAGGTGCGCAAAGCTCGCCGAGTGGCTTTCGGGGAAGCCGTAGCCGGAAAACCCCTTGATCTGCGTGAAGACCTGCTCGGCGAACTCCTGCGCGTAGCCGCGCCCGACCATGCCCTCGATGAGCCGGCGCTCGAAGCGCGCGATCTCGTCGCCGCGACGCTTCCATGCGGCGATCGCGCGGCGCAGGGCATCGGCCTCGCCCGCGGTGAACCCGGCGGCGACCACGGCAAGCGCCATGGCTTGTTCCTGGAAGAGCGGCACGCCGAGCGTGCGCTCGAGCACGCGTCGCACCCCATCGTCGGGGAACTCGATCGGTTCCTGGCCGCTGCGGCGGCGCAGGTACGGATGCACCATCTTGCCGTGGATCGGACCCGGCCGGACGATCGCCACCTGCACCACGAGGTCGTACCAGCGCCGCGGTTTCAGGCGCGGCAGCATGCTCATCTGCGCACGGCTCTCGACCTGGAACACCCCCACGCTGTCGGCGCGGCAGAGCATGTCGTAGGTCGCCGCATCCTCGGCCGGCACCTGGTGCATGGCCAACGGGGTGCCGCAGCGCGCAACCATGTCGAGCGCTTTGCGGATGCAGGTAAGCATGCCCAGGGCCAGCACATCGACCTTGAGGATCCCCATCGCCTCGATGTCGTCCTTGTCCCACTCGATGATGCTGCGGCCCGGCATGGCGGCATCGCGCACGGGCACGAGGGTGCAGAGCGGTTCATCGCTGAGGACGAAGCCCCCCACATGCTGCGAGAGGTGCCGCGGGAAACCGATGAGCGTGGCCGCGATCAAGGCCAGTTGCGTGATGCCCCGATCACTCGACCTGAACCCAGCTTCCTCAAGCGAAGCCAGGATCGAAGTCCTGTCGTCGCGATTGACGCCGTGGCCCATCCAGCGATCGATGCCACGGGCCATGCGATCGACCGCATCGGCCGGGAAGCCCATGGCCTTGGCGACCTCGCGCACTGCCATGCGGCCGCGCATGCAGACGGCCTCGGCGCAAAGCGCCGCGCGCTCGCGGCCGAAGCGGCGGTAGATGTATTGGATGACCTCTTCACGACGCTCGTGCTCGAAATCGACATCGATGTCGGGCGGCTCGTTGCGCTCGCGGCTCACGAAGCGCTCGAACAGCATGTCGACGCGCGCAGGATCCACCGCCGTGATCCCCAGGCACCAGCAGACGGCGCTGTTGGCTGCCGCACCACGCCCTTGGCAGAGGATCCCCCGCGAACGGGCGAATCGCACGATGTCGTCGACGGTGAGGAAGAATGGCGCGTAGTCAAGGTCCTCGATCAGCGTGAATTCGTGCTCGATCAGGGTGCGCACGCGCTCGGGGACGCCGTCGGGATGCCGCTCGGCAGCACCCTGCCAGGTCCGCACGCGCAGCCAGGACATGGGCGTGTGGCCATCGGGCACGAGTTCGCGGGGTGAGCGGTGCTTGACACACCCCAGATCGAACCCCGCGCAGGCCGAAACGATGGCGTGTGCCCGATCAAGTGCGTGCGGCACGCGTGCATGGATGGCCTGGAGTTCCGGCGGCGAGCGCAGGTATCGCTCGGCATTGGGTGCAAGCAGCGCTCCTGCGCGCTCGAGCGTGGTGGCGTGCCGGATGCAGCAGAGGACATCGTGCGCCATCTGCCGCTCGGGTGCGTGCATGTGTGCCGGATGCGTGGCGACCACCGGTACGCCGACATGCTCGGCGAGCATGCAGGACTGCCACCAGCGGAGATCGTCATCGCCTTCGGCGGTGTGCGAAAGCGCCAGCGACACACGACCGGGCGCGCGCCGTGCCAGATCCGCCACGGCATGGTGGAAGATCGACGAGGCCAACTGCACGCCGCGCCGTGGCACCACGATCACCTGCAGCCCGTCGAGCCTGCCATCGAGATCGTGCCAGGCCAGTTCGTGCGCCCCGGCGTGCTTGAGCGTGATGAGCTGGCATAGCCTGCTGTAGCCGCCGTGGTCCATGCACAGCAGGATCAGCTCGATGGCCGCTGCCGCATTCGATGCACCGGCCATGGCATCGATCCGCACGTCGATCCGAGCGGCCACGATCGTGCGGATCCCTACATCGCGTGCGGCCACATGCGTGCGCACGGCACCGGCCAGCGTGTGACGATCAGCGATCGCGATCGTCTGCACGCCGAGCGCGGCAGCCTGCCGGACCAGTTCCTCGGGCTGGCTCGCGCCTTCGAGGAAGCTGAAGGAGCTGATGACATCCAGCGCGACCGAAGCGCCTGGATGGAGCGGTGCACTCATGTCCATGCTCCCTGCACCCACCACGAGCCGTCATCGTGCCTGACCAGGGCCAGCCACGCATGATCCCCCGATGGCTCTGCTGCAGATCGCGTGGCATGCACGCGCCAGTGATCGCGCGTGCCCGCATCATGCACTTGCCACCATGCACCGACGAGTCGCTGCGGCCCTTGGCAGCCGATGACGTGCCATGCAGCACCCCGCCAGCGGAATCGAGTGGGCGGGATGGGCCACGGCGCATCGGGACCGGGATGCATGACGGTGATGCGCTCAGGTCGTGGCCACACGCACGAGGGTTCGCTCGCAAGCGAGTGCCCCACAGCACGGGCCGGATCCGCGCTGCCCATCTCGCCTGCTTTGGCCATCCCCTCCACGCTGTCCATCACGACCGGGATGGCCGTACCGCCGATGCCATCGAGATCATGGGTGCCACGGATGCCTTTCACGCCGCCGGAGCCCCCACGATCATCATGGTCCCCTTCGATGGAGGCATCGATCGCCACGGCGCCTTCGTGCCATGCATGCCGACGCACGGCACGGAGGCTCGGAACAGACACCGCATCAGGGCCGAATCGTTCGCGCAGGCTGTCGATCCAGAGCGCACCAGGCTCTGCTGGGCTGCACGCGCCCTGCAGCCCGCCCTGCACCGGCGCCATGCGTCGCAGGCTCCGTGCGATCACGTGGACCGATTCCACGCCATGACCAAGGGGAAGATCCTGCAAGGAAGGCAGCACGAGCGCACGCACGGCGTGCCATGAGCAGATCGCCTGCGTGCACCGGATGGTCCATGCATGCTCCGGAAGATCGCAGCACCGCACCTGCACCCTGAAGGTACGTGCGCCGCGACCACGATCCTGCAGCTGCGCGCAGACCTGCTCGAAGCAGGACTGCACGGCCCGGCAGAGCGCCTCGACCTGCGCACATGGGCCATCGAAGATGACCTGCCCCTGCACATCGGGTGCGCAGCGGATTGCCCTGAATGGTTCAAGCACCAGGCCCTGGATGGCGTCGAGCCGATCGAGCAGGTGCTGGCCGAAGCGTGCTGCGACCTGGGCGCGCTGCACCTGGCGAAGATCATCGATCGTGCGCACATTGACC
>Ga0194116_10008647_pt1 | contig 10275 bp, 7 predicted proteins | sample TA2MahsurfametaG_4_FD_148617 | JGI IMG/M metagenome (GOLD analysis project Ga0194116, IMG submission 148617) | Freshwater microbial communities from Lake Tanganyika, Tanzania - TA2015008 Mahale S9 surface | ecosystem: Environmental > Aquatic > Freshwater > Lake | place: Tanzania: Lake Tanganyika... | reverse complement strand
CCCAATCCCCATTTTTATTTACGATATATAAACAATTAAAAATAATCATTTTTTTGTTATTTTTATAATTGAAAATTACATTTTTAAATTAAAAAAATTAATTAATTTATTAAATTGATGATAATTATTAAAATCATATTTTAGTTTTCAAATTTCCAAAAAGATTTAAATTTAATAATCAAAATAAAAATTCACTGACGCTCTTCTCGTAATCAATATTTTCTCTTTTAACTTTATATTTTCTATAAAATTTCTTAAATTCAATAATAAAAACAAGCGATCCAATTAAAAACCAGACGAAAAATAACTTTTGCATAAGATATTTCGGCTCTTTTATGTCTCCAAATTCATTTTCCAATACTTAAAATTTTCAAATAAATATAAATTCAAATTTAAATTAAAAATATATTTATTACTTAATTCTTTTATAATCTCTTGTCTCCCTGGTTGATTTATTTCTTCTGGCCACTCAAATGTTCCTTTTTCAGTTATTATTGTTCCATCATCTTCCACATTTTTCTCCATTTCAAGTAATTTTTCCCTCATTTCATAATAAACTTTTAATTTTTCATAATTATGCCTTAATTCATTGAAACTCTCACTGGTGAAAGTGTCATTCTTAATAGAATCAGGATGATACAATTTAGCCAAAAACAAATACTTTTTCCTTAGATCTTCTAATTTAAAATTTTCATCTAATTTAAAGTATTGTAATTCTTTTTTGACATTAGAACTTAGATTCTTTCTTTGGGAAGTAAAATTCTTTTCTAAATTTAATTTTCTCTGAGCATTCATATTAGAGTATTTTCTCTTTTTATCAAAATCAGAATATTCATTTGATGAATTTTCAAATATCTTTTTTTCTTCTTCTGAAAAAAACGTTGATTTCTTTATTTTTTCTCTTTCCATAAATTCATTAAAATCAGTATAATTGGATTGTTCAGTATTCTTTTCTATCTCGAAATTACTTTTAATTATTTTTATATTGATAAAAGATAAAATTATCATAATCATATGGTTTAAAAATCATGAAAAAAAAAGTATTTAATAATAGAATTATTTATTTATGTAAAATTACTATCATTTAATGAATCTTTATTTTTATTTCTTTTAATATTTAAAATATCTTCTTGTTCCTTTTCTACATTTTGATTAAAACATCGTTTTGATATAAATGAAACAATAAAGTTTTTGTTAATAAAAAATTCAGTGTAACTTGTTTCGTTTTTAATAAAAGAGAATTTTTTTAACATTTTCTGGTTAGCTTAAAAATATATAAATTAATTAATATTCAAATTAAAAAATCATCAAAATCATGTTTATTTAATATAAATTTATAATTAAAAATCTTGTTTTAGAGTAATTAAATAATTATTAATATAATTTCTTGAGTTTTCATTATAAAAACTTTTTTTATTTTTAATTTCGACTTTGTTCTCTAATTCATCATGAACCAAGTAATATTCTCCAATAAGCAAATCTATAAAATCATCCAAGTTTGATTTTATGATATTATCCTCATGAATGTCAAAAACTAAATGCAATAAATTATAAACAAAATAAACTCCGATTAAAATACTTTCAAAAGCTTCTAAAAAAATATCTTTAAAAGAAAAGTCCATATTAAACTCGTTGTTCAAATCTTTTAGGGAGTTTATTACATTTTTGAAGTTATCAAACAATTTCACCAAAAAGATATATTTTATTATTTCTTTCTGATTTACTTTTAATTTATGTCTTACATTCCTCGCCATAGAATTGAGAAATTGGAAATACACATAAAATAATTTTTGATATTGAGGTAAATCATTAAAGGACTTCTTAGTATTGAATTCTACTGATTTGGCTTTTAATTCTTCAAAATTTAGATTTTCCTTCATAATTGCAAATCCATGAAAAAAATGTATTTCCACTCTCGAGTTAAACAGAAGAGAAAAAAAGTCTTTTTGAATTTTATTAAAATTATGTCTGACTTTTTCTAAATTTTCAATATAAAATTTGCTAAATAGATTTTTATTTTCCTTAATTTCTTTCAATAAAGATTCGAAAATTCTTGAAATTTCATAAAGTGTAATGCTCCAATTCAATAAAATTTCATTGGGAATAGGTATTCCATTTTTGTCTAAATAGATTTTATTGTTTATTGCTTTTATACTGAAATTATAAGATTCCATTTCTTTTAGCAGCTTTTCAATGTAATCAAAAAAGTATTCTAAAATTACTTTTTCATACAAGAATTCCTCTATATATAATATTTGTAATTGAGAATCTTCTTCTAAAAATCTTTGATCAATGAGAAAATTCAAAAGAGTTAAAATACTTTTAAAAATTCCACTAATTTCACCTATGCATAAATACTCCAAAGAATTTTTCCTTTTTTCATTTATTGGAATTAAAATTTTTTCTAATTCAAAACTCTTTTTATGATTTTTTATACTTAAATTGACAATAGATTTAATCGCATATATAATATTGTTTATAAAACAATCGTCAAAAATATATTTAGCTGAAATCCCTTTATTTTCATAATGCAAAAATAATCTTTTTATATAATTTAAAATTTTTATCAATTCTTCGATTGAGGAAATGTTTATGAATAATATCTCACTTTTACAAGCTAAATGTTTTACTTCAGATCTGATCCAAATTATTAAAATCGGGACTTGATATTTTAAATCAAGTTGTTCATGATTTATAAGATATTTATTTTTATTGTTTTTTGCATTCATAAAATTTTTATTATTTTTATCTAAGAGATTATTGAATTTTTCATCTTCTTTAATTTTTTTTTTTTTTATTGTAAATAAATTTTCTATAGAATCTATGAATTTTTCAAAGCTATCAAAGAAGAATTCAAAAAGATTTATGATATTATTTGCATTTTTATCAATTTGCAAATTTAAATCAGAATTTTTATTAATATAGAAAAGTGATTTATTTTCATCAGTTGTGAATAATTTTTCAAAATGATCTTCTTCTAAATGGAAAATATTAAGATTTATTATTTCTTCTTGCATCCTTGTTTCGATTGAAGTTTCAATCGAACCCATTAAATCATTGCTATCTTCCAAACCTTTTTCTTTGATAATATCATTATCATTTGTTTGATCATATAAATGGCTTATTGCTCTTGCTAAACTTCTCTTTTAAATATTTTATAAAATGCATCAAAGATAAAAGAGAGAAAATATGAACTTTTTATATATTAAAAGAATACTTATATAAAGAAAACCTCAAGAAATTTCAATAATTTTTACATTCAAATTTTTACTAATCCATATTAAATATGAGTTTAATGCCATTTCTGATTGGTCTAAATATCTAAGTAAGTTTATTATTTCAAGAACATCTTTTGGATTTTTTGATTTCTTATAAAAAGATAAACGGGTAAAAAAAGATTAAAAAGAATTATAGATTATATTTTTAATGAATGTAAATTCATAAAATAATTTATACGATAAGGGTATTATTTAAATGATCTATCAAGTACTTAAAAACTTTGTCTATTTCAATTTTTGATTCATAATTAATTTGAGAAAAATCCAAACTTCTTATTTCATTAATTAAAGTAGCTGCCTCTGCTATTTTTCTATCGTGTATCAAATTATAAATAATCTCTGATTGTTCTTTAAGCCAATTTTTCGTTCCTTTTTTAGGTTTCAAAAATTCTTCGATATTGAATTCTTCTTTATCTAACAGATTTTCTTCATAATCATCATTGTCATCAGATTCCTTTAATCCTAAGCTACTTCTTCTAATTGAAGACCTTTCTAAAAAATGCTTTGCAGATATATTGGAGATTATATCAGAATTTGTATTAGCTGTTTTTATTGTATTTTCATATTCATTAGAAATCTCGTTAACTTCATAAGAGAGTTCTTTTAGTGTTTTTTTATATTGAGTTTTTGCATCTGAAATTATAAAGAATGAATAATAAATATTATTTAAAATCGAATTATTTTAAAATAACAGGAGTCCTAAGAAGATAAACATTTACCAATTGTTTTATTAATATTTTTTTCTAATCGATCAACGTATTTTCCAATATTTATAAACATTTTGTAATTACTTCCGAGAATATTTATAAAGCTTTCGGATACTGTTTTATGATTATCTTCTGTTTCCAAAATACAATTATTAATTCGCTTCAAGCACTCTGGCTTATTATAGGAAATAAAATCCAGAACAGAAATTTTTTTATTCCAATAACTGATTTAAAAATTAATAATTTATTTTATTTACTTTTTTTCATCATTATCATTAATATATAAGTCACCTTCTATTAATTCACGATAATCTATTGCTGACTTCCTTTTCCTCATTTAAACTTTTATTTTTTATTTTATAATTTTTTAAAGATAATCCAGTTATAAGAATTACATTAATCTTTGAATTCTTTATAAATTTCGTTCCTCGAATTTTAATTATAATTATTTTAATAACCATTTGATTTATTTATTAAAAAATTTGGTTTTATCAAGGATTATATTTTGTTAATAATAACTTAAATTTTTAAAAAATTTCTTTCATTACTAACATATTTTTATGTTGTAAGAATTATAAAATTATTGATTTAATTAGAAATAAAAATTAAAAAATATTATTTAGAAATATAAAATTTATAAAATGATTAATTACAAGATTAAAATTTTCATTTATTCACTTTTACTTGTTTATCTTGGCATCTTTCAAATTAAATCTCAAATTGAAATAAATTATGATCCATTAACTTCAAATAAAAACTTAAAATTCCTTTATGAGGAAACAAATCATATTTCGAAAGAATTCTTATCTCAAGTAAAAAAAGGCGTTTCTGGTTCTCCATTAGATGGCTTAATTCCTGGTATTGGCTATAGCACTGATACACAATCGATTGGCAAAGCAGTTTGTTTTGAAACTGACAGGATTATAAAAAGCGGTCAATCATCAATTTTAAAATTTGATGAAGCACTTGATTACCAATCACTTTTGAAAACATTCAATTTAGAATTAGATATAAAAGGAGGGTATGGGATTTTCTCAACTAATGATATGTTCAAATATTTCCAGAGTATTGAAGAAAATTCTTACTCATTATCAATTAACTATTTTCAAAAAGTAACCGATAATATGATAATGACATATTCTTATGATCCTGAAAACATTTTAACTACAATAGGTAAAAATATATATAAAAACAACCAAAACCCAATGTTTCGTTTGCTCTGTGGTGATACTTTGATAAATTCTTATGAAGAAGGCGCAATATTAATTATTTCTTTAAAAATTTCTTTTAGTTCACGTGAAGAAAAAGAACAATTTGATTCTAAAATTGGGATAAGCATAGGTAGCTTTTTGGATGCTTCAATTACAATAAGCAAATTATCTCAAGAATATAACTTGAATGGAAAAGTTACAATAATCGGATTCCAATTAGGTGGAGATCCTTCTCAGCTCTCTAAATTGATGTCAAGCAGCATTGTTGAATGTGATGTGAAAAATACTCAAGCATGTCAAGAAACTGCTAAAAATTTGATAGATTATATTTCGAAAGTTTTTCCAAATCAATTTAAAAAAGATGAAAGTGGTATTTGGACAAGTCCACTAGTCCCTCTAACAACTTTTGTAAAAGACTATAAACTCGAGGACTTTGGATTTGAAATTACTAAAACTTATATAAACCAAGATATTCAGGATAAAAGAAAAAATTTAATTGATTTTTATTTTAAGAATATCTATTATTTTAAAAATCTGGATTTTCTAATGAAAAATTATCCAATTAATCTATCAGATGTAATAACTAAATATATAAAAGTGCTAAATGATAATATAAGTTTAATGACAATTGGAAACTCATATGGATACAAAGCATTGGACTGCTTTCAATTTCCTTTTAAATGTGATGAAAGTTATAATAATTTATTTGCTGATTTGGATAAAGACGTAGATCAACAAATTGATCAATTGATGTCTCAATTTACTTATTATTCAAGTTTTTATACAGTCTTATATTCTACTAAATGCCTTCCACCTGATTGGGAATGGAAAATTAATATTGATATAAGTATGAAAGTTCTTCCTATAGGAAACGACCAATATGGATTAGTTTTAAATTCAAATGCGCTACAATTCTCTTTGCCATCAGCTGCAAATTTAAGTAGCTTTAAGTTTACATCAAATGAAGAAATATTCAATTGGGATATGTTTGTGAATACAGAAAAGGTTGACGAAAAAGGATTTAAAGGAAATTTTAGATGTGTTGGAAAGAATTTTTCTTTGGATCAAAGCTATACAATAAATGGGGATAATTTGAGTAATCCTTATTATTTCCCTCCTTACAAAAATACGACAATAAATTAAAATATATATATAACTAAAAATTATACCATTTTGTGATATAAAAGCTGATTTCAAAAACTATTAATATTGAAATAATTACTATTATTTTATTTCAACTTTCTTTTTGTTATCTCAATTTTGTATTTTAAAGAATTTCTTAAAATCAAATTTTTTTACAAAACTAGAATTATTTTTTAATTTAATATCAGATATTTAAGTTTTAATTAATATATGAGGAATATACATTTGAATTAATATAATTTTAATTTTTTATACAATTATTCTAATTAAAATAAAAATTTTCAATATAGAAATTAAAATTTTGCTTTTTAAATAAATGCTAATAGAATCTAATAACAAAAACGATGAAAGTTTTGTGAATACTTTAATGAAATCAGAAATAAATTCTTATAATGCCTTTAAAAAAAAAAAATTCGGTATAAATCCAAATCCAGTTAAAGTAGGTGAAAAAGAATATATAATTATAAAATCACAGGAGAATTCAAATGATAATAGCTCTGAGAAAATGAATGAATTTAATAATTTCGAAAATAATGAGAACTTTGAAAATGGAAACTTTACTGCAAAATTCAAGGAATTGGGGAATAATGAGATCTCAATCCCACCTACAAAAAGCAAAAATGTCTTCGTTAATAATATAAATGGAGATAATCTAATTCAAACAAATGATGTAAGGAAATACCTTAATTTATATGATAATTTGAATAATTTAAATAAAAAAAATTCTGAATTAAGTAGAAATTTAAATTGTCCCCCTGCATCGAGGATAAACAATATTAATAATGAATTAAGCCTGAGAAATTTTGAAAAAGAATCAAATAATATTAAGTTTAATATTACGAAAAGCCTTAAATCAGAAACAGAGAGTTCATATGAGAATTACAACATAGATTTTATAAAATATAATTTAATTAATAATGCATTTATAAATGAAAAAAACAATGAAGTTTTCGAAAAACAGAAAATTGAATATGAAAATTATTGTTTAATTACAAAATCAAATCAAGAAAACAAAATGCTCCAAACTGATTTTAAAAATGAAGATTTTATATTTAAGAATAAAGTATTACAGATTAAAGATTTTAATAAAGGTAACATTAATTCTATAAGAAAAAAAAGAAAAAATTGTGAAGTAATTAAAACTATTTTTCCAAAGACAGCTTCATTGGATTCAAGTAATAATAATAATTTAGATCTAATAAATATTAATAGTAACAAAAGCTTTGAATATTTAACCTTACAAAAAAGTAATTCAACTTTTAGCAAAATAAGCCTATCAAATAAAAGCTTTAACAAAAAATCTAATCAGAACAATAGTAAAAGAAAAAATAGCAATTACATTAATCTAAAAGAGAATTTACAAATAAGTAAATATATTCTAGACCCTAAAAAAAATAAGAAGAAAAATGGTAATACTAATTTTTCATCAAAAATTGAGGAAGTGAGAAATATTAAAAGTGGGTTTTTAAATAAAAACAATTCCGATATTTATAAGGGTTTCAATGAAAAAAAAGTAGAAGAAGATATTAGCAATTTAGATAAAAAGCAAAAGTTAAATTCCTGCATGACTTTAACAAATGTAATACAAATATCTGATAATAGCGCTATAGCAAATAAAGCATCAAGTCCATTAAATTCAGTTTCAAAGCATTTTAGAAAAAATTCTAAATGCAACAAGATAAAAAATGCAGAGAAAAATAATGAAAATCTTATCGATGATTTTAATATAAAAAATAATAGCGAAAAAGATGAAAATATTATAAATTTAACAGAAAAAGGATCAAGTAAAGAAGAAACAGAAGATAATCCTAAATTACGAAGCTTATTAAATGAAAACAATACGAAAAACAATTTTAATAAATTCTATAAATCCGACTCTCTTAATTCAAATTGTGAAGAAATGGATTTTAGTAGGCAATTCCTCAATAGCAGAGGAGAAAAATTTATGAATTCTAAATTAAATTGTTATAGAAACATTAATAAAAGTACTAATATTAAAAACACTATACTGGCTAGAAATGTAAAAATTGATTCTGTAAATCATAAAAATAAACAACTTTCCTTTAGAAATAGCATTTCAAATAAATCTTCTGAGAAATCTTTGAATTTTGTAAATATCAATGCAAACTTCAACAATTCAAATTTATATAATAAAGCGGAAAATAATTCATACAATTTAAATTCAAACGATTGTCCTTATAGCCCTATGAAAATAAATGTTAAAAAAACAGATATTCTTATAGACAAACATCTCCTTGAGTTAAATAAATTGAGCGCATTTAATAAAATTAATGCAAACTTTCTGGAAAAACTAAAAAATACATTTTTCAAAAACACTTTTAATTTAGGAAAAGAATCATCGAAAAATATACCGAAAATCTCAAGTTTAAATATAAATTATAAATCATCACAAAATTTATCTTCAGTAAACAACCAAACTTTTCATAATATTCCATCAAATAAAATGAGCTTTTTTAACAATAATAACAACATTTCTAATTTAAAAAAATTCTACTCGAAAAGCGTACAAAAAACATTAAGAATTCTTGCTGAAAATGAATTATCTGCACTAAATGCAACACAATTGTTGACTAATAATTCCAAAAAAAGCAGTAAAGAGAAACGAGGCTTAAAGAATAATTTAGTTCCGAATACGAAAAGTAAAAATTTTGCTGCTCATGAAGTACAAAAATATTTTCTAATCAATAGAAAAACTAATATTAAGCTGAAAAGTAAAAACAATAATAATATCATTCAAAATGAGAACAATTTTTACAAAAATAATAAGGTCAATCATAACAATCGAGATCAAATTTCATCAGAAAATAATAAACAATCTCAAAATAATATAAATAGAAAGCCAACACCGAAAAAATTTCACGAAATGGTTATAAGGAATAACACTGAGAAAGATAAAATCAAAATTGATTGCTCAGCGAACACAAGTTTAAAAAATCCAAACATTTCCTCTAATAGTTTTGCATCTCAAATGAATAAAAGGTCAGATTTGCTTATAATTTCAACAAATAAACACAATTTTCTAATTCAAAATCCTACAAATTTAAATGCGAATGATAATTTAAAAAAAAAGAAAAATCGAAAGAAAATCGATAGTATGTTTAAACTACAGCCGAATTTTCTTCCTGTTTCTAGCGATGCTTTTAAAAAAATTTTTAACAATGAAGAAAATTTTCCTAAATTCAGTCAAGTATCTGACAAAGGAATAAGAAATGTGTTCGCAAAATCAGTTACTAATTTATATAAAATTCGAAAAATTGATGATAAAGAAAACAAAATTTTAAATGATATTAAAAATCAGGTAATTGGAAATGATTTTGATAATTCTTGTAAAAATAGTGTTAATTTCGATTTCTTTAATCAACAGCTCAATAAAAATAAAACAGATATTATTGATATCCCGAACAATACTAATCCCAATAAAATAATATAAGAAAAAAAAATAAAAAATTCTTATATTATTGATCAAATAAAAAATGAAAATCCTTCGGTTTCAAAACCAAATGAACATAAAAAGATAAATGAAGGAAAATAAAAAGATAAATTGAAGAAGGGAAAAATGCTATATTTAAATAAGAAATGTTTGAAAAGAAGAATTGAAAAATTTTAAATTTAATATCTCTCTATTCATTATTAATTCTATTTAGATTATTTTGAGTTTATATTGAAGCTCCATTATCTAGAAAATTTATATATAATTTATTTAAATAATGTTTTAAAATATATATATTATGAAATTTGGTGTAATTATTAAATTGAAAATGATTTAATTTTAATTAATATTAATTTTCCAATAATTTTATTATAAATTAACAAAAAATAGTTTAGTTATTAATAAAATCATGATTTATTTTTATGAATCGGATTAAATGTGTATCCCGATATCCATTTATAAAATCTAATTTTATATAAATACAT
>Ga0194116_10008646_pt1 | contig 10275 bp, 8 predicted proteins | sample TA2MahsurfametaG_4_FD_148617 | JGI IMG/M metagenome (GOLD analysis project Ga0194116, IMG submission 148617) | Freshwater microbial communities from Lake Tanganyika, Tanzania - TA2015008 Mahale S9 surface | ecosystem: Environmental > Aquatic > Freshwater > Lake | place: Tanzania: Lake Tanganyika... | reverse complement strand
TGGGGGTAGTTTTGCAGGATGATTTTTTGTTTGAAGGTACCATTCGGGAAAATATTCTATTCCCTCGCCCAGAAGCTAGCTTGGAGCAACTTGAAAAAGCGGTAAAAGCAGCTCATGTGCATGAATTTACAGATCGATTTGAAGATGGCTTAGACACCCTCATTGGGGAAAGGGGGGTAAAGCTTTCTGGAGGTCAAAGGCAAAGAATAGCGATAGCGCGGGCCATTTTAGCCGATCCTAGGATATTGATTTTAGACGAAGCTACATCCAATTTGGATACGGAATCTGAGGCCATGATCCAATCTAGCTTAAAGGAATTGATGAAAGGAAGGACCACCTTTGTCATCGCCCATAGGCTAAGCACCATACGTCAGGCCGATCAAATACTGGTAATAGAACAAGGTAAGCTGGTGGAGCAGGGCAAACACGAGGAGCTACTAAAAAAAGGAGGAAGGTATTTTGAACTATATACCTACCAAGCGAGAATATAGCAGGCTTTGTTATTCTTTTTTCTTGGAAAGACTCAGGAGCCCTACGGTACCTAAAATAAAAACTGAACCTATCCAATCGTAGCTAGAAAAAGGTACTTCTAGCCAAAAAACAGCCGTGAGTGTGGCAGCAAGGGGTTCAATGCTGCACATTAAACTTGCATAGGTAGCGCCAATTTTGGATACGGATTGTAGAAAAAAATAAAAGGCCAAGACGGTGCCAAAGAGAACAATGTAGGCAAAGGCCAGCATGGTTTCCCCGTCCCATTGCCCCGATATACTCCATGGCTGGGTAAATAAGGACAGAAAAATCCCCCCACAAAGCATCCCCCAACCTGTGATGGATGCCGCCGAAAAGGTACGCAGCAAACCTACCGGTTGAATGGTATAAAATGCCAAAGCTAAAGCAGAAAGGATCCCCCAGAAGACGGCATTTTTGGATATGGCCAAGGCATCCAAGGAGCCATGAGTGACGAGTAAAAATGTCCCAATTAAGGCAAAAAATAAAGAAATAAATTCTAGGAGGCTAGGCCATCTTTTTAGCTTGAATGCATAAAAAGCAAAAACAAAAACAGGACCTATGTACTGGAGCAAGGTAGCAGTAGCCGCATTGGATAGGGAGATGCTGTAAAAGTAGGTAAACTGCACCGCTACCATTCCCAAAAGGCCAAATAGAAGTAACTTCATGGCAGAAGAAGGCGAATACCAGATAAGTAGTGCTGCTCTTTTCTCTTTGGCTAAGGAAAAAAGTACAAGAACTCCTCCAGCCAGGCACATCCTCCAGGTAACAAGCCAGGCGGGATCTACCCCCTTAGATTGGAAAAGAAATTGAGCACAAGTTCCTGATACCCCCCAAAAAATAGCAGATGCACTTGCCAAAAGAAATCCAGAAAATTTTTGCAGAGCTGGCATGGTGGCTGTATGATGAGCCAATTTATTCAAGAATTTGATATTTGACTGTATCTAGGCGATAGGAATGAAAAAATCCTCTTCTCTTCGCCGTATTCCTCAAAATTTATAGGCATTTTTCGAATATAAATTTAAATATCAACAAAGCGATACTGGATTAGGTAGCGTAGTTAGCATTCTTAAATTATGTAGCTATGGAATCATCTATCACCCACAGGCTGGCAAACGAGAGGGACCAACAGGTTCTTTGGAATATGCTTGCGCCAGTGATTAGATCTGGGGGGACCTATGTCTTTGCCCTTGATTCTTCCGAAGAAAAAATACTTAATTATTGGTTAGGAGAGGAAAAATACACCTATGTGGTCGAAAAGGAAGGGGAGGCGGTTGGGACCTTTTTTCTTAAATCCAATCATATGGATTTAGGCAATCATATTTGCAATGCTGGATTTGTGGTGTCTCCCCAGGCTCAGGGTCAAGGAATAGGGAAATGGATGGGGGAAAAGGCACAAGAGGAAGCAAGAAGACTAGGTTTTTTAGCCATGCAATTTAATTATGTGATTAAAACCAATACCCATGCGGTTACCCTTTGGAAGTCCTTGGGTTTTGAAGTGGTTGGAGAAATTCCAGGGGCCTACCGACATCCTCTCCTTGGCCTAATTCCGGTATTGATTTTTCATAAAAAACTTTAGCTAACTCCCAGGTTCTCCTATTTATGTCAGAACATGCTAATCAGCCACAAGGCACTCCAGAGCGAAGAAATTTTCTAAAGACAGTTGCCCTAGGCTCCCTTTCTTTTATTTTGCCTTCTTCCCTTATGCCTCTTTTTGGAAATTCGCTTTCTCCCATTCGTTTTGGGTTAATTACCGACTTGCACAAGGATATTATTCACGATGCAGAGGATCGCTTAGCCACTTTTCTTGAGCATATGGAGCAAGAAAATCCTCACGCACTTATCCAAATGGGTGATTTTGCGATACCAAGCGAAAAAAACATGGATTTTATAGGGAAGTATTCCAAAAGTCATCCCTTGGCCATGCATGTTTTGGGCAATCACGACATGGATGAGGGGTTTTCTAAAGCTACCGTGGTAAATGCCTATGGAATGCCTGCACCCTACTATTCCCTTTCGGTACAAGGAGTGAATGTGATTGTTTTGGATGGAAATGAGGAAGGATCTCCCACCTATACCTCTGGCTACCCTTCCTACATAGGAAAGCAACAACAGGCCTGGTTGAAAGATCAATTGGAGTCTTCCCATGAGCCCATTCTTCTGGTTTCCCATCAGCCTTTAGCCGGAATTTATACCCTGGATAATGCTCAAGAAATCCGTGCCTTGCTACAGCCTTTTGCTTCAAAAATCATTGCTGCCATCAACGGTCATGCCCATGTGGATCAAATGATTTATGAAGAAGGAATCCATTACCTTCATCTCAACTCAGCCTCGTACTATTGGGTAGGTCAAAAGCATAGCCACCTCAGCTTATCTCCAGATATCCATGACCACTTTCCTTCTCTGTCCTTGACTTGTCCTTACAGAGATCCCTTATTTGCGCTACTCAGTATAGATCCTCAACAGAGAACGCTCACCCTTACAGGCAGACAAACGGAATGGGTGGGACCTTCTCCCGCTCAACTGGGATACAGCATCCTTACTAAAGAGGAACAAGAGCGCTACCTCCAACCCAAAATATCAAGTAGGTCCGTATAGCTAATTCCTATAGATTTTATAAACTCTTTTTTGACCAAGGAGTTGATAAGGTATGATCTAGTTGGTGGATGAGGATACTTTAAGGAGATGTTTTGATAACGGTATTGTAACTCATGATCGAAAAGAAAATTTACATAGTAGGGGCAGGGATCTCAGGCTTAGTGGCTGCATTAGAATTAGAACAAGCTGGATTCTCCCCCATCCTGGTTGAGGCAAGTGATCGGGTAGGGGGGAGAATGAAAACGGATGAAGTTTCTGGATTTCTTTTAGATCATGGATTTCAGGTACTCAACACTGCTTACCCAGAGGCAAAGCGCTATCTGGATTTTTCTTCCCTTCACCTGAAAACCTTTGATCCTGGAGCTATCATTCTGGAAGGAAATTCTTCCTACATCATCACGGACCCCTTAAGAAACCCCCTCAAATTGGTTGGAATGGCGTTTTCGAAAGTGGGTACCTTTTTGGATAAACTTAAAATTTTTACCCTTACCCAAGAATTAAAAAAGAAATCTGCAGACGATATTTTTGCATCACCTTCCCTAACCACCCTAGAATACCTTAAAAATTATGGTTTTTCTGATCACATCATCACCCATTTTTTCACTCCCTTTTTCCGAGGAATTTTTTTAGAAAAGGAATTGACTACCAGTTCCAGAATGTTTGAGTTTGTGTTTAAAATGTTTTCTCAGGGCCAAGCAGCAATTCCAGCAAAGGGCATGGGGCGGATTCCTGAGCAACTCCAACAGCGATTGACAAAGACAAAGATTTTGTTTAATTGCCCAGTTCTTTCCCTTGAGGGATCTACCCTGAAGCTGGAAGATGGAACGCAAATGAAAGCAGATAGAATTCTCGTTGCGGTCCAGCCAGACAAAATCATGAAGCAACTTCAAGGACAATTTGATCCTCCCAAAAAAGTAATTAACCTCTATTTTAGTTCGCCCAAATCTATTCTAGGAAGGCCCATGATCGGCTTGGTGGTTGGAGATCGTGTGATAAATAACTTGGTATGTATGGAGGAGGTGTCGGAAGCCTATGCGCCCGAGGGGAAATCTCTACTTTCTGTGACTGTTTTAGAATCGAATTTGCCGGAAAAGGAATTGATTAAAAAAGTACAGGCTGAATTGGAAGAGATCTCTGGACAAAAGGCGGAGTTATTTAAACACCTTAAGACCTACAACATTACTCATGCCTTGCCTCAGGTAGGCGACATGAAGTATAGTATTCCTGCCACGGAGTGTAAAATTCACGACCATATTTTCTTGGCCGGGGATTATCTTTTACATGGGTCCATCAATGCTGCGATGACTTCAGGAAGGATAGCTGCAGAGGTTATAATTAACTCCTTTCGCTAAAAAAAATATCCTAGGGCCTTCCTTAATTTTTATCTAGATTAAAAATAGAGCGCAATTCTACAGCATCCTCTGGTTTCATTCGCTGTGCTAAAACCAGACGCAATTGTCTTCTCCTCAGGGCCCCCTCATAAAGTTCTTTTTCTTCCGGCGTCTCAGCTATTACTTCGGGAACTTCTATGGGTTTTCCATTTTGATCAACCGCTACAAAAGTAAAGAAGGCCCGGTGGGTAGTAGTCTTTTTTGAAGCAGGAATATCATCGGCGGTAACTTCAATAAATACCTCCATGGAAGAAGTAAATGCTCGGGTCACCTGAGCGCGGATGGTGACTACATTGCCGAGATTAATGGGTTCTTTAAAAGAAATACTGTCTGCTGCCGCCGTCACCACTATTCGGTTGGAATGCTTTTGTGCCGCAATGGCTGCAGCGATATCCATCCAATGCATGAGTCGTCCCCCCATCAGATTGTTGAGGGTATTGGTATCGTTAGGGAGGACCATTTCGGTCATAATGGTCACGGAATCCTTGGCGAGCTTTTTACTTGGCATACCTGTATTTTTTTCAAAAATAGAATAAAATTTGGTTTACGTAATTAGAGATAGTTAGCTCAAAATTAAATTTTGAATTTTTAATTATGAAAAATAAATAAAGAATAGCGCCAGTAATTAAAGCTTCCAGCCTTCTTTTCCCAAAAGAGGGACAAAAGCAAATCCTTCAAACTCTTCTTTACTAATTTCTTTAACAGATTTTTTGGTGATTTTAACCATGGCTTGGCGCTTTCTATCCCCCACTGGGATGACGAGAATACCACCTACACGCAATTGCTGAACTAAGGGTTCGGGGACTACGGGTGCTCCAGCGGTGACAATAATTTTATCGTAAGGAGCAAAGGAAGGAATCCCACTGGTCCCATCACCATAAAAGAGGTGAAGTTGAATGCCAAGACGTTGGAGAAATCGGGTAGTATGATCAAAAAGTTTTTTTTGGTATTCGATGGAATAAACGTCGGCACCTAGCAGATGTAGGATACTGGCCTGGTAGCCTGAGCCCGTCCCAATTTCTAAGACCTTATCTCCTGGAACAATTTCTAATAGTTGGGACTGGAAAGCTACGGTGTAGGGCTGGGAGATGGTTTGCCCTTCGCCAATGGGAAAGGCTTTGTCTTCGTAAGCATGGGAGATCAACGCCGTATCAAAGAAAAAATGTCTAGGAAGGGTATTAATGGCTTCCAAAACGCGTTCATTTTGAATTCCTTTTTTTCGAAGCTCAGCTACTAAGGCCTTTCTTTTGCCCTTGTGGAGGTAAGTATCTTCAAGTTTGAGCATGGGATTTGATCTTGAAGATTCGAAGATAATTGAATATTTCCCGTACTTTGACAGCTGAAAGTCAAATTTTAGTCAACGAGGACACGGATACCTTTAACTTATGTTTACCGGAATCATTGAAGCTATAGGAACCATCACTCAAATACAACACGAAGGAAGCAACGTTCACTTTGATATTTCTTCTGATTTGAGTGCTACATTAAAAGTAGATCAATCAGTAGCCCACGAAGGAGTCTGCCTTACGGTAGTCCAGCAAGGACCGGAAGTGCATCGAGTTACTGCCGTGGCCGAAACCCTTCAAAAAACTTCCTTAGGACAATGGAAGGTAGGTAGAAAAGTAAATTTGGAGCGTTGCATGCCAGCGAATGGGAGATTTGATGGGCATATCGTACAAGGTCACGTAGACCAGGTGGGAAAAATCAATCGAATCATAGATCAAAATGGCTCCTGGCTACTCGATGTGGGTTATGATCCTACCTATGGCAACCTTACTGTGGAGAAGGGCTCCATTACCCTCAATGGGATCAGTCTGACTTGTTTCAATTCTCAAAAGGGAGCATTTTCTGTGGCTATCATTCCCTATACCTACCAACATACCACCATACACCAGCTTCAAGAAGGTGATGAGGTCAACTTGGAGTTTGATATCATAGGAAAGTACGTGCAGCGTATCACCCAAGGCTACAAGTAATTTTCCGCCCTTTCGAGTTTAGGTCACACTCGGATGTAGATTTTGTTTTTATCCATCAAGAAGCCTATGCTCCAAATTAACAACATGTAGGCCACAGAAAAGAAGAAAGAAGCATTTTTTGGGCTTAACCAACTGGTAAATGCATTTTCATAGATGACTGCTTTCAGGTCGCTGTCTCCTATGGGGATAGAGGAAATGATGGAGATGACGACGCCTGAACACACGTAAAGAATCAAGGGATTTCTTCCGAAAGCTTGAAAGAAATAGGTCCATGAGGCAATATTTTTGATTTCTACCACGAAAATCAAAAGAGAGAGCATTACCAAGTCCCAACCTACCGTGAGCGTAACATAGGGGCTGGTCCAAATCTTTTTATTGATAGGGAATACCAAATCCCAGGCATAACTCGTGGCGATCAACACCAGGCCAAGTACTGCCAATGTCTGTACACTGACTAGGCTATTTCCCCTTCGTTGCACAAATTTTCCTACCAAATACCCTGCAATGACATTGACTATGGAAGTAAGTGTACTTAAAATTCCTTCTGGATCAAAAGGAATACCTTCCCCCATATACATTCTTTTTTCACCGATCACCGCCAGATCCCATTTCAAAGGTGCATTTCCAAGCAAGCTGTAGGGATCCCCGGGAGTACCTAGGTAATAGAGTATAGGCCAATAGCCAAGTAAGGCAGCAATGCTAAAGATCCAGCCCAATTTCTCTCCCCCCCAATACAATAACAGGGCGGCTGCCAAATAGGCTAGGGCGATGCGTTGCAATACCCCGAGCAGCCTTACTTCACCTAAATCAATAAAGGCAAGTTGACCCGCATCATTGGGTTCAAAGAAAGGAAAAGCATTGAGTAGCCAGCCAATAGCAAAGATCAAAAACGCCCTGGTGAATACTTTCTTGTAGAATTTACCTGCCTTCATGTCTTGCATTCTTTTCAAGGCAAAACTCATGGCATTTCCAACGACAAATAAAAACGTAGGAAATACCAGGTCCGTAGGGGTAAATCCGTGCCATTCTGCATGCATCAAAGGGGAATACATGATATTCCAACTGCCGGGAGTATTGACGATGACCATAAAGGCTAAGGTCATTCCTCTTAAAACATCTAATGCCAGATACCTTCCTTGAAGTAATTTGGCCTGTTGATCAATTTGCATAGGGCGATAAAATAGGGCTTTGGGTTTACTTCGTTAAATTATTAAAAGTAGCTGGTTTTAAAAATATCTCGCCTTAAATTTATTGGGTTCACCAATCTAATATTTCCCATATGAAACGGCACAGCTTCTTGCATGGATTGATTTTTTGCTTGCTTTTCTTTTTTTATGAGCCTTGGGCTCAGGCACAAGTTCATGCGTCTTGGAACTTGTTGGAAAATAAATTCACATCACCCGAGCAGCATAGTGCCTCACTATCTCTTACCAATGCTGGAGAAAAACCAATTCAAGCAGGTTGGAAATTATATTTCAATACCATTTTTATTTCCATTTTTAGTCAATCATTAGACCCTAAGCTGCAGCTAAAGCACTTGCAGGGAGATTTTTTTGTGCTAGAAGGCCAAACCCCTGCACTAGATCCAAAAAAGCCTTTTTCTTTTGCCTATCGGAGTCGAGGTCCTTTTTTTAAGAATTCCTACGCCCCCGAGGCCTTGATTTTGGTGCATGCCGATGGAAAAATTGAGGAAATCAAGCACTATGAAGTGGAAGAGATTAGCGAATCAAACTTGGCTTCTATGGCTACAGGAACTCCCTTGCCTGTAACTTCCTCCGCACAACGTTACGAACAAAATAGAGCAATTTTTCCTCTTTCAGAGGATGAAATCCCTCCCTACTTGCCTTCTCCTAAAGAATGGAAATATACCGCAGCAGCTCTAGAAATGACTCCTAGCAAAATTGTAGTTGAAGGCCCAACGGAATTCCATGCCCCTAAAGAATACGTGGAGGAAAAGTTATTACATGGGTATCGAGTGGCAGATCGAGCTGAGGAAGATGTGCTACGCATTAGGTTGGAAAAGGTGGAATCCTTTGGATTAGAAGCTTATGGAATAAAAATTGTAGGCAAGGAGGTACTCATTCAGGCTTCATCTCCTGCAGGAGCTTGGTTTGGAGTAAATTCATTTTTAGCCCTGCTTCCCCCTGCGGTTTGGAAGGAGGGTGTTTCCTCCTTGATTTTGCCTCAGGTAGAGATCCATGATGAACCTGCATTTGGCTACAGAGGATTTTTTTTAGATGTGGCCCGTAACTTCCAACCTAAAGAGCAAATTTTTAAAATTCTCGAATTGATGTCTTTTTACAAATTGAATGTCTTTCACTTCAATTTGGCCAACGATGAAGGCTGGAGAATTGAAATCCCTGGACTTCCCGAATTGACAGATTTTGGGGCTAGAAGAGGATTTTCTGAAAATGAATCGGAATTTTTATATCCCTACTATGGCTCTGGAGCTTTTCCAGAACAAAGCGTCACGGGAACAGGATTTTATACAGTAAAAGATTTTCAAGAGATTTTGGCTTTTGCCAAGCAAAGAAACATTGAAGTGATTCCCGAATTGGGTGTGCCTGCCCACTCTCGAGCAGCGATTTTGGCTATGGAGAAAAGATATCAAAGCTACGCTTCGGCAGGAAAAATGGAAGAAGCACTTGCCTACCGATTGGCCGATCCCGAGGATCAATCCAAGTACCGGTCTGCCCAAAATTTTACGGGTAATACGGTGTGTGTTTGTCAAGAATCTACCTATGCGTTTTATGAAAAATTGGTAGTAGAAATTGGTAAAATGTATGCTTCAGTGGGACTTGAGGGTAAAAATTGGCATTCTGGGGGAGATGAAGTCCCCAAGGGGGTATGGACGGCTTCTCCCATATGTCAGGAGTTTTTAGCCAAGAATCCCGATCTATCTCAAGACGAATTGTTGGATTATTTTCGACTGAGAATTGGGGATATTTTAACGAAGCAGGGCTGGCAAATGGGAGGTTGGGAAGAGATAGGACAGTCTCATCAGGGAGAAGAGGTGGTTCCTAATGAAAAATTATCCTCTCAGCAGTGGAAACTTTACGCGTGGAATGCAGCTGCAGGTTGGGGAGGGGAGGACATGGCTTATAGATTGGCCAACGCCGGCTATCCTGTTGTGATTTGTTCGAGTGCAAATTTTTACTTTGATCTTGCCAATTCTTGGGATCCTGACGATCGAGGCCATACCTGGAGTGGGGTAGTGGATATGTACCAATCTTGGAAGACCGTTCCTGGAAAATTATACCTTTCTCACGACCAAACCTTGTCGGGAGATCCATGGAATTGGGAGGATGCCGAGGAAAAATTTACCCTGCTCACCGAAAAAGGCAGAAAAAATATCCTAGGTGTTTCAGGGCAATTGTGGACCGAAACCGTCAAGGGTACAGAGATGCTAGAAAACTACCTTTTTCCCAAGATGTTGGGCTATGTGGAAAGGGCTTGGAAGGGCGATCCCGAGTGGTCTAGACAGGGTACCGAGGAAGAAATGAAAGAGAGTAGGAAAGAGGAATGGAACCAATTTGTGAATTTGGTGGGGCAAAAAGAACTTCCCCGATTAGAAAAAATAGCAGGTGGGGTGTCCTTTGCTCTACCCAAACCTGGGGTAGCGATCAAGGACGATAGGGTCATGGTCAACTCAGCTTTTCCTGGGATGGATATTCGGTACACGGATTCAGGAGCAGAACCTAATGCCAATTCCCCCATCTACAGGGAACCCATCTATTACCGTCCTGGATATACGCCTAGATTTAAACTTTTCTTACCTTCTGGTAGGTCTGGAAGAAGTGCAG
>Ga0194116_10008645_pt1 | contig 10276 bp, 9 predicted proteins | sample TA2MahsurfametaG_4_FD_148617 | JGI IMG/M metagenome (GOLD analysis project Ga0194116, IMG submission 148617) | Freshwater microbial communities from Lake Tanganyika, Tanzania - TA2015008 Mahale S9 surface | ecosystem: Environmental > Aquatic > Freshwater > Lake | place: Tanzania: Lake Tanganyika... | reverse complement strand
AATCCTTTCATGATGCCCGCTGATGATCATGAGCGATTTACCCTGCGGTGTTTACGGGGAGTTGTTAAAACTAGCAGAGTACGAATAATCAAATCGGATATCTCCCAGTTTCAAGCCGAGTATCAAGGACAAACGCCTGCATTGGTATTCATTGATGCCGACCATCAGTATGAATCGGTAAAGCCTGATATTGAGTGGGCCCTCAGAATTGGTTCAGGGGTAATCTGCGGACATGATTACAGCGATCAATGGCCCGGCGTAAAGAAAGCCGTTAATGATGTACTCGGTAAAGAAATCATGACGACCGAATCACTGTGGTGGACTATCTGAGCAAATTCGACTCCGAATCTCCTATCCACGATGACTCTCTACTCCGTATGAGTACCTCCAGTTCGCAGGTATCTCTGGCTATGGTCTTCCGTGAGATAACTGTGGCCCTTCGTATTTGAAGATCGGTGTACCCATTCTCTCTGGGTTCAAAGACCACATATTGCTTCTTCTTGGCGGATACTTCTGCAAGAGCTGTCGAGATGCCACCAATGAAAAGGTCTGACCTCTCAAGGTGTTGCCACAGATAACCTTCTAGGACAACAGCATCATCGCCCACGTTTTTTAGTACTTCTTTGACATATGGAAGCTCACCGGGCCACCGAACCTTCACTGCAATCGTTTTCTTTCCACATTTGCGGAGTGTATTCAAAACAGAGGCGAGGGTAGTTGCTGGTGAGTGGCTGTCAGAGTAGGGATTGAGATTCAGAGGCGTCCATGTGAGCACGATTGCATCGAACTCGTCGGGTCGGTGCCTCAGTTTTTGCTGATGCATGATGAATGGTGGTTTGACCACCTCAATTTCTGACGACGAATAATTGTTCTTTCGGTACATCTCAGCCTGCGCGGATCCGTATGCTGCAATCGCATTTACTAGCCAAGATGTATTTCTCGAATCCTTTAGGATAGGAAAGAACGGAATGATCGCATATCCATCCATGTACATAACAGTCTTGATGTTTTGTACCCTGCAGAACTGATACCAAAGATTCCACGTTTCTATCGAGTCTCCTGGAAGAGATACTGTTGAAGGTGAGTAGAACTCCAACATGCTCAGGATTTGCGCAGCAGCTTCCACAAGCAGTTCTCGAATAGTCCTATAGGTGTCTTGTACATATTGACATAGTGCATCCACTGCGAAGTTGGGCCACTCAAATTCTTCCCTTGCCAGAAATTCCAATATATGTTGCCTATTGAATAGAAGATCGATGTCTCTAGGGAAATACGACTGAACTCTCAGCCGAGCCGTTCTGTTTATGTGTGGAATCGCTGAACGATTAAGCGATTTTCGATAAAGCACGGTTCCTAGTGGATCGCTGCGACTCACCTGATGAGTGAGCCAGTCAGTTATCCACAGGTTCCCTGGAAAATTGAGATGAGAATGAAATGCAGCCTGAACCTTCTGCACTATTTTGGCGGACAGCGGGACATTTAACATCCGTTGAGAAATCACTTGTTCGTCCAGTTGAGGGACAAGAGACCGATTTACCTGTAGCGAGCTAGTTACGCCGTAGTTGCGGGCAACGCGTCGCTCAAGAGGAGTACTGTCTCGCCAGAGGGTTGGTGCTGCGCCTAGTCGAAGAGATTCTTCGAACCGCATCGAATAACGAAGTATTGAAGCAGTTGCCTGCCAGATCAGATATGAGAGCGTGGAACCGACTGAAATCCCGCCAATCTCGGTCTGATCTATACCTTGAGAATCCCTATACCACCCGATAGCAAACTCCCTTACCTGATGAGAAAGTACATCAGCTTCAGTCATGGCTGACTAAGGCTACGAGGTATGGAGCCGCCATCGAGCCTCCGCAGCTAGCCAGTCGTCTTCAACGTCGATGTCACATACTCGCCATTCATCGATGAGATGTGAATTAGGTGGAGGGTCGAACATTGTTCGTCTTGCAGACCAGGACTGTGGAGATCCAACGTAAAACTGTCCCGCATCGTGGAACCTTGGCTCGAGATCCTGAGAGCGTTTACCATAATTTTCAGGTGCAATCATTGAGACAGTACCGACGTGGTCTCTTTGGAGGGCACGTTGAATCGGGTAAGTAAATCGACCCACGGAAACTACGAAAGTTTCTGGTGATCTAGATACGAGTTCGATGGCTTGGCAGAGATCGTTGTCCCACATTAGTAAGGCTGTCGGCAGCACGCACGCAAGCACCTTGGTGTCTGGAAATAAATCTAAAATCAGAGGAAGATCATGATGAATAACTGTGAGCAAATCCGAATTGTCATCGGCGAGCTCTAACTTACGGGGAAGTCGAATTGCGCCGTATTCTTTAGCAACATGAGCTACTTCGCTATCGTCAGTTGAGACAACTATTGATGCCTCGATTGGCATTTTTTTGATTGTTGTAATCACGTGTCCGAGTGCCGGAGATCCGTGAAACGGCCTGATGTTCTTCCGAGGTATGCGCTTGCTGCCGCCCCTAGCAGGCAAGTAGATCACAGTGGTCATCTGCTTGAGTTTCTAACTGGTATCCCGTTTCGACTGAGCTCATCCCGAATCGCACTTGGTGTAATTTGCGTGAAAAGGAAGACACTCCCAGCTGCCACCGCAGAGGCGCCACCTTCAAGGATAGCTGGAGCAAAGTGTGAGAGTTTTCCCGCACCACCAGAAATCACCACTGGTATCCGAACGGCGTCTACCACAGTCCGCAGGTTTTCTAGGTCATATCCGGTCATCATTCCGTCTCTATCGCAGTTGCAGAGTACGATCTCTCCTGCTCCTGAATCCGCCATACGCACAGCCCAGTCTTTCAAAACGAAAGGCTCACGGAAGATTCCGCTTCGCGAGAAGCAAACGGGTATTCCCTCAACTACTCGGTAATCGATGCTTACTACAAGGCTCTGCGTTCCGAATTCAACTGCAGCATCCCTAATCAACTCAGGTTTTCTGTAGCAGGCGGTATTAATGACGACTTTATCGGCTCCAATCTCAAACATTTTTTCGATCGATGCCATGTTGTCAATACCTCCGCCTACGGCTAGAGGAAAGTTGCATTCTCTAGCAAGCGTCTGTATGTCTCTGAATGATGGCGGGCTACCGGAAAGCGACGCTTCGACATCAAGCAAGATGAGTTCGTCAACGTCGCGAGCACGGTAAACGCGTATCAGTGATTGCGGCGAGCCGATGCGACGCGAGTGATCGAATCCTTTCCCTTTTACTAGTCCTTGCTTGGTGAGCAGTAGAGACGGTATGACTCGAGACTTTAGGGTCATGAAGCGGCGCAAAAGTTGGAAATCAGTCGTTGCCCCATTATTGAACTCTTCTCTGGATGGAATTGAACACCAAAGATATTGTCTTGCTGAACAATGGCGCAGAACTGCTCGCCGTATTCCGTTACTGCCAAGATGGCTTTTCGTTCCTTAGGGACAAACATGTAACTATGAACGAAATAGAAGTCGTGATTATCTGGTATGCCTTCAAGTAGAAGAGATTGTTCCAAGAATTGGACAGAGTTCCAACCCATATGAGGTATTCGAATCGACTTAGGTTCAAGTTTCTTGACTCTCCCCTCAATCAACCCCAAACCTTTAGTTTCTCGATATTCTTCACCGACTGTTGCGAGTAGTTGCATTCCAAGACAAATGCCAAGCAATGGTTTTCTACTCACACTTACGAATTCCCCGATAGGGGTGACAAGATCACAATTGCGTAATCGTGTCATTGCTTCAGGGAATGATCCAACCCCCGGAAGTATCAGACGGTCTATGGCTGCTAGCTCACTCGGAGTTCGAATGAGGGTCACCGACTCAACAATGTCATTGAGACACCGGTGTAGTGAACCAATATTCGCTATGCCAATATCTACAATTCCTACTCGGGTTGAGATTCGTCTTCTATCGATTTCTGGCATCAACTACACAGAATTACTAATGAGTTCGGGGCTACCATCTTCTCGCCTTACGAGTTGGCCACTTGCGTTGGTTCGAAAAATGTTGTGATTTGTGAAGCGATCGCAAATGTCCATAAATTCCTCAATCGTAACATTTAAGGGCGATAAAATTTCGCCTAAAGATTTCCCCAGGTAAGTGCTGGGAAAGCGCCCGTCTACTCTCTTGATAATTTCAAGCGCTTCCAATCTCGAGATTCGATTTCGTCGTACATGAAGGCAAGCCAGGTCCGTGGCTCGAGCAAACCCAAATTTCAAATACTTAAAGTAATCATGTATTCCAGTTTGATAATTGTCTACGTTTTCATAAGAAACCATTGAGCCCTCTACCCGCACGGGCATCGATTCGAATCCGGACGCTTGGGAGAGAAGAAAATTTGTTAGTCCATCCCACGGCAGGTAGTGCCCAAGAAACAGTCCAGATATCTCGGCAGTCGCAAGCTCCTGCTCGCTTGGGTATCCGTAGGGATTTAGGTGCCCTCTTGCAATCCCATACACTTCGGCCAGATCACCGACTCGAAGCCCCAAAAGACCGCCGAATTCCTCCAACCATGCTCGGTCAAGGATGTTGCGGGTCTGAGCGATTGTAGGACCCCCGTACTCATTTTGGGAATTTTCTCCCCAAATGATGAGGTGAATTCCGTAGTTGATCGCGACTCTTACAGGAATGGTAAAGATTCCCACATGCTCTGGCCAAGAGATATCTCCTACTTCCATTAGTCCGATTCGATTTAGTTTCGCACGAGTTATCGGATTCGGCGAAACCTGTATGTGATCAACCCCCAGCCGCTTCAAGTTCTCAACATTTCGGTGACCGATCTCTGAGAAATCACAGGTAGTAGCAGTCACGCAGAGTGGATTCATGCCAAACTCGAGCATCTTTACTACCTGATACGTACTGTCTTTACCACCACTGACTGGGATGACACAATCCCAGTATCCATCCTTAGAACGAAACTTGGAAAGCAAGGTTTCGAGTTCTCGCTGACGAGCTCCCCAATCAATCAATTGTCGAGATTCATATGCTTGGCATGCCGAACAAATGCCATCCTTATTGAAAGTCAAATCAGGTTTGGAATCGGGCATAACACAACGTGTGCAGTACATCAGCATTAGTGCGATACCTGTGCTTTCTCGAGGAGAAACCAAGTAATGTCATCAAGTGGGAACACCGGATCGTTTCGGTATCTGAATCCGTACTTGAGAAGTCGGAGGTCTGGAAATCTCAAGAGCATCTCACCGGCAAAGTCGCGTTTGAATAACTTGTTCTCATTTCCGCGATATGACAGATTCATCGGCGTCGGGTTGTAGTACTCACAGATCAAGATGAGCCGATTGGTGCTATTGAAAAGAAGATCATAGATCTCGCTTAGTCGATCAGGTGGTAGGTGAATGAGGACACCCTTTACTAGAACTAGATCAGCGGTACCAAAATATACTCCGTCCAATAGCGATGCCTCAATGGTGTTTTCATGACCTATTTCATCCTTGAGAATATCTGCGGCCTGGCGGTTGATCTCAACCCCTCGCATCAAGGCGTTTGGATAGAGCATGCGTAATGCGCGTAGATTCATCCCGATATTTGCACCGAGTTCCAATACCGAGGAGATGTTTCTAGAGTCTCTCAACGCCTCTGCAAAGAGACTGATGTTTCCTGCGACAAGTTGTTCACTGCGATTTCGCTGAATGTACTCATCGCCGAAGGCACCACTCCAAAACTGTTCTTGTTCGGACACTCGTTTGCTGGGCAAGTCGTTCTCCTTCAGGATTTTTCTCTCGTCTCAATCTAGAAGAAGGTTTGGTGACCACGTGGGGTAATGAGTGCCTCGACGACCTGAGATTGTTTTTCCACCGCAAGGCCCGGGTACAAGGGAATGCTCATCGCATTCGCATAATAAGCTTCGGCGTTTGGGTAGTCAGCGCGCCGAAAGCCTTGAACTGAGTAAAACGGGTGCCGATATACGGGAATGTAGTGAAGATTGGCGGTAATGCCACGGGAGTTCAGACGTTCAAATAACTCTGCGTGAGAAGTATTCAGTGCTCGAAGATCTGGTCGAATAATGTATAGATGATTAGCTGAGTAGCAGTCAGGGTTTTGCCACGGAGTTTCCACTGGATATTCATGGAGCAGTGAGTCGTAATTGCGGGCTAGTGTGTACCGGGTTGACAAGATGTCATCAAGACGAGAGAGCTGACTGATTCCAAGCCCTGCCGCAATGTCAGTTAACCGATAATTGAATCCCAATTCAATCTGTTCGTAGTACCAGCGGCCATGCGGGATGTCCCTCATCTGCTCATGGTCCCGCGTGATTCCGTGGCTCCTGTAAAGAGCCATTTTCTTGACGAGTGATTCATCGTTCGTTGTGGCAATTCCCCCTTCACCCGTTGTAATGATCTTGACTGGGTGAAAAGAAAACACTGTGATGTCACTGAACTGACAGGATCCCACCGGTTCGCCAAGGTAAGTCGCGCCCATGGCGTGAGAGGCATCTTCTATCACCCGAAAACCGTATTGTTTAGAGAGAGCGTTGATGGTCGCCATATCACTTGACTGACCAGCGAGATGGACTGGGATGACAACTTTGGGCAACAGTCCTTGTTTACTAGCCGTTGCAAGTTTGTGCTCTAGATGGTCAGTTGACATGTTGTACGTTTTTGGATCAATATCAACGAAATCTACGGATGCGCCGCAGTACACAGCACAATTTGCACTAGCTACAAAAGTGATGGCGCTAGTCCACACGCGGTCACCGGAGCCGACTCCGAGTGCCAGGCATGCAACATGCAAGGCAGCTGTCGCACTAGAAGTAGCTACGCCATGCGTCGCCAAACACCTCTTGGCAACTTCTGACTCAAATCGCGGAACCATTGGTCCTTGTGTGAGGAAATCAGAGCGCAAAACCGCGTTAACTGAGTCAATGTCATCAGTGGTGACATTTTGTCGCCCGTAGGGAATCACTGGGACTCCAGTCTAGAGCTGGCAGTTGTTATGGACTACTAGACGTCCGATCTCTCGCTGAAACGATGCCCCCATTGGCCAGTCGCAGGACATAGTCACACTGACTCAGTACGGATATGTCATGCGAGATGATGAATAGCGTCTTTAGACCACGCATTGAACGCACCTCCCGAAGTATTTGTTCTGCAGTAACTATGTCAAGGGCGCTTGTTGCTTCGTCCAGTACCAGAATCTTTGGGTCTGCATACAGGGCTCGTGCGATTCCGATACGTTGGCGTTGTCCACCTGACAGTCTCGCACCGTTTTCACCCACACTGAAGTCCAGACCACCGGGTTTCTCTTCCAAGAGACTCATTATGTGAGCCTGCGATAGCGCACGCAAGACCTGGCGATCATCGATGAGTTCGTCAGATACTCCGAAGGCAATATTTCTTCTAATTGTGTCATCAATCAGATAAACCGATTGAGGAACGTATCCAATTGCCTTTCCAACAGGTGCTTGAATATTGACTCCCCCAACTGTTACATGACCATTGGTGGATTGCAATAGTCCCAACAACAAACAAGCGATGGTGCTCTTTCCCGAGCCACTCTCTCCAGATACACCGACCATGTCGCCAATTGATACTTGAAAAGAAATTCCAGTCAGCGTGGGACTTGTTGCTCGTGGATACTGAAAGGTAACGTCCTTGAATTCGACAGGCCCATGAATTGCGGGCCCCTTCTCGTCTGATGAAGTCTGTGTTCTTGTGGAACTTATCTCAGTCAGAATTTCAGTAGCTGCTTGCCCAAATCGGAGATTCTGGACTGCAAAGATGAGTCGATTGACAGTGGGCAATAATCGAAATGCCGATGCAGCGAATACTGCAAGTTCAGGAAGTGATTGGGCAATAGTGCGACCATCCGCTGTCAGTGCGATGAGCAACACTCCGAGTCCAGCAAAAGCTAGAAACTCAAGCCATACTCTTGGGAGTGAGGACAGCACCGTAAAGTCTCTAGAAATTCTTGTGGATTGCGACAAGTGACGATTGAATCGTGATGCAAACTCATCTTCGCACTCCATAGCCTTCAGCTCTTTAATGGCAGTAAAGCCTTCCTGTAGCACTTGCAGTTTCTTGCCTTCTAAATTGGTTCTAATCAATCCCCATGTTGCAATTCGATTTCGCGTTGAGAGATGAAAGATCAGAGCAAGAATTCCCAGCACGACCACCACAACGGCAGTAGCCATTGGCTCAATAACCACCAATAGACCGAGCAGTGCGATGAGGACTGCTCCATCGGTGCCAAGCACCAACAGCGAGTCGACGGAAAGTGCAACAAACTGACTTGCAGTTCCTACGTTTCGTACCAATTCAGCAGAATTATGGTCTGCATGAAAGACGTAGGGCTTTTCGAGATAGTGACGTAATGCCATGCCAGCAAGTCGGTGCTCAATTCGTCGGCAAAACTCACGTTGGAACCAGATACTCCAGACCACATACAAACTCTTGACGGCGAACACCAGGATGAGAGCAATGACGACGAAAGAGACGAGAAACGCTTCATCTCTCTGCCCCAGATAACTCGAAAGTACGGGAATACGACCGCCAGATAGACCCTCAGTGAGGATGGAGATTGCAGGGAGGAGCGCCCCAAAACTTACAATTTCAAGCGTCACCCCAATTGTGAGAACGAGACACATTAGTCGGGCGGTTCGACGTTCCTCCTTGCTCAGAATCCTCCAGACAATCGGCAGTGATACAGATTTCATGAGATGTTGCTAATCGTGGTCTTTGGTGTTGAGACAGAATTCAGCACACGGTTGTATTCGGCAAGGACTTTGGCAACTATCTCATTGGTTGAGAGTTGAGTTGCTAAAGCGGCGTTCTTCTGCCATGCCTGATCAACCAGGTGTGAGTTAGACAGAGCTTCACGAAGGGCTTCTACAACACTTTGTAAGTTTTGGGGGTCCACGAGTCGTACTTGTTGATTATCAGCAACCCATTCATCCACGCATGAACCGACTGATTCAATTGGAAATGCACCTGCCCAGGCTGCTTCACGGAATGATCCAGGTAAGCCATCACATAGAGACAGAGACAAAGAGACTCGAGCCTCACGAAACATTGTCAGTACATCTTCATGGGACAAGCTCTTCTTCCGATAAGGACGAATGTCCAACCCCGTCTTTCGCCTTAGAAGGTGAAGCTTGGCCACCATCCAGAGGCTGCATGAGTACACATGAACTGTGAACCCACGCAAGTAGTTGGCGCTCTGAATCACCGCGAGGATACTTGTAGACGCCTTGCCAACAAACCCGGTGTATCCCTTGACGACGATGGAGGTTCTCAGACTGGGGCGATCCAGAGCTTCCAAAGGCTTAAGCATGTCTAATTTGCCAATTCCACCGCTTGCTGGAATTGGTTGAGAGCATTCACCTGAGTAGCCCATTTCTCGAGCGAGTAGTTCGTCACGCCTGCACTCAATGAAGAGAAACTTGGCAAGAGCGAGGACCTCTGCTATTCGCTTACGATGTCGAGAAAATTTACTAAACCACGCAAAGTCGCTTCCCCAGACGCTCAGTGCTACGGGTAAAGAGTGAGATACCTTTGACATCGCACGAAGGTAGAGATATCCAGCATGCTGTGTTTCCAGGAGATGCACTGCATCAAAGCCGGTACCTTTGATCAGTCTGCGAAGGCGCCAGCCTTGTAGACGTTTTGCAACCAGTAGATCAATAAGACCAAATATAAATGCTAGGCGGCGATCGGATCGTCGTATGCGAAGCAGGCTGGAATGCGGGTCGCTGAGCATTCTCGTAATAGTCGGGTGAAGTCGACGATGGGGCGTTGATGGGAATAAGACAATTGAGAGTCCAGAACCTTCCAATTGTGAGATCCATCGTGCTGTATGGACGCTGTCGCACATTGCGACGATAAGGATCCTCATGCGCCAACCTGACTCAATCTGATAACTGACTTGAAGCGATCTTCAAACTTGCTCACATTGTGCTTCCACCGAAAGTTCCTATCCACAAAATCAAGACCACGGCGAGCGATTGAGTCTGCCAGACCGCGATCAGCCAGCAACTCCTCAACCCGATCAAGCAATGGTCGTTGAGCAGAGGCATAGGTGACTCCGACTCCTTCCGAAAACACAGATTGCAGACCCTTCAGTTGAGTTGCGACTACTGGCACGCCTGCAGCTAGGTACTGCACTACCTTCCATGGAAATGCGGCGTTCGAGACGAGACCCATTTCGAAGGGTATTATCCCAACATCAGCTATCGCCAAATACGCGGGAATTTGGTCGAATCGAATCCGACCGACTAACCGGACGCAATCTTGGAGATTTAGCTCTTTCACCATTCCAGTTAGCTCATCCATCAACT
>Ga0194116_10008642_pt1 | contig 10278 bp, 17 predicted proteins | sample TA2MahsurfametaG_4_FD_148617 | JGI IMG/M metagenome (GOLD analysis project Ga0194116, IMG submission 148617) | Freshwater microbial communities from Lake Tanganyika, Tanzania - TA2015008 Mahale S9 surface | ecosystem: Environmental > Aquatic > Freshwater > Lake | place: Tanzania: Lake... | reverse complement strand
CAGCGAGCATGGCTGCTTCCGGCACAGTAACCTCGGTCACGGGCTTGCCGAAGTAGTACTGTGACGCGGCCGCCAATCCATAATTGCCTGCGCCCATGTAGGCCCGCTCGAAATACAGCTTGAGGATCTCATCCTTGCTGACATGGTTCTCTAACCATAGAGCTAACCAAGCTTCCGCGATCTTGCGTTTCAAGCTACGCTCAGGCGTCAGCCAGATGTTCTTGACCACCTGTTGCGTGATGGTGCTGCCGCCCTTCTCGCGGGCGTGTGGATTGGAGACATTGTGTATGAATGCGCCTAATATACCGATAGGATCCAAGCCCCAATGGCTGTAGAAACGTTGGTCCTCGACCGCTAAAACCGTCTTGATTAGATGGGGAGGATAATCCTTTATCTGGAGGCTGGTATCCATGGCACCGCCGCGATACCCAAGGATCTCATTGTTGCGATCCAAGAAGGTGATACTATATTGCTTCTTGATATTCCATATGTCATCAGACTCAGGCCAATCTGGCATTGTGCTTATCATAGCTGTCATACCCACTGCGATGAAAGTGAGTAACAGACTGCTGGCATTTATGAACCACCTTAGATACCAACGATTGATGGTCAGCTTGCGCTTGATCCAGAGATTGGCCTCTAGGTTACGCCTTTCTAGCCAATCTAAAGCTGATACTAGCTTATCAAAACTATGGCTGAACACGATGTAGAGGAATAGTAACGCGCGGCCCAATGTCTTTATTGTTTTCTTCATTCTATAACCATCTAAGCATGACACCCGCTAATAACACGTCGTTGAAATAGAATTCAGTGTATCTGTAGGTGGGATACTGCCTCAGGCACCATGACTTTCCATGTGGCGCGGAGGCATTCCATCTGCGCCAAGTCTCATATAGCACAGGTGCGCCATGTGACTCTAACATCCAATCTAGGAACTCGATCAAGAACTCTGGGTCACTGCTGACCATCCTGTAGGTCCAAGAAGGAAAAGCCGGAGACCTGCGGTCCAGCTTCTCGATCCTGCCCTTGCCATCTATGATCATAAACTTCTTGAATGACATTACCGGCTCCAACAGCGGGGGGCGGACTGATTGGGAGAAAAGCCCGCCCCCGCCTAATCACTCGCTTATGCCAGTGATATACTTGCCATACTTCTGATGGAATTCGTTCCAGTTCTTGATCTCTTTGTAGTTCAAAGGCAGCCGATAAGTCACCACCGCTGTTCGCATGCCCATGATGATCAATTCAGTGCCCAAATTGTTCATGATAAATTGTAGCATGTTATCGAAATATCCATGCCATTTCTGGTTGTCTTTCCGACCAATATTTTCGAAACGTTCTTTGAGCTCATAGCAAAGATTCACTATCAGAGTGTATTGTGCTGATATCTCGTTGACTGCCAGCGTGGTGATCTTACCATCTAGGATGTCTTCAGCCCTAGGCAGCTTCACTGACCACTTGCGGTGTCCGTTGAACTTGCATGCGATGCCTTCGCCTACTGTTCCAGAGATCACATCCATGACCTGTTTTTCATCCATGTGTTCTTGCAAGATCTCGCTAACGAACGTCCATGAACGTGGTGTAGCAAACGAACGCGAAGAACTAGTGGGATTAAAGTCAAACAAGTCGATCTTGTGGTCGCTGAGATAACCGATCACATCCGAATGGATGTCATGCATTACCGCCCATGTGAGCCAAGATTCGAAGTCCACTCTCATCTCGAAGTGTACGAAACGATTAGCCAGCGGAGCAGGCATTCGATAAGTGACGCCTTTGTCAGTCTCGCGGTTACCCGCGGCGATGATGACAACATTATCGGGCAATTTATACTGGCCGATGCGGCGATTGAGGATCAATTGGTAAGCGGCACTTTGTACCGCGGGAGGCGCCGCATTCATCTCGTCGAGGAAAAGGATCACATGCTTATGTTCCGCGGCCTGTTCTGCCGTGGGAAGATCAACGGGCGGTGCCCAGTCCATGGTGTTGGTCTGTGGATTGTAGAATCCGATGCCGCGGAGGTCGGTAGGATCCAACAGGGCCATGCGCAGGTCGATGACCCATGCGCCGATCTCGTCGCCGATGCTCTGCACCAGCTCGCTCTTGCCGATGCCCGGAGGTCCCCACAGGAACACGGGGCGCTGGCGCTTCACGGCGGTGAGCTTGAGGAGCTCGCGCGCTTCGATTGAAGTGATGGATCGCGACTCAGTCAGTGAAGACTTAGACGGATTATTGACCATGATATGATCTCCCAATCAAGTGTATATGATATGAATATAGCATGATATAGCGGGCTGTCAACCGCTATCACGCGGCCTTCTCGAGCATGTTAGCGGGCACCCGCCATTGGGTGAACCCACACTTGACCGTGACATACTTCTTGGCGATCTTGGTGACCGACCCAGTTTCCATGCGCCCCTGCTTGTTGACGAACTTGACTTGATCGCCCAAGCGCATGGTCCAGATAGTGGCCTGCGTTAGGCGCCCGCGCGCGAACTTCAGCGCCTGCACCACTGAATTGAGTTGGTCGTTGCTGAGATCACCGAACATGATAGCGTGGTTGATCTCGTTGATGCTGATCTTTGACTTGGACATTGCTGATCTCCCAATCTCTTGCCCTATGTCCTAATAATATAGCCAAAACAGGGGCTGTCAACCAGGAAAAATCCGCAATGATTTCAATAGCTTAGCCTGCCTTGGGCCCCTAGGAAAAGCCCCAGATCCCCATCATAGAGCATGATCTGGGTCGCTAGTTCATGATCGAAAACCACTATAGTGGAGCCCTTGGTGTCCACGAAATATGGGCTCTCGAGAAAACGATCCATGGCCAGCATGGTGTTGCCTGTGTTGGTCTTGGTGTTTTTTATCTTGATTTTATAGGACTTCAGTCCCAGTTCCATAATGAAATTGCTCCCAAAAAGCGTGAGCCTAAAACCGCCGTCTGCCCTGATGTTGCGCCAAATTCGATTGTGAAGCGATTCCCATAAGCCCTGTTGCATACCCGATTGGACACACCAATCAAGGGTTAGCTGGCGCTTGCTTCTCATCTGGAAATATCTTGGTGCCACCGTCCAGCAAAACCACGCTGAACTTGTCTGTTTTGAACAGCTTGTTAAGTTTTTTGGCTAGGTTGATGGCATGTCCTGGGTTGCTAAAAGACACCTTCTTATACTTGGGTCCAGGGTAGCCTACCAGGCTATTGAAACATTTGAGGTTGATAGGCTTGTTATCGTGATAGACTGCCCAGATCCCTTGGCTGGCGATGACCTGCTCGCTCTTGTAGTTGGTCTTATTAGTGAATTCCAATATAACCTGGGGCTTGGGACGACTCATAACTGCTTCCAAATATGCACAGATATTTATCATCGCGTCACCAACGATTTGGTTTGATCTCCAGATTGCCATCCACTGATGGGCTATTGTCCCGCTGTTCTACTATCAGCGCTAGCACGATCTCGATCTCATGATTAAGATTACGGGCTTCCTGTAAGGTCAGAGATACAGTCTTGGCATTTGCGCTGCTGGCAGCTTTGACCTTATCAGCGAATGCTCTGATAGCATTTGTGTTAGGCATCTGTCAATCTTAACCTTTCTCTCATCTCCAATTTGGTCTTGAAAGGACCTTGCCATTCGTTCTTTAACAGCGTGATCAGTTTGGGACAGAAGCTATGCACCCAGCCATGCTCGAACTTGACTATGTAGTAGCCAGCGGCATGCAGGCTCCTTGACTTATCTGCCTTGGTAAACAATGGCAGCTTCTTCTTGACATCCCATAGCGGGTTGAATGGTTGGCAGTTGGTTGGATAACCTTCTACTTCCTTGATCACATCAACATTAGATCCTGTATTTTCCACGGTGCTCAATCTTAGATCGCGCATAACCATGTTCCAATCAGTATAGGCCACTGCTTTGCCATCTATCATGGCATTGAACTTGCCATCCATCGCTGCTTGTATGGTGCCCTTCTTGATACCATCATTATCTTCTAATATCCAGAATTTACCTGGCATCAATTCCTTGGCTATCATTGCTACCTCGATTGAAACACTGTCCTAACAATCATAGGAGATGTCCTTCATAACCTTTCTTCATCCATTCAGCGTAGTTGCTGGCCTGCTCGCTGATGCGATTCAATTCATACTTGCCGCAGAACTTGAGCAGGTGGCTACCGATCTGACCTTGGATCTTGTGTTGGGTTTGAATCTTGATATCCGCATCAAACACTGTCTTGATATCTTCAGGTTGAGCCGTGAGATCGATCAACTTGCGATTGCGTTCATAGTCATCCAACACGCGATGCTCCACTCCATCAGGATCGATCCAGCGTTGTAGCATCATGTTGTTCCAGTTGTAACCTTTCTTGCCCATGTCTGCATAAGCCTCTTGCAGGCCCACTTTGTTCTTGGTACCTTTGCTGCGCACGCCTGGATATGCGCTCATCACGTTGTCGCTGACATCACCTCGCATGATCTTTTCGAACAGCACGAACTTGGGATCGCCTATGCTTTTCTGGATACCAGTCTTCTTGTCAATTACGGGCTTCATGCGATCATTGAAGATACCGCCGAGCATGATCCATTCGTTGTTGATGCCGTTGAACTGCGTTACCTTATCTGTTATCAGCTGATGGAAATCGCTGTCGCTAGAAATGATCACGTGCTCATCATCTGGATGTAGCGCTATCCAACGCGCGATACAATCATCTGCTTCAGCCCGTTCGACTTTGAGAACAGTGCAGTTGGTCTTGTCGCGGAAAAAAAGGCACATCTCATCATAGGCTTCATAGAACAACTTGTCCTCTTCTGCTTGATCATCGGTCATGCTTTCCCGGGCCGCTTGGCGATTGCGCTTGTAGGGATCGTAGAAATCCTTGCGCCAGCTTCGCCTTTCCAAGCATAAAACCACGTGATCGCCTCCCAGATCTTTGATGGCCTTGTGTATGCCACTGACGGTGAGATGTATCGCGAAACCCAGCTTGGTCCACTGATCTGATCCACGAGACGCCACATGGCGTGCGCGGAAGAACGTGTTGGAAGCATCCACTAGCAGGTATCTCATGCCATCATTATACAGTTTCTAGCACGGGTGTCAACCGCTTTGCTAACACTTCGGCCCATGCACTATGGGCCTCTGGACCAAAGTGTTGATCGCGCGAATCAAATCCATTCTGCACTGCCCATTCAGCATATGACCAGTCTGGGTCATAAGGATCTAGATAACAATTATGCCAGTCGGAGTCCTTGTTTTGGTATTGGAAATGCCACATAGCATTGAAGAACAGATGGGGTATGCCTGCCGTATATAGCTTGGTATGGAGATCCAATATTTTGGCGTGTGCTTCGGTCTCCTTTTGTTTATAATCTAAACCTGCGATGTATTGGCGGTATCGCGTCTGCCATTTGTCAGGAACACTATCCGTACCACTAGCTGTGACTTGGAACCATTCCCGTGATTCCTCATCATACCATTCCTCGCGTTCCCATGTGCTCCAACCTATGACCACCACTGTGTAAGGTTTGCCCCTCGACTTCAATGACTTCATGAAGTCAAGGGTCGTCCTGTATATCCTGTCGTTTGAGCTCGCAGACTCTGCGTCGCACTTAAATCCAAGGCCCAGTTTCTTGCTTAGGCGCATGCCCCACGACACTTCTAGATTGTCTGGATGTGGCCTGCGACCTTGTGCTACATAACGGATGTCATTGTTAGCATAAACGAAACTATTCACCGCTTCTGCGGCCGCGGTATGGCTATCACCGTTGGCGTAGAGGATCATGATATTTCTGATCGACCGTTGCCTGTGTCCCTGCGATTGATGTAACGCACGATGTTGTCCCCTTTGGCTATGTTGGCCTGTTCCTGCTCATAGGTCTCCATCACTACATGGCGGCAGACATCTTGGAACCATTGATCCACGATGTCTTCTTCCTTGTTGCCCTTGTAACCTGCTGTGCTTAGATTGGCGATGAAGGCTGCATTCCAATCCATCTCGAAGCTGCCATAGCGTGGATTATTGGGATCGAGATCGACCTTCAAGATCGATACATAGGGCTCGTTCTTTTCGTTTGCTATTTCTTTGTCGGACTTTTTTGGTTTTGGTTTGTTATCTTGGACTTTGGCTTCGACCTTTTGACCAAACATCTTCATGAACTTGTTTAACATCATGTCCCCCATGCGTTCTTATACAAAGGCACTTGGATCCTTGGTGAGAATCTAAGTCCGTTGTCACGGCAATAATCTGCCACTTGCCGTTCGTTCAGTTCATATACTGAGTTAACACCGCCCACAGGCATGAGGTAAACAGGGATATTAATACCAGCAGCTCGATAATCATTCGTAGCCCGGTGTGCATCGTCCACATCCTGCTGAGTAGATACAACAAACTTGAAATAACTACGATGGTTGTGTATATCGCAGTAATGCTTAACAACATCAGGTCTGATCGCATCTTCCCATTTTTCTCCGCTGCAAGGTAGCTTAGCTGATATAGAGAACGTGATTTCTATGTCTTGATGGCAAGCTATATCATCTAGATACTTGATTAAATCTTGGCTTAGCATCTGTGTGCCGTTGGTCTCGAACGTGAGATGTGTCAATCCCATCCTGATGCATTGATCTAACAATTCCGGATAGCTGCGCTGCCATCCTAGCAATGGTTCACCGCCCGTGATGATGAGATGTTTGTCGCGCCCAAACTTCTGATCAGGCAGCAGTTCCTTAAAGCGATCGATGATCGCGCTGACCTCTAGTAGGGGACTAAGTTCCTTAAAGCGTGGATCCCAACTAGCATAACTGTCACAACCAGTGCTAACAAGAGGCAGCTCGCGGTAATCATTATACGCCCGAGGATCGATAGCGTCGCGCTCAGTGGATAGTTCACCCCGCGGCATGCCAAAGCCACTGCAAGTGAAGTTACACCCAAAAGTCCTGAGAAAAATGCTAGGAACACCAACATATTGACCTTCTCCCTGCAGGCTGTAGAAAACCTCGCTTATCTTAATCTTACCCATCAAGCATTCCTCGTAGTGCCATGAATCTTGTTAAGTTGATAATTGCCTTGTTCATTCCGGCTGATGCGGAGCAGATCACTTTCATTCCAATCCAATACTACGAGGAGATCATGTTCTACTAGGAGATACTTAGAATTGGATTCGTTATTGATCTGCGGTCTGACTAGATGATAGTTTGAATCGCGGCGATCGGTAAATTTATTATTCATCTGAATCCTCTTTTTTCTTGAGCATCCATGAACCGTCCTTCTTATCGATCCATTCTATCTCGTCACCCTCCGCCCAGCCCATCTGATTGATAGCATCCTCGGGTAGATGGAGTAAGAGCTCATCCGTCCCTTTCTCGTTTTGGACTTCGATGATCCATTTATTTTCTCCTAGATACTTGGCATAGCTCATATCAGTTCCTCGTTCCATTCGCGATGTCCTTCGCGGAAGGCCATGTTAGCCTGTGTCTCACGCACTTCGACCTTGTAGCACCAAAGTCGTTCTGCTTCACCTGGTCCCCATAGGTCTGGTATGTAGACACCATTCACATACTTGTATAGCATATCAGCCAAGCCCTCACAACCTAAGCGCGGCAGTATGGTTAACTTGGCTAAACGCTTGGATTGTAGCAGCTTAAATGTCTCCAGTTCTGGATCATCTTCAGCCACCAACAGCGTGTGATCGAACTGATCCTCGAGAATCTTTTTTAGTTCCTTAAGTCCGCCGTAATCAGCGGCCCAATTGCGCACGTCTAAGTCGTCCGTTCCAAAATAGAACTTCATCGAGAAACTATAGCCGTGTATTAGGTTGCAGTGGCTATCAGCGCGCCATTGCCTGTATGCGCAGGGAAACGCATCATGGTATTCTTTTGTGCTGGTATATTTGTAGGATCTAACCTTAGGTATCGTTACGTTTGCGTCCGCCATCTCTTGTCTCCTTTATGAGCGAGTTTGATGACACAGAGTGTTTAGAGTGGGATGAATGTCAGGACCACTTAGTATCCACATTTTATGATTTTTGATCATAGTTTGTCAACCTATTTATGACCCCTTCTATCATGATATGCGGTGCAAGCGTCCTTGTGTGTGCATCTATGCACGCTACCGCTCCTTCCCACGAACTCTAGAGAGTAACGGGTTTCATCCATGGGATCGAAGAAAGCGAAATAACAAGTCACTTCATCTGGCGCCACGAAATATTCATAAACAACACTGCCCATGATTTTTGGCGGTGTGAGCAGCCCTGGCCATACCAGGACCTTGCCCTGCATGTTCTCCCTAAACCATGACAGCATCTCGCTGCGCTGATCGAATGTGATACGGCACTCGTGATATCGCAAAGGCATGGCGCCCTCTATCCAAGTCAGCTCATCGAAATGGGTGACATATTTCAGTTCGAACATCAGGATAATCCTTCTGCTAGTGCTTTCAAGCTCATGAGTTCAGCGTTTACCATCGGCATCTTGTATCCAAGTTCATAGCTTAATTCATGTACTTCTAATCTCCTCTTTATCCTTTCTTGTAAAGTCAGGCCAGGATTCAAGATGCTATTCCAAGCATAGAGACCATCTCTGACATTGTGGATACCAGCATCTATACCCAGATCATCCATCATTTTGCTTAATGGAGTATCTTCATATATGTGCATGGTCAGCCCCCATCTAAGATAACTGATCACGTCCATCTGACCGAACCGCTGATATTTTCTCAGGCAATCTAGTGTATATGCATGGTCCTCAGATGTTTCTATAGGATAACCAATTATCATCAAGAATACGTTAGGTAATGCCCATTTGGCACACTGTTCTAGATGATAGTCGATGTCAGCATTGGTGAATTTCTTTCGCATATGGAATCTAATGTGTTCAGAGAAGCTTTCTATGCCCACAGTTATCTGTTTGCAACCAGCTAGATGCATCAGCTCATATATCTCAGGAACCATGTTTGTTGATTGCTTGCAGATGAACTGTCCCGAATAGGTTATTCCTGACAGGGCAGGATCTTTCTGTTTGGCATCATAGAGAAGTTCATTGAACTTGCGGAAATTTTTGGTGCTACCATTGATCAAACTATCTGTGAATTCAAACCTGTCGATACCAGTCTCATAGAAATTCTTCCTCATCTCTTCGACCAACAGTGCAGCTGATCTATAACGGAACTTAGGCCAAACAGTAGCGATGTCACAGAAAGTGCAGTCCCTCACACAGCCTCTACTACCTGTCAACAACAAACGTTTACCGCTGTACCTATCCAGATCCATGCCTCGATAATCAGCGAATGGTAGGCTGTCCAAGTCTTCTATCTGTTGATTGTTAGCTACATTGATCCCAGGGTGTAGCAAATCACCTTGGAGGAAATGTTTGAGTGCGACTTCGCCCTCACCATATATCACATTGTGAGCCCAACCTTCGTGGAGTATTTTTTCGCCAAATATCTGCTTTGATCCATCTATGCTGCTGCTGAGTGCATTACCACCGCATAGGAAAGATAGATCTGGAAAATGGTCGCGCATCAACGGTAATATCCTTCCCGCTATCCTAATGCTGTAGATGCTGAAGATTGAAAAAGCTAATATAGCAGTGTACTCGTCGATGTGGGATCTTACATGTTTGATCGATATCGCAGCTATCTTATTCCAAAGATGATCATCGAGCGTATCCTTGGCTAGCTCGCAATAGCTAAGCAGTTGTTGCCATTCATGGCTATCAAGCTGAGATTGGAGTTCAAGATTCAGATCGACATGTTTCATGTCCCAACCAGATCCTGTAACTATAGGTCGCAACGCTGCGACAGCAGGCGGCGGAATCGCCACATCTAGCTCAGGTATTGTTATGAAAATCAGATTTTTCATCTAATATCAATCTTATATCTCGCACCAAGTCAGTGTTAGCACCGCTCAGACCAAAATACTTGCTGATGTATCCTTCATCATCTCGATACTGTGCAGGGACGCTAGACAATATGCTTGCCACATTCATGTTAGCGTATCGCCAAAAGAAATCATCGGCAAAAATAAATTTGAACATGTGATCGAACACATCTATGCCAGCTAGATAAGTGTTAACGAGGAATCCATCTATCCGTATTCGAGGCACAATACCCCAGTTCTTGTCCATGGGATTCAACCATACTTCGATCTCACCTCGGGGCAGATCGATCTCGATCGATCCACAGCAACGTCCTTCGCTGATCTTGGCTCCATCCGCATAGAGCGTGAAGCTGGTCAATGAAGGATGCTCTAGTGCTATTTTGTGCATGTGAGATATGTATCACATGATTTCTTCAGC
>Ga0194116_10008641_pt1 | contig 10279 bp, 8 predicted proteins | sample TA2MahsurfametaG_4_FD_148617 | JGI IMG/M metagenome (GOLD analysis project Ga0194116, IMG submission 148617) | Freshwater microbial communities from Lake Tanganyika, Tanzania - TA2015008 Mahale S9 surface | ecosystem: Environmental > Aquatic > Freshwater > Lake | place: Tanzania: Lake Tanganyika... | reverse complement strand
CCCAATCCCCAAATTCTAGATAAAAATTTTACTTATTAAATTATATATATATTAATAAAATTGAGTATGTTTTTATATTTTCAGGGACCTAAATAAAATAATTGAAAGTTTAATTATTCATAAAATTTTAATTAAAAATGAAAGATAAATTTAAAAAAATGGAAAATGTTCATATAAAAATAAAACAAATTTACTCTAGGATATAAACAAATTTTAATCATTTTATCCTTTTCCTATTTGATTTTTAGTAACATTTTATTTAATTCTCAAATTTAGTTTATTTTTGTAAATATATTTAAATAATTATAACTTACATAAATAAATCTATATATAATAAATTTGCTTATTTACTCTTCTCTTTTATATTATAATCAGTTCATCAAATCTATTTTATATATATATGTTATGTAGTAATTTCTATTCATGATTTTTATTGTAATCAGAATTAATTAATATTTAAATTTTTATTTCCATGAAGCCATGAAATACCATGACAATTAAATTAATTATTTAATTACATTCTCAAAATTTTTTTTCTGATAAATGAATCCATCCTTTTCTAAAGCTATTTGGCTTAGCATATCTGAATAAATAAATAAATTCATTCATCAATCATAAACTTTAAAAAAATTTCTCAATATTTTTAAGATTTTAAATAATGAAATTTACAATTCCATCATTTTTAAATTTTTTCCTTCCTCAAAATTAGCTTTTGGTAAAAGCGTTTCTATAAGGTTATAGACAAATAAATTAGGCCTGTAAAAGGGGTCATTTTTAAAATCAAAGTAATCAAAAACAGCATCTCCTGTTCTTTGATGTCTCAACTCTAAATTTCTTTTATTATTTGGTAAGAACTAAATAAGTTTTAAGATTTTGTTCAATAGAATTAAATTTTACTTTTCTAAAAATTAATAAAATCATATGAGAATTTGCAAAAGAATCACTTGGCTTTTTTTGAAACATATTGGTTATATCATAGAGTTCTGTAGTAGAAGATTTCTTTTTGTCTTTTGAGAAAAATTTAATTTATTTTAATTTAATGATACTTATAGAATCCTTATCTAATTGCACCCATATGAGGTTTTCAACATATTTCATGTTTTTCTGCTCAAAATAGTAAATCATTTCTGATATCATTTGCTTTTGTACCCAAATAAATATCATTCCTTCTTTTATTTTGTTGAAAGGAAATTCAATTTTTTTCTGGAAATTATTGATCAATAGGAAAATTTAAATAATTATAAATCAAAATTTTTATTTTTTTTGAAAATTTATTTTTATGATAATTATAAAAATAAATTATTAATTTAAATTCCTTTAAATATTCTAATAATTTAACATATTGATAATTTTAATTTTAATGAAAAAATTATTAAAATTTAATAATCAAAAACAAAGGCTTTACTGGAATTATACAAAAGAGTCAAAAAAATTATAAAAAGAATTTTATAAAATAAATTTAACAATTTAAAGAATAAGACTTACAAAGGTTTCTAGATCATAATAATTTTCATTATCAATTGACCATGGAGGGTTAATTAGTAAAGCTTGAATTTTTTCAGCATACTTGGATAAATTTTCTTGTGCAATATTTGGAATTTCAAAATATTTAGAAAAATTAAAATTAAAGACTTTTTCTGAATAAGAAATTTTATTTTTCCAATTTAGAAGAGAATTGAGCTGATTTTCTCTTGCTTTCTCAGGATCGATAATAGGCAATATCTTTTTTACTTGTCTTTTTATCTTTTCATCATTTAAAATGAATTCATGATCAGTTTCATAGTTTTTGGAAAATTTTACATTTTTATTCTCTCTACATTTCTTTTTTATAATGTTTTTTCTATATAATTAATTAGATTTACAAAACAAAAAGAAATCTTTAATTAATATTTATTTAATTTAATTATGAAAAAGATTTCATTTTTTTAAGAATTTGAATTCAAAACATTATCAAAATATTAACTCAATAAAACATTAATTTCGAACTTATAAAAGAGATTAAATCTTTTAAATTCTTTGACATCATAGAGGTATATAGTTAAGAATCGATAAATTTATCATAATTAAATGAAAGGAAAAATTTTTCTTTTTTGTCATCAAATTAAAAATAATATATAATTAATAGATGATGATTCAAATAAGTCTTTAAGTAAAATTGCTTTTAAATTCTTATCTTTTTGCATTTTCTAAAAAAGAAATGAATTTCTTTTTTATCAAATGCAAAAATCCATTTGAGTCATATACAGAAAAATCTTATAAAAAACGAAAAATAATTTATTTAAAAAAATGAACATTAAAATTGGTTTACTTGATTTTTTTAAAATTTAAACCTTTTTCAGTTTGGGAAGAAATTTCTCCAAAACTCAAATCAAGTTCTGCATTGAAATCTTGTAAATTATAATCAACATTTTTTCTTTTCCTTAAAAAAAACCTTTGATTTTCAGCTCCTTCTTTATTTGCTGAATCTGTGTTTGTGATTAGGTTAAATCCAGATATACCTTTAATTAGCTTTATTGTATTTTTCAAAATGGGTTTTTTCCCTCTTACTATATCTTCTTTAGGCCTATGAACAGTAAATTGTTTTTTTATAACTTCTTGTTTTACTTCATTTTCAATCTTTTTCATTTCTTGTAAAAAGACAGATTTATCTGTAAAATTGTTTTCCAATTTTAAATTTTGTTCTGTTATAGTTTGAAGAGACTTATTTGTTTTAGAGTCTAATTCAGAGTTTTCTTTTTCGTCTGAATCATCAAAGGAACTATCTTCGGTAAAATATCTAATTTAAAAATTCGATCAATCATATAATTATTTTTGCATCATAAAAATAATTTAATATTATTTTAATATATCTCACAACAAAGGATTGGAAAAAAATCAAATTTACTCATTTAACCCACTTTCTGGATGATTTTCATAGCATTGCTGATATTAAAAAGAATAAAAATAAAAATTGCATTTTCTTACCATTCTTGTATCCAAGTAATATTTTATTTTTTAAGAAAAGTTTATTAATCAAAAATAATTATTTTCAAAATTTTTTTTTCCTTTTATTTAAAATACTAAATTTTTTATATTATTCCCAAACAATTAACACCATTTGAGATTAAACTCTCTTTAATTTTAATTTCTAGGTAAAATGCTTTTCATTTGCCTATAGAAAGAAGGAAAAGCATAAATATAACTGCTAAAAGACAATTTTTTCAAATAATATCCTTCAACTTCAAATTTTACAATTCAACTTTCCAAAAAAATTAAAGATTTTGCAATTTGATAAACAAACAAGGAAAAAGCATAGTTAATCCTTTCTTCTACTTGTAATAATCTACGAAGCAAAAATATTAATTAATTAATTTTTATAAATCCGAAGGATTTTTTAAAATATAAAATATTTTAATATATAATAATTGATAGGTTCGAGAATATTCCTTAAATGCAAATAAAAATCTTTTCGAATGATTGATTTTTTTAATAATTTTCATAAATTGATATTGAAACTTTTCATTATGAAAATTCCTATGCAAAAAAGTACTGTTCTCGAATACATTCTATAATTATGGAGAAGCCTAATATATATTCATTCAATTTTAAGGATTTTAAAATTTTATTTAATTTTAAAGATAAATTAATTAAATTCCAACTATTAGATACAAAGGATATTACCTCTAAATAAAGTAATTATAAAAATTTATTTTTATTAAATTATTTATTATATTTTTTAGGATTAATTTTCCTTTATCTTAAAAATATAAACAAAAATATTTGAATTAAATTACTTGATGATTATCAAGATCTTTATAATAAAGATATTATCTATAAATAAAAATTCCTAAATTATTCAAAAATTAAATAATAAATAAGATAATCATTTTATTGAATAAATTTTCATATAAATATTAAATATTTATATTAGTAATAAAATTAAAAGATAAACAATCAATAAAGACTGATAATTAAATTAAAATCTTAATTTCTATTTTATAATAAATAAAATCTTTATTTAATAACAAATAATGCTTTTCTTATAGATAAATATTGATTCTTTAAAGGTTCTGAAAAAGTTTGCATCATCTTAAAAATATCAGAGTTATAATATCTCAAACCAGACCTTGGATCTGTATACTTGCTTTCCAAACCTGTTACATCGCAATATTTCTTCTTTGGTAAAGTCGTTGGTCCTGCTTCTAGATTATTGTCTATAATGATTAAAAAAATGGAAATCATGTTTGAGTTTCATGAAAAAATAGCATAGTTTATTTTTGAGAAATTAACTTGCTAAAAATGGAAATATTAAATGTTTGATTATTTTGTTTAATATTACATATATTCAAAGATAAGGCATCAATATTATCCAAAATCATATTTTTTGAGTTTTTAGTACTTCTATTAGCATTTTCTTTGTGTCTTAATTTTGAAGTCCAACCTGAAGTTTTGAACAAAAATTTTTTATTTGTGATATTGCAAATATCTGATGAGATGGTATTGTCTTCAAAGTCTTGATTTTGTAACCTTAAAAAATTTAATCTCTTCTAATAATTACTTTATTATAAGCGATTCACTTTTAGAGTTACTTCTTGAGGTTTTTGAAGGTAATATATAATTTTCTAATGGATCCTTTCTTTGTTTGCGCATTTTCTTAATAAATTTAAAAAATTTAATTTTCTTCCTTAAAACCCTTCAGCTATTAATAAACAAAAATACCTTAATTAAAATTTCAATTCAATATTATTAAGATAAACAATTATAATAAAAGCCCAATTTTCTCTTATAAAATAAATTTTACTAAATTAGAAAAAAAAAATTTCAAATAATTATATTTTATTATCGGATTAAGTTTTAATAATATCATTTATTAATTAATTATATTTTTGTTAAATATACATAAAAATTCGATTAACAAAAAACCATTGTTATCTATATTTAATATTATTTTCAATCTAAAATATCATGCATTTGCAAGATTCATGATTTAATTCATTTTTAGAATTAATTATACAATTTGTATTTTTCAACTTTTCAGCTAATATTTTTGCATCTAATAAAAATTTTTATTAAATTTCATATAAAATAATGATTCCTACTGGAACATTCAAAAATGAAATTTTACAACATCTTACCTTCTTTTAATTTATTAAGTATCCTAATTCTATAACCCATTTTATTGATTTGTAACTCTTCATCCAAAAATTTCTCTGTCAGAGGATTTCTTTTGTAATTATATATTAAATACACACAAATTTTTGAGCAAAAAGTTTATATTAAAAATACTTAGAAATCATTTGAGTTAATAACAATTCAAGACAATGATATCCATTTATTATAAAGTTTTTTGTGAATTTATCAAGTTTCATATTTTGTAGCCATTTATATATTCCAGTCATATTAATATCATTCAGGATTTCAGCAGTTCTGATTTTCTCAATATTTCCTGCTGAATAATAAACACTTGATGGAACGTCAAAAGGAAAACTCATTGATTCTATTTTTATTTATTTTAATAAATTTTATTTTATATATCAATTTATTTTATAAAATATCAATAAATATGGAAAAATATTAAATTCAATGTTGTTATTGTTATACTTTCTTCTAATTTTATTAGGATTTTAGCTCTTTCGCCAGCTAAAGAGATACCGATATCTTTCAAGTTAGTATCATTTATTCCTTGCTCGGTCTTTATTTGATCTATTAGTAAATTTAGGTCATCAAACCCATTTTTTATAAAATACATTGTGTAGTCCTCTAAATTTATTGATTTTAAAAATGTATAAATTTCTCTGAAGGAATCAGAATTAGTAATATCAACTTCACTTCTATAAGTCATATAACTTTCATTTCCGAAAGGAAATTTCTAAGATTAAATTTTAATAAACAATAAATGAAAAAAGTTTAAATTTTTTAACATTTAAATAATTCTCAATTTATTTTTCAAAAATTATGAAAGAAAAACTGCAAATCTTACTTGTTTATTATAGCTTTCATTTCTTTTATGTTTTGCCTTTTCTCCATATTGTACATTAGAATACCCTTGAGTATTCATATCTAAGGAAGGCTTCTTTGATCTATTGGACTGTCCAAAAAACCTAACTTTTTTATCCGTATTTGTGGAGTAAAAAGTATTATTGTCTATATTAACAACATCCCCTATCGAATTCAAAGTCTCATAAAAATTTTCATTATTTCCAAAGAAATAATTTTGATTCATGGAATTATTAAAATTACTATAATTATTTGCAAAAGTATTCAAATTTCCTTTTTCAAATGTTTCATTAAATCTCTTATCGTTTAAGTTTGTAAGAATATCGTTTTTAGATGAAAAGAATACTGCTAGTGGTTTCCTATCAGCATCATAGAATTTTTCAGATATGCAATTTTTCTTTTTTGAAGAATTTGGATTTTTTTCTACTATAGCATCTTTCAAGTAAGAATCATTAATTTTGGATGATGCTAAAGCGTAATTTTTATTTTTTTTCAATTGCAACGGCATGTTATACACATCATCATTTAAATGTGAATTTTGATATTTATTTATTTTTAGATTGTTATTGGGATCAGTAGCCTCAATATTCTGTTTCAATGGATCATTGCTAGAGACATTATATTCATTTTGGACAAAATAATTGTAGTTCAAGTCAGCTTTGAAATCGTAATTGTTTTTATTATGGTTTAGTTTCTCTTTAAAATTATTGTTATGAAGAGAATTGAAAGTGATTCCGGTAAAGTTAAGTTTATTTTCAAAAGTATCAACATACTCATCAGGTTTAAGAGTTATAAGCCTATTTTCATCATAGTTAAGAGTGAAGTTTTTGGATTCTAATCTATTATTGAAATGACTTTCATTTTCCATGATATTGCTTACATGACTAATAGTTTCCGGGTCTTTTGTTATATTTACATTTGAAAAATTGAAATTTGAATTTGAATTGAAATTGAAATTTGGATTAAATGATTGGTTTTTCGATGCTAAATCCGAAAATAAATTATTTAAATTATTTTTGTCATTGGTATTTATATTTTCCAAATTTTTCTTAAAATTATTTTGTAAAATTTTATTTGATCTATTAACATTTATATTTGCTTTATTTTCGCTAAATTCTTCTGCAGAACTTTCAGTAGAATTTAATTTCATTAAGCTCGGATCGGTTGTACCGGTGTTTATCGGAATTTTCCCTTTTGAGTAAAAGAAATTTGGTGTTTGATTCCTTGTAAAGGAATAACTGTTTGAATTAGTGTTCACTCTTGAATCTTTTGGAGTTGAAAGTATCTCATTATTTTTGTTAGTGTTATTAATGTTTGAGAATGAATTAATATTGTTGTTATCTTTATTATTATTATAATTATCAATATTGAAATTAATGCTAGTACCCTCTGTAAATTCGCTTTCATAATTATTATAATTTTGACAATTATAATTATTATAATTTGTATCATTAATTGCTTCTGAATTATAAAAATTGCTGTTAAAGTTGGAATAAGGAGAAATTTTAGATTGATTATTTGATAAAATATTATTATTACTATTAAGGTTTAAATTCAAAGAATTATTCGATCTCCCTTTTGACTCCATTTCTCTTAATTCTTTAAGCTGTTCGCTTTCAAAGGTGTTGGAATTTCTAAAATTATTTTTAATATAATTTTCATAATCTAAATTGAGAATATTATCAGAAAATTTTTGTTCTCCAGAATCTAAATTGTCTTCGGTATTAATATTCGGAGAAATATTATTCTCAGTAAAATTTTCTTCGGTTTCATTTCTGAATTCATCTACTTCTTTATAGCTTTTATTATAATTATTTATGATTTGGTATCCTGGATTTTCATTTAAAACATCGAAAGGGGAGTTTTCATTGCCTCTATTTTCATTATCAGAATTAATTGAATTCTTTTTTTTTGAACCATCATAAGGAACGTTTTCATTTGGAAATATTATCTTATTGCTGTTTTCATAAGAATTATTGTCAAGAGATCTAAGCTTATTCTCTGAAAAATTTAACAATGGTTTATTCTTTCCACTAGTATCTCTTTCTTCAATTTGACTTTCAAGAGTATTGGTATTAGCACTATTCAAGTTTTCATCTATAATATCCATTAATAAATTGGTTCTTGAATTTTTTTTAGTTGTTGTATTTACATTCTTATTTGGATGATTTCTATTAAAAATAGCTTTATTATTATAATTATTGCGATCTTCTATGCTTTTATTGCTATTTGTATTGCTTAATTGATTTATACAATTACTGTTATTTAAATTATTAAAAATAGTTTTTTCATTATTTGAATCAAAATCTTCATTTTTGTTAAAAGCATGGTTACTGTTCTTCCTATTGTATTTATTAACATTATTATTTAAAATAAAATTTTCTCCATTATTAAAATAATCAGTATTTTTTTTAGAATTACTAATATTTATGTATCTATTTTCATCTTTATTTATTTTTTCAATGCTATCATTATTATTATAATTACCAGCTTTTTTATTACTAGTATTTATAGGATTATTAAACAAAGGATTATTTGAGTAAATGGCTTGGCTATTTGAAATATTTTGAGGCAAATTGTGTTTATTTTCTTTATTAAAAAAATTATTATTTACATTGGCACTTTTATTAGTACATAGATTGCCATATTGAATATTTTTTTCTTTTGTTAAATTATTTGAACTATTAATTCCATTATCATTTTTAACAATTTTCTTATCTTCAACAAAATCATAGTTAAGGTTATTTAAATTCTTTTTGCAACTATATTCTGACACTCTTTCTTCATCATTATTCAGTAGATTGAAGCCTTTTTTATTAAAAATTTCATTATTGTTATTTTTTATTTCTGAATAAAACTTATTTCTGTTTTTTCTTTTAACCTTAAATTCATTTTCGGCACTTAATTCAAAATTATTACTGCTTTTGCTGGCAATTAAAGATTCAGTATTTCTCGAGTTAGTATTTTGATCATTATTCAGGTTGCTTTCGAAATTTGTAAATAAGATAGGCTCATTGATGTCTTTAATGTTTTGGAAATTAATTTTATCAAGATTAAATATATCAAAAGTAGAACGGTTTCTATTGTGGTTTTTATTATTATTTAAATCAGCATTTTTTGATGTGTTATTTATCGGTTGTGAAAATTCAAATACAGGAGGATGAGACATGTCTATATCATTTTTTACTTTATTTAATTGCGAAAATGAATTTTTCGTAGTTCTAAATCCTTTATCCTGTGAGATTTATTTAAATGTTTATAAAATAAATTCTTCAATTTGAATTTAAATTTGTAATTTAAAAAATTATTAATAAAAATTTATAATGCTTTTCTTTCAAAAAGATATTAATTGATAAATACTTGACTATTCGTATCATAGAAATTATTTGATGATTGCTTGTTTTTAATATTATCATCAAATAAAGGCTTTAATACATTAAAGCTATCATCTTTCCCACTTTCTCTTGCATAGTCAAGTGGACTAAATCCAGTAGAATATGTAAAAACAAATGGAGTTGCTCCAAATAGCATCAGAAGTTTTATTATTTTATAATCTCCTCGAACAGCTGCAATATGCATAGGAGACTCTCCATCCTACAAGGTCAAATAGAATTAAAAATTTGATTTAAGATTTTATCTTGGTTATTGAAAATTTTAAATATTTCTAAAATTTTAATGAATAAATGGACAAATTACTTTATTTTAAAAAAAAAATAAATAAATATAAAATAATTGAACCTGTTGTTGAACATTCGGATTAGCCCCTTTTTCCAACAAAATATTTATTATTTTATAATTTCCATTTTCAACCGCTTGATGTAAAGGAGTTTCTCCATAAATATTTTGCCTATCAGGATCAGCGTTTGAGTCAAGTAAATATTCTACAATTTCATATTTATTCAAAGCAACAGCTTTGAAAAGTAAAGTAAATCCGTTTTTTTCTTCTTGCATATTAATATATTCAGGATTATTTTCTAATAAATTTACAATGTTCTCTAATGAGAAATTTTCTAAATTTTTAAAAAAATCATTTCGTTTTAATATTATTTTCTGATCTGAAATATACTTTTTTTGATTTTTCATGTTTTTTATTGAATATTTCTAATTTTATTTTAAAATTTTATTAAGATTATTCTTTGAAAAATAAATTCAAATATCAAAATATTAATTATTTATTTATTATTTAATTTAAAATTATTTTAAATTTTGATTAAAATACAAAATATTTTTACTGTGAAGTTTAATAATCTTTTTATATACTAATCGTTTGTTTTAAGTTTGGGGATTGGGGATTGGGGATTGG
>Ga0194116_10008640_pt1 | contig 10280 bp, 7 predicted proteins | sample TA2MahsurfametaG_4_FD_148617 | JGI IMG/M metagenome (GOLD analysis project Ga0194116, IMG submission 148617) | Freshwater microbial communities from Lake Tanganyika, Tanzania - TA2015008 Mahale S9 surface | ecosystem: Environmental > Aquatic > Freshwater > Lake | place: Tanzania: Lake Tanganyika... | reverse complement strand
CCCCATAAGTTAAAAAACATTTTTTTATTTAATTTTTTATTCAATTTTTTTTAATCAATAGGTTTTTGGTTTTGAATTAAAATGTTCTTATAATTGTATTTAAATTTTATTTTATAAATAACATTTCAAAAAATAAATATTTGCTTCATGATTATTAAAATTTTAATAGCAATTATAAAAAAATTAAATAAATTTACAAATTTATTTTTCGATAAAATATTAAATGAATAATGATATAAATAAATTTGGTTATTTTAATAAAAATTTTACTTTTCTCAAAAACACTGAGAAAATCGATAATTCAATGGAATTATTAGAGTTGAATACAGAACTAAATTATAATGAAAGCCAGAGTGCAATAAGACATGCTGCTTGCAAAATTTGTAACAATATTGCAACAAATCCAAAAATGTGCGATGAATGTGAAATATTATATTGTGGAAATTGTGCTGCAACCCTTTTATTAAGTGCCCAAAATGAGAATAATATTTCTTGCAGAAATTGCCCAGAGTCTTTAAATCTTAAACCTCTTTCAAAAAGCCTTCAAAGAATTATGGATGATTTTCATCTTAAATGCCCATCTATAAGTGAAAACTGTAGTCAGCCGATTTTATACAAGAATTTAGTTAGCCATTTAAATGAATGTAAATATTGGATAGGATTTAGTAAGTGTTTGGGATGTGGATTAATTGGAAGAACGCATGGAATAGAAGATCATGTTTTGGTTTGTCCTTTTACTTATTTTAAATGTGAAATTTGTTCAAATATAGTAAAAAGGAAGGATTTAGAGATACATCAAGAAAACTGCAGAAAAATTTTTCCAAATTGTGAATTATGTAAAGTTTTGAAATCCCGGATGGATGAAATGGAAGAAAAACTGTTTAATAAATTGAATTCTTTAGAGAATATTATAGATTTTCAACAAAAAAGTAACCGATTTAAGGAATTTTTTTAAAATTAAAAAAATATTTAAAAATTAATATTACTTATTTATTCATCTAGAGTATAATCAGCTAAATCAAAGAATAATTGATTTGGAGAATAGTAATACAATACTCGAGGCTCAATTATTAAATAAAGAATTTAAATCTGCTGTTTTAAATCAAATGGAAGATATGGCAAATAAACAAGCATTAGAAATTAAAAATCTTAAAAGTAATGGAATTTTTATTTAATAAATAGCTTATAAGAAAACTCATTTCATTAGTTAAAATCTATTATTTGTAATTAAATGCGAAATATTTTTTACGACAAATTATTTTTCTCAATTCTTATAAATATATTATATCAATTTTAGATAATTTAATTTAAAATGAAAAAATTTAAAAAATTGTATTTTATTTAAATTTTCAAAATAAAAAAAAATTATTATTTTATTTATTATATAGAAATATATTTACTTTTTAATTTTAGGGAAAATTCACTCAATAGCATCTGATGTACCAAACTTAAAAGAAACCGAATTAAGCAAACATTTTGAGAATAATATAAATTTAAACTCAAGTTCAAATGATATTAATACCAATAATTTTAAAAATCTAACTTCTCCTAATAAATACAGAAATGGTAAAGTTTAATAATTTACAAATTTATTTAAAATTAGAAATAAAACATAGAATTTCATAAATTCTTCTTAATTATGTGGAGAAATGTTTGCTAATAAGTGATATAATAAGATTATTATTGAAAATAAATTTATTTTATTAACAAAAATTATAAATTTTAAATATCTATTTTCTATTAATTTTATAATTATTATTTTTAATTTTAATATTTAGAAGTTTCAGATGATCTTATGACAAAAGGAAATCTAGGAGGAAATTTACAGACTTATAATTTTAACAATAATTATTTAAATGCAAATGGTAACGTCATAATTCCTAAAGGAAATGTGTTAAATACTTTAACAAATACTTTACAACTTAATAAAGATAAATTTAATCTTAAGAATTTAGTTCAAGGTCGTTTATCAAAATCAATATCAAATTTCAATATTAGTAATAAGTTTGAAAATAAAACTTTGAATTGTTTCCAAGTTCTAAAAGGACATGAGTCTCCGATTAATTGTTTGATAGTTTTGAAAGGAAGAGATCAGGAATATCTTATAATAACAGGTGGACAAGACAAAGATATTAAAATCTGGCATTATTTGACTGGAGAATGTTTAAAAACTCTAAGTGGGCATTCAGATAGTATTTCCTCTATAACAAAAATTAAGAAAAAAGAAATTATAGTAAGTGCAGGTGATGATAAATTAATAAAATTATGGGATTACAATTCTGGAAGATGTCTTAAAACTTTCCAAGGCCATACACATTGGATAAAGAAAATTATTTTTATGAAATGGGATAGAAATGATTCAACAATTGTAACAGCTAGCAGTGATAAAACAATAAGAGTTTGGAATATTGATAATGATATATGTAATATTTTAAAAGGCCATAAACATGAAGTTATTTCTTTAATACAAATAAGATGGTTCAAAGATCAATCTACAATTGCCACTGGATCTTGGAAAGAAATAAAATTATGGAATATTATTACAGGAGAAAATATATCAACTTTTTCCAATAATAAAAATTGGATAAGAAATCTGATATTTCTTAAATATGCCTCTGAGAATGATTACTTAGTAAGTGCAAGTAACAATGAAATCAAACTTTGGAATCTAAAATCTGGAAAATGTATTAATTCTTTTGATACTGAAGACTCATATATTAATTGTATATATGAAATGAAAGTTAAACAGAAAGATATAATAATTGCAAGTGCAGGCTCAGATAAAAGTGTTAAATTATGGAATATTGAAAATTCTAAACTTATTTCTCGATTAGTAGGGCATTCAGACATTGTAAAAGGAATTGCCCAACCTGAGAAAGAAGATGGAATTGTTATTTTAACTGCAAGTGCTGATAAGACAATCAGATACTGGAAATAAATTTATTTATTTAATTTGAATTTATTGGAGTAATTTTATCAAGATATTTTAAAATTGAAATTTAAACATCCTAAAGAAAAAATTAAATAAAATATCATTAATATTTTAAGATTAAAATATGAATAAATATTTTGCTGGATTTTTTATTAAATTTTCATAAAAAAATTTAAAAATAATTTATTTAAAAAGGGAATTGATTTATTAAAAAAATAGAACAATAAATGATATTCAATTATATTCTTTAATTCGAATATTTAATTCATTGGTATTTATCTTATCCATAACTAATCGAAATAAGGAACTAATTAGATTGAAATTAAATTTTTATTTGATCAAAATAAAATATTAAATAAATTATTATTTGTAATTTTTTAAAAAATTAATAATTTTAAAATAAACATTTTCTTGTTATTCTTCATGAATTATCATCATTACTATTAAATTTTTTTTCCTCAATCAATAACCCATATTTTTTTAATATAAATTTATTTTTATTTTTATTTGAATTAAAATCTTCTTTTAACAATTTAAATAATTTATCATTGAAATAGTTTTCAATATTAATAGCTTCATTAATTTGAGACCCTTTAAAAATTGTGTTTGTAATTTTATTTCTTAAGTTCTTGTCATTCTCCTCAATATTTTTTTTATTAAGGTCTAAAAAATATAATTTGTTTTCTAAATCTTCATCAATAGGAGAATAAAACCACTCAGATGTAAAATTTAATAAATTTACAATATTTGATTTTTCAGTTGGATTATATCTTATATATGCAAATTCTAGATTTTAAAATTGAATTTTATATATAAATAGTTATTAAAATAAGAAATAATTACCCTTTTTTAATTTTTTTCCAGTTTCAATTTGTTCAAATTTTTCTTCTTCATATTCTCTTATGTTACTTTTTATTTTATCAAAATTGTTGGAAAGCTAAAAACATTCATAAAAATTTAATAAATTTACTTCTTGATTCCATCCATTATTTTCTTGTTCTAATATTTGTTGCAAATTTATAAACTCTGATCTATAAATTTCATTAAATAATCTTATATATGTCATCTGATTTTCAAGGTTTTTGTAAAATAATAGTGAAGCAATAAATATAAATTTTCCAAGAGTTCTAAAACTTAAATATTTTGGCTTTTTGTCAAGAATTAATAAAAAGTAAAGACCAGAAATTCCATAAATTCCATTTTTGATTATAAAAGATTTTTCAATACCTTTAAGTTCAATAGCTAATTCAAGAAAATTTTTCGAATTGGAACTTTTTGTTTTTGGAACAAAGTTAAAAAAATTAAAATGGTCGAAATTTTTATATAAAAAAAATATTTTTTTATAAGAAAAGATTGTCAAACTATCAATTTTTTTAAATTCTTCTGTGGCTTTTAAAATTTTTTCAATTTTATTTATTTCATTGTTTCTTTCCATTTTTTTAGATTTAATCAATGTATAAAATTTTCTATAGATTAATTTTTAAATCTAAAAATAAATTTTTTTTGAAAGTTTAAATTTAGAAAAAAAAAAATACCATACAAATTAAATTATCAGAATCTTAGTGAGAGTAAATTAGGAATTATTTTAATATGTGTTCATTCAAGGATTATAAAAATTTCAAATTAAAAATAAGTTTTTTAACAAAATTAAAAAAATATATTTTACATGAAGATGAAATATTTAGAAGAATTCAATATATAATTGAAACTTTATTTGCAAAGAGAAAATCAGCTTTAAAGATAATCCATTAATAATTCCTGAATTGGATTTAGTAAATGATGAGGATAAAATCATATACGAAATTAATATATATAATCAATTTGAAGTTAAAATTTTAATTAGTAAAATTGATCATTTTAAAATTGAATAGTAATGAATAAATTCTTTAAAAATTAACAATGTAGGGGAAGATTATTAAGATATTTTTCTATTTGATAACAAAGATAATGTTTAAGAAAAAAATGGAAAATAAAAAAAGCTGAAATTCTTAAATAAACAGTGGATCCTAATAATTTAAAAAAGAACAAGTGGACTATGAGATATTAAATAATAAATTACATACTCAAGAAGAAAAAAAATTTTATAAAATAAAAAAATTGTCGATTTTTATTAATTTTTTTTAAAAATTTATTTAAAAAATAAATACTATTTTAGTTAAATAGATCTGTAAATTTTTATAGTACAAATTACCTTATAATCATTCCTTCCATAAATTTTGAAGAAATGAACTCATAAATTATAAAGGTTAAATATCAAAGAAGGACAAGAAATAGAATCATTAAATATGATTATATAATGAGAAATTGAAGAAAGAATTTATTTAAGATTTGATGGAATATTAGCAGAAAAATTATGCAGAATTAAATAAAAATATAAACAAAATTTTGAATTTCAATTTGAAGATTCAACGTAAAAATTCACAGAATTGAAATTTAAAAACCAATAAACTTAGCCGAATTTTTTAATTTAGTTTTTCCAAAAAAATTAAAGATACCTAACTAGATTCAGTAACGCTTGTATTATTATTTCGAATAATGTTTTCCGAGAGGTTTTATTTTGATTATATGAGGCAATTTCCCATTCAGATCCAGAAGATTCGCTAATTTTATCTGAATAATTTTTATGTTATTGATAGAACTAATTCAATTTTCATAAAAAAAATTATAATATAAAAGAAATTTTAAAAAAAATTAAATTTCTTAAATTAATAGGTAGTAAAAGGAATAAAAGAATGAATCCTAGTGAAATTATTTGTTTATTTTAATATAAGAAGAAAAAAAAAATACTAATAATGGAAAATATTGAAAAAATATCAAAAAATGAAATTGAGAATAATTTTTTTGTTAAAAGAGAAAAAACTGGTCCTCCTACAGATATAGATGATTTATATATTAAAAATAAAATTAAAAAACATTTAAACATCAATGAAAATATTATTTCATCAGAAGAAGAGATAACAAATAGAGAATTTCTTAAAATAACTGGGCCAAAAAAGTTAGTAAAACAAGAAATATTAAAAAGCTCAAATATTTTGAATGAAAATAATGAGAATATAATTAATATCCATATTAATGAATGTATTTCTTTAGGAATTAAGATAACTAAAAACGGGATTGAAGAAATGTACAAACTTAAGGCAATGAATTTTATCGAAAAAAATAACTTATACCTAGAAGTTGTCAATTGTTCAAATTATGGACTAAACACAGATATAAAAAAATGTTTAGTAAATGATTTGGAATATAAATGTTATTTTTTCTTCATAGAATTTGGTAATGAAAAAATTTCAGAAAATGACATTGTTAAAATTGTCAATTTTAGTTTTCAAAAAGATTTAGAGTCATTTATAATTTATAAATATGAAGTTAAGGGAAAAAATAATTATCCAAAAAAAGTTGAAAATTTAAAGTGCTATAGTGAAAACTCAAATTTAATTAATCAACAAAACAATGTAATCCATGATTTTACAATTAACTTTCAATCCAAACCACAAATTTTTGAAAGTAATAATTCAAATAATAATATTTTTGAAACAAAACAATTAAATAAAAACATTCAAATTGATTTAAATCATAAAGAAAATGAAAAAAATTGTTCAAATTATCTTCCCCTAGAAAAATTAGACATAACATCAAAAGAAATATTAATAAAAGCTAAAATTGAAAAAAAATTTCCAATTATATTTTATAATAATGGTGGCTCTGTAATAAATTTTATTATTATTGATGAGAATGGATTTGAATTACCTTGTTGTGCTTTCAGAAAGGCAACTAAAATATTTAATGATTTAATTGAAGAATCAAAAGTTTACGAATTTAAAGGAGGTAAGATTATTAAAAACAATACTAGTATAGGTTGGCTGAAAACTAAAGTCAAATATGAGATCAATGAAAAGACAAAAATTCTAGAAATTAAGAATGATAATTCAATAAAATTAATTATTAAATACACCAAATTAGATAGATTAAAAGAATTAGAAATAAATTCTTTTATTAATGTAATGGGATATGTTCTTGAAATATTTCAGAAAGAGGAAAACAAAATTAAAAATGAAGAAAGAAATTTAAAAAAAATCAAAATAATTGATGATACAAAATATACAACAGAGATTTGTTTTTGGGGCCAAGCATGTGGAATGGAGATAAAAGAAAAATATATTTACACATTTAAAAATATTCAATTAGGAAAATTCAAAAATACTTTATATTTAAACGTAACAGATTTTACAAAAATTATAAGAGAAGAAAATAATGATAAATCAATTAATTTAAAGAAAATTATTGAAAATTATAATCAATTAGAATTGACTCTCCGACAAATAGATTCAAATCTAGAAACTGGGATAAGTGGTGATTATAAAGTAAAAGCTAAAATTAAAAGTATTACTAGAAAAATCCCCTATTATTCAGCTTGTCCTGTATCGAAATGTAATAAGAAGATAGAAGAGGTTGAAGAGGTTAAAGGGAAACAAAAAAAATTTTTTTGTAAAAAATGCAACGAGATGTTTGATAATTGTAAATACAATTATCAATTTAGTCTAATTATCAAGCAAGAGAATTATGAAATTTTTGTTGATGTTATAGGAGATATTGGAAATAAAGTCTTGCGAGTTTCTGCTGATGAATTGAAAAATATATATGATCATGATGAAAAAATGTATCGAATTATACTAGATGATGTAATATCTAAAGAGTTCTATTTTACGATAGAAAGTAAAGAACTTATATATCAAAATGAAAAAAAAAAAAAATATATAGTTTTAAGAATAGATGAAGTTAATTAAAGAAATAATTTTCTGATTAAAAAAAAGTTAAAAGTAAATAAATAAATTACAATTAATTTTAAAAAATATAAAAAAGAATATTAAAAATTTTTAAAAATGTTTTATTTTTACTATATATTCATTTAAATTCTTATTTAAAAATAATTTATTAATATTTATTTTATCTTAAATATTATTTAACTTTTTCATTACTCAGTTTTTTTACTCAAATAATATCCAAATTTTTAAACATTTGATCCTTTTGTGTTTTATATAAAATATTAAGATCAATATCATAAAATGAATATTCACCCACTAATCTTGAAAAAACTTGAATAATATTGCAATGGCTTCCCCGTTTATCTGTTAAATAGGGCTTTTTTTTAATTAAGAAAATATCATTATTTATATAGTAAAAATTTTAATAATATCCATATTAGTTATATTTTTCTCCATTTTGATTCATAAACAGGTTAATTTCAAAATTTAGATTATAAAAATCATTAATTTTCACAGGATATAAAAGAAAAAAGTATGGTAATTTTATTCCACAAATGTAGATAATTTTTTTTTTAATTAAATAATTATTGTTCTAGAGCTAACAGAAAAAATTTATTATACATTATTCCACAAAAGGTTCAATTTTATTGTTTTCATCTATATTTAAAAATAAAGCAATTCCTGGTTTATTTTTGATATTGAAATATTATTATTTTTGAATTTCTTATCTTAAGTCTGTTGGGAAAATTATATTAATTTTCTTTTTGGATATAGCACCTTCATGATTTGCATATATAAATGAAATGCTATTAATCTTTAAAGGATTTAATTTATTCAAAGATTGAAGATTCTGAGAATTAATATTTAAGTCTTTTACAGAAGAATTATCTGTAAAAAGGACATACTTAATAAATTCTTTAAACCTTTTACTTTTGAATCTATATTCAAATTAACTTCTAATAAATCCCAATTATTTTTCAAAATACTAAAAATTATACTTATAGGGGTTTAACTATAAGAATTTAATTTATTGATCTAGCATAAAATTAATTTTTTTTAAAATATTTTTAAATTTATTATAATTTTTTGATAAATGGAAAATGAAAAAATTGAGAGAATAAAGAATTGTAAATTTTTTCTAAAGTGATTTATTTATTTCTAATATTATTAATAATCTCCAAAAGATACAATCGATGAAAATATCAGTGCTCTTTTAAATCTTAAAAAAAATTCTGATGACGCTTCTGAAGTTTTAGAATTTAAATATATAGCAAAAAAGCAAATATCTCCTGATACATTTATATATACCTACGAATTACCCAACAATTTTAATTTGGGATTAAATTTAGGACAACATATAGCTATTGAGTATTTTACTTTATTTTTTTAAAATTTTTGAAAACTCTTTGATTATTAAAAATTTAATTTTCCTAAATAATCTAAACAGAAAATTTGAAATTGAAATTTTTAAAATTTTTAATTATTTAAATCTTGAAATTTAAAGTGCTGTTATTCAACAAGACAATTTTGAACCTGAAGAAATTTGTAGAAAATATACTCCTATATCGACAATATATGAAAAGGGAAAATTCGAATTATTAATAAAAGTATATTTTAAGAATTTTCATCCAAAATTTCCTTTAGGAGGAAAAATGTCTCAATATCTGAATGATCTTAACATAGGAGAATCAATAAAAGTTAGGGGACCTTTTGGCAAATTAACATACTTTGGAGATGGATCTTTTAAAATTTTAACAAAATTCAAACCTTTAACTTACAGAGAAAAGTTTTATAATAAAATAGGAATGATTGCAGGAGGTACCGGAATCACTCCTTTTTATCAAGTAATAGATTTTATTTTTATTAAATATCTTTTAAATAGATGAAAAATAAATCTTTTTAAAATTAGATTTTGCAAGCTGCAGAAAAGAATAAAGATTTATCTGAGTTTTATCTTTTATTTGCCAATAGATCTTCTGCTGATATATTGTTAAAAGAAGAATTAGAAAATTTTGTCAGAGAAAATAATTTTAGTTTTAAAGTTTTTTTCACAATAGATAATGCTGAAGAAGATTGGAAAGGTGGAGTAGGATTTATAAACAAAGATATGATTATATCTAATATGCCTTCTCCGAGCGATGATACTATTATATTAATGTGTGGGCCACCCATTATGTGTCAAAAGGTTGTTTCCCCTATTTTAATTGAAATTGGTCATAAAAAAGAAGATATTTTCGAATTTTAGGATGATGGGCAAAATTCAATAATATATTAATATTTACGATTATAAAAAATAGAAAGAATATTAAGTCTATTTTATATAATTGATTAATTTCTTCAATTTTTGATTTGTCCTAAAAATTTTTATCCACTAGTAATATATATGTCTCTTTAATTTTTTATTATAATTGATTTATTCTAAAATATTCATATATCCAAGTAAAAATTATTTTAAAATTAAACATATTTAAAATAAATTATCCAAGGAACAAAGATACAATAATTACATATTTTTGAAATAAAGAAAATAAATAAAAAAAGAAAATTTAAAATAAATGAAATTATTATTTAATTCATTTTTTGGG
>Ga0194116_10008638_pt1 | contig 10281 bp, 6 predicted proteins | sample TA2MahsurfametaG_4_FD_148617 | JGI IMG/M metagenome (GOLD analysis project Ga0194116, IMG submission 148617) | Freshwater microbial communities from Lake Tanganyika, Tanzania - TA2015008 Mahale S9 surface | ecosystem: Environmental > Aquatic > Freshwater > Lake | place: Tanzania: Lake Tanganyika... | reverse complement strand
TGAGTCAAATCCGGCTAAATCCAGTCTGGGCTTGGGCTACCGAATGCGACTTAAAATCAGATTTGTGGTATGATTTATCATGTGGATTTTTTTGATTTTCCGTAAAATTAAAGGGGCAAATTTGTGATTTTCCGTAAATTCAGAAATCGTGAGTCTGCAGGTTGGGTATTTAATTTGACAATATGGTTTTTATGAAATTTTTTAAATCTGTGCTGTATTACAACGAGTTTATTTTTTTTGACTAAATTTCTAGTCCGGGATTAAGGTAGTATTAGATATATTTTTCCTGTCAATGTACTTTAATTTGGTGTAAAATGTTAATTTTGTCACAGTGCTTTTTTTTGAATTATCAGTTGTGCTATGATTAAGGTATTAAGTTTGGAATTTGGATAAGTAAAATCAGAATCAAGGAATGCAAAAGGAAATGTCAAGAATATGAAAAAGTATTTTATACTATTGGTTTCCATTTTTTTTATTTTGAGGTTGTTTGGACAGTCTGGATTTATTGAAAATCGAGGACAATTATTTGATGAGCACAATAAATCCAGAAAGGACATTCAATTTTTATTTCGCAATGGTAATTTTCAAATTCAAATAAAAGAGACGGGAATTAGCTATGAGTTATTTATTCCTGAGAAATCTGAAATTGAAGGTAAATCACGTTTTCGTGTAAAGCGAATAGATTTAGATTTTGTTTGTGTACTAATGTGAAGCAAATATCTTATTGAACAATTTGCTGAAACAGGATTTTTTAATATGTTTGTTGTGATATGAAAAATTTATTCATTTATACGAAATCTATTTTGGCTGTTATAATCATCAGCCTAGTTGTCTCTTGTGGAAATGGTAGTAAAAACTCTGCTGTTACTCACATTCCAGTTCAATTGAAATCTAATGGGAATTGGTCTCTATTGGATATTGAGACTGGTGCAATATTGTTTGAAGGAGAGTTTAAGAAAAGCCCATCCGTTGTCACAGAAGGTGTTTTTACAACTCGGAATGATGAAGGTGAGTATTTTTACAATAAAATTGAAAATGAGAAAGTTTTCAAACAAATCGCAGGGCCTTTTAAAAGTGCGAGTTTGATGAATCAGGGATTGGCAATTGTCTGCAAAGCTGAAAGTCACTTGTCTGCCATAAATGATAAAGGCGAAGAAATTTTTACTTTAGAACCTCAGGATGGCATAGTAATTAAGCAGGCGGGGCAGTGTATTGACGGGTTAATCAAATTTGAGGACGAAAATCATCTTTGGGGATTCTTAGATAAAAATGGAAAAGTCTCTATCAAACCGCAGTTCGATTATGTAGATGATTTTCACAATGGTTTGGCACGGGCAACAATGCATTCAGATTCCAAAGATAAATTTGTTATCATAAACAAATCTGGCGAGATAGAAACAGAACTTGATAAAGGACTTGTGGGTAATTTGGGGAATGGTATAGTTGCCTATTCTGACAATAAAAAAGAATTTGGTGTGTTGAAATTGGGGAAAGAATTAGAGAAAAAAATTAGTGCTTCAAGTAAATTTGAGTTAATTAGTGTGCACAACGATGATATTTTTTATGCCTCAGAAAATTCTTGGGGGTTATTAAATGCTGACGGGGAAATAGCAATTAGAGCCAAATATGAGTTTCTAACTCGTTTAGATGGAGAAACATTCTTGGGTATTAAACAAGACGGAAAAGACGTAGAGTATGAAATTTTAAATTCGAAAGGAGATGTGGTTAAAAAAGATGAAATTGACGGTCGGAATTATGGGGCTTTCAACCTGTATGCAAATGGTCGGGTAATGCTTAAGGACGGTAAAGAATATCAATTGATAAATTCCAAAGGTGAAAATGTAGGAAACAATCCAGTAAAGGAATGGGGTGGTGTAAAGGATATAATTCGGATGGAAAGCAATGTCTCCGATTTGGTACAAAGTGATTATTTTGATTGGGGCAAAATTGATGAAATGATAGAGTCTATAAAGTCAGGAAGTTTATCTGGCTTCACAATGGGAATGAATTGTTTAAAGTCGAATGATTTGTTAGCGAAATTTGCAAATAGTAACTCAACTTCGTCATCAACCGACATACACGATCAAGGTAAAGGTTTGGTTTTTGCAAACTACATGCCTGATTGGGATGATTTAAACGGTACAATTGGTTTGTACATTGGTTTAGGTTACGACGACAATGATGAGAATACTTCGGAAGAAATGGATTCTGACAATCAAGATTCCGAAATTTATGATTCAACGGTTACTGACACCGATAATTCAGCAACTACACCCGCAACTCAAGAAGTACCAATTAAGGATAATGCTCCAGAATGGAATACATATCAAACTACATTAAGTGCAACCAGAGACATTGGCGATGGTGGTAGCATTGGACTTGTGTTGAACTTTGATGATTATATCAAAAAGGCGGTAACCCAATCTACTGTTGTCGACTATGGGTATACAACGATGGTTGAGGAAAAAATTATCGGTTATGAAAGAAATAGCAGTGCAAAATTGACAAATATTCAAATGCAATTCTCTGTTCAGTCTGATAAAACCAAAAAGTTGAAAACCAAGTTAGAGGAAAAGTTTGCAAAAGGTTTTCAATTGGTATCCACGAATTATGGCTCAAAATATTACGTAGACGCAAAAGGTTCAAAATGGGAGTTGAATGGGTTGCAAATTCGTTTGTTTCAGCCTTATCCAGATACTGTCTCAGATACTTCGGGATACTGATAACCTATGATAATTACAAAATTCAAGACATATACATGGCGAGTTTTTGCTGTGTATATGTCTTTTTTTTCTGGTTATAAAATCGTAGCGGCTCAATCACCAGCTTTGGCCGCAGACATTCCACTTTCCCAATTAATTTCATTTCAAAATCGTGACATTTCCCATGTTGAAGTTGTTATGTCCAATAAAAATGGCTGGAATGTTAATTATCATCAAATTCAACAATCTCTGAAATTAGGGAATCTTGGAAATATTAATTGTCTTTACGCCAGTTGGAATACTCGGGCTTACGTTGCGGGTATTGATTATTTTCAAACATTAGATTTTTATCAGATTAAAAACGGACAGAATATTATTTCATATCGTACCAATAGTTTAAAGAAGTATCAAGAGTTATTGAATCAGTTTACCAATAAGACCGTTGGTAATAGTAATGAATTTGAAAGTCTTATGGGTAATTCTCGGGTTCAACAACTAATGGGAGGTCTTTCTTGGGAATATGCGATTGAAACCATGGATTATGAATCTGAAAAACGTTACACGATACTTTTATATAAAACCAGTTTAGTTGGTTTTGTAAAATCACAATTAGCTTGGGATCAGGTTGTGTCTAATGAATATGAGGAAGAATCGTTGATTGAATACATTACGAAATATCCAAACTCTGTCTATGTTGGATTAGCAAAGACAAAACTCGAGGAGAAACGTTATTATTCCGCCTACAATGGTGGTTCTGTTGATGAAATTAACCAGTTTCTTGCAGAATATCCACAATCGAAGTATGTGGGATTGTTAAGGACTAAAATTGAAGACTTATCATACAACCAGATTTTTAATGTCGAATCAGAGTTGAATGAACTGAACATTGACAAGTTTATTGATTTGTATCCTAATTCACGATATGTAAAGGGGTTGTTGAAAAAGAAAGAGGAATTGAAATTCAATGCCTTGCTACTTTCGGAGGATGAAGGTTTGTTGTATGGTAGGTATATTAACGAAAAAGATATCAAAAAACGGGCAACATTGTTGACAGCCATTCAAAAATTACGATATGAAAAAGTATTTGACTCCATTGAGTCTGCTGTGGGGGCTTCTCTAAAAATTTCAATTTTAGTTGCCAATTTAAAAAATTTTACCGGTACTGAATACTTTGAAATTTTGGAGGGGGAGTTGCATAAAATTGAATACGAACAACTTCCCCAATTGATGGGTGAAAAATGTGAAGAATGGCAAAGTTATGTACAGAGATATCCAAACTCAGTGTATTCGGGCCAGGCGAAATCCCATGCAATTAAATGCTCCGAGTACGTTAAATTGAAAAAAATATTGGATTCTGCCTGGCAAGTTTATAGAGGGCTGAATCAAAATGATTACAAAAATCTAATTAGTACAGGCGAATTTATATTAAGCGTCTCGCAGGAAAATAATGCTGAGTTGAAATCTCAGATCGCCTCCAATAGAAAAGCTTTAAACTTCGCGCAAGAAAGAAGATATAAGTTATATCCGTTAAATGAAATTAATCCAGATTTATATGACACTCATTACAAACTGCTAGAAAGGCAATTAATTAATAATATTGATGGACTGAGAAATACGGTTATTAATTCTAGCTTGATAATTAAAACCGATACTTTTGGCAAAACTAATCTGAGCATAATTGGTAGTAATTCACGTTTTTTTGAATCAGAGGTTGTAGATAGATTATCCAATAAAATAGGTGGTTTGAATTACTATCAATCACTGCCTGTAATGACAACTGAAACCCATAATGTTAAATACAGTTGTCAATCGAGTACCATTGAATTGTTAAGGGTTGGAAAAGGTAATTTCCAATTAACAAAGAATGCAATTCCATCACCTGGTAATAATAAAGTATTGAGTATAATGAATGGAGATCGTAGTTATTTTAAATCAGGTAAATATCGTATAATTTGGGATGAGGTTCATATAAACAACAAGACAGTTCAACTCATGAGCATTGATAAATATAAGTCATTCGCTGGTGTAAGCGCTGTCTTACCCGCATTGGTGGTTCCTGGTTGGGGTACTAAACTTGTTAGAGGAAGAAGAGGGAATGCTTGGATAACGATTTCAACGTATGGATTAGCAACTGCCGGAATATACTTTGCCACTCAATCCCAAAAATCATATGAAAATTACCTAATTGCTACCACGCAAAATGAGATGGATCAGCATTATAGTCAATATTTAAGTCAACGAAACAAATCACTAATTTCAATTGGTGGAGCCTTGGGTATTTATTCTCTTAATTTAACCTATGTTATTTTCAAAGGGACGGGAAATTCTATTAAAACGGTGTCTTACAGAAATCGATATAATAATTATTCCAAAGAACTTAATTAAATGAGGACTATATTAACGATAGTGTTGAGTTTGTTAATGATTCAAACTGCTTTTGGGCAAGACCGGAAGTTAAGAAAAGTGAAAGAATTGATCGTTGAGAATAAAAACGGAGAAGCAGACGAAATTATCACAGAACTTATTGCTAAATATCCAACATCGCCAATAGTATTATACTATTCTTCCGTGGTGGATTTAAAGTTGAATCGTTCATTAGATTCTATTTATCAAAATATGCAATTCGGTAGTAAGAACTTAGTTAATTTACGTTACGAAAACAACATTTCGGATTCGACAGAACTTGGATTTACTAAAGAGGAGTTTCAGCGTTTTAAATTGCAAGTAAGGGACTTGGCATTCGACAAATATTACAAGGATGCCAAAACAATAGATAGTTTACATCTTTTTATTGCCAAGTTTGATTTAAGTAATATTCAAAGAAGTTACATCGAGAATAGGATTTGCGAAATTACTTCGAAAATTGCATTATCAAGTGTCGATTTAAGTGTTTTGAGGGATTTTATTAACAATAATAAAAACTGTGTCCAAATTAAACTTGTGGAGTCAAGATTGCTTTTGTTGAATTGGCAATCCGCAAAAAAGTTCAATACTTACAAGTCCTATGAGATGTTTGAACAACAAAATCCAAACTCCATCTTTTCTGACAGTATAAAAAGTGCATTAGAGCTCTTGGATTGGGAGAGAGCGCAATTTTATGACAGTATTACTTCTTATGAGTTTTTCATGTCAAAACATCCAAATTCTCAATTTAAAAGAATTGCTATAAATAAAATTGACACACTCATTTGGTTGCCTATTTCAACTTCAGGGACTTTGCGAGAATTACAAGATTTTGTTAATCGATATCCTCAATCACAATTTTACAAACGAGCAATGGATAGTATTGTTAAACTCGAGTGGTTTACAATAGCCATAACTGGTGATATTTCAAGTGTCGAGAATTTTTTGAAGAAGTTTCCAGATTCATATTACGATGGTCAAGCATTGAAGCGATTTGATGAATTATTATGGAAATCTACAAATGTGGCCTCCGTTAAAAGTTTGGAAGACTATTTGAAGGACTGTAAAAGTTGCGTATTCAAAGAAAACGCTTTAGAGAAATTATCTCTCTTAGAATGGGATAAAATAAAATTGGCACAGGACACCATGTTATTTAATGATTTCTTGCATCATTTTCCAAAATCATCCAAAGTTAATATAGCATCAAAAAGGAAAGCTGAATTAGTGGCGGAGATTGATTTTCAAGTTGCAAGAAAAGTTCATGGATTTGCTCCCTGTGATAGTTTCGAAACAGAAGATTATTGGATAGAGAAGCATGGAGGCGGGCTGGTAAAGAAGTATTATAATTCAAATTCAAATGAAGTTATCGAAATTTTTGGAAATAAATTCGTAACGATGATTGACTGGGAATTTTTAGAACGAACGAATAACGATTATACAGAATTTGATTATTGCGGATTTTCAAAGATTGTGAATTTACACATCATCCTCCGTTCAGGTATTAATGAAAGGGAGTACATCTATGTGAAAAATAATGGAGATGTTGTTTCTCAATTTGATTTGTTGAATACCCGAATAATTCCGAATAACTACAAAGCATCCGCGGATGTTTTAGATATAACTAATCTCTTGGATGTTATCAAGGTTGACAATAAACTTAGATGGATTGGCGTTGCAAATGGTGGAGAATATTGGTCTGGTTTCGCCATATTAAGTAGCGAAGTTGGAATCCCAAAATTTTATCAGGAATCTGAAACCTTTAATTTTATCAAATACAATCAAAAATTATCGGATTTGTATTTTGTCAATTTTAATCAGTGTTCTTTTGCAGGTGAACATTATTTTGCAGACAATAGTTTTAAGACTTTTAATGGAATTTTCAACTATAACAAGAATTCGAACCAATGGCAAGTATTAAAAAAATAGCATTTTTGTTTTTTTGTTGCATCATTTTTATTTCTTGCAACATAGATGTAATTGAGCTGAAGTCTCGTACTAACCCTAACGATGAGAAATTTGAGAGATTAACTTTTCAAATTAATTCTGCCTTAGTTCAATCCTATGTAGAATTGAAAAACAAAGTAACTTTTAGATGGAGGAAACTTGGTGGTGTTGAGGCTTTGAATCCTGAAGTTTGGGTTTATCGAGATCATGTGGCGATATCAAAAGTCAATTCTGTAGATTTTACTTTGACAAATGGTGAATTCGAGTTGGATTTAACCAAATTATCTTTCAAACACATGGAAAGATTACAAGTTGCAATTAAGCAAACTAATAATGGGTTAGTATGGCTCGATACGCTATCTGCAGCTATCATAGTATATGATGAGACCCAGACGCCCGTATTGTCTTATTTGAATGCAATTAGCGCCACGTCAAAATCAATAAATTTACAAACGGAAATTATCAAATTGGGCACAAATACGGTAAGCGAAATTGGAATATGTATGAATATGAGTGGGAGCCCTACAACCGCTGACAAGACAGAGATCTTTAATGTAACCTACGCGGAGGGTATGAAATTGGACGCCTCTTTTGTGGGTCTTTCTGCCAATACAAATTATTATTTCAGGCCATACTCAAAAAAAGGTACCTCTACGATTTATGGAAAAGAACAAGTGTTTAAAACGGCTTTGCCGAATAAGCCGTCAATCGGAGGAACAACCATTTCTTCAATAACCTCAACAGCTTGCAGTTTGAGTGCATCAATTACTGATGATGGCGGTGGTAACATATTAGAGAGGGGTTTTGTTTTTAATACAACTGGGTCTCCTAATTTGAGTGATAATAAGGTCATTTCGAGTAATTCAGGAAATGTTTTTTCCGCTTCATTAGAAGGTCTGTCACCATCTAAAAAATATTATGTCGCAGCGTATGCAACAAATTCAGCTGGCACAACCGTTGGTACAACCACAAATTTTTCAACACCCGCTGAAAGCCTTGTGGGTAAAAATAGTTGTGACAATTTATCAGGGTTTACGGCCAAATTTGAATATTGGAGTGGGGTTGCATACTCTTGGGCGGATTGGACTATTTCCTCAGGATATTCAGGTAACGGATTGTTTGCTGATAATGGAAATAAACCCGCTTTAGGTGGATATGTGGAATTCACACAGAACTTTTCATCGCCCGGTTTTATCCGCTTTTGGATTAATACTCCCAATCCTGGATATAATAATCGTATTCCAACAGTTTATATAGATGGAGTCGCTCAGTCAAGTCCAACAATGGTTGGGGGACAGTCTTCCTCCTTTTATTGGGAACAGCTTCAAACTGACAGGATTGCTAAAGGTAACCATAAAGTAAAAATTGAGTGGGGAAGAACTGGTATGTACTTTTATTATAAACTCGATGAAATCGAGGTTTATCAGTGAAGTGATAAGGAATAATTGAAATGGCCATTCGTCTCTTGGACAAGAAAGTTCGGGGGTAAATAAACCCCGTGTTGCCCAATTTTTGTTGGCATAGTTATAGGTCTACTTTTACTCTGTCACAAGGAAATTTGAATTGTTTGCGACAGTATGTAATGCCTTGTTATTACTGGGTTGGCGAGAGTTGATTGTTTTTAGGGTGTGGTAGGGGCACGAACGTTTTACGTGTAGGCGATGTTGCCTTGGGCTGCGCCACATCGAAAAAGGGATACGATTGAATTTTAGAGAAACTGACTGTAAACATAGAAAATGAATAGTTCCCATAACGATGGCAGGTATATTGGTGTTTCCTTGTATCATTGTAATATGCTAAAACAGGTATTTACGGGTTTCTTATTATTGCCTTTACTATTGGTATTTCAGTCTTGTGAGAAGCCGAAAACACCCAATAACAATCAGAATCCCGCCGATTCAACGGTACAATTGGAATTGGGCCCACCGGTTGAAACCCGAACACCGGTAACAAATTACTCATCCGCCTTTATAGGTCAGACTCGTATTGGTGGTTTAAAGACTAAAACAACCTTTGCTTTTGAAGTAATTAATAGTGGTTTAACCGAGCCATGGGGGATTGCGGCGTTACCGAATGGTAAGTTAATTATCACGCAACAGAATGGAATTATGCGCACCTCAACTGTGGATGGTATGCTAGGTCCTTCCATTGCGAACGTTCCGGTGGTAAAATTTGCTGGGCAAGGGGGATTGTTGGGTATTTGTGTAGATCCGGACTTTCAATCCAACAGAATGTTGTACTGGGCATTTTCGGAGAGTGTAACTGGGGGTAGTATTACGTCTGTGGCTAAAGGCAGGTTATCGGAGAGTGAAGATGCTTTGGAGTTGGTATCCGTAATTTATCGTTCCAATACTCCTTATAATGGGAATTTGCATTTTGGTGCAAGGATAGTAATGGATAAATCAAGAAATTTATTGGTTTGTATTGGTGAGCGGTCCGATGCTTCTATCCGCGTACAGGCTCAATCGGTTTCTAGCAGTTTGGGTAAAGTGATTCGTATTACTACAGATGGAAATGCTGCACCAGGAAATCCGGTTTTTTCGGGGTCTGGAGCCTTGCCTGAGTTGTTTACCATCGGACATCGAAACCCTCAAGGTTTGGCAGTTCATCCGGTAACTGGCGATATTTGGTTGGGCGAATTTGGTCCAAAAGCGGGGGATGAAATAAACTTATTGGTTGCAGGTAAAAATTATGGTTGGCCGATAATTACCTATGGGGTAGAGTATAGCGGAAAGAAAGTTGGCGATGGTATTCAGCAGAAGGAGAATATGGAGCAACCCATTTATTATTGGGATCCCGCGATTTCACCGAGTGGAATGACCTTTTACAAGGGTAAATTGATTCCGGAGTGGGAGAATAATTTATTCGTTTGTGCTTTGGGCAGTACCCACATAGCTCGATTGCATATTGCGAATAATAAAGTTATGGGCGAGGAGCGATTGTTAGCTTCGGAATCACAGCGATTTCGGGATATAACCCAAGGCGTGGATGGAGCGTTGTATGCGGTTACCGATGCGGGAAGACTGTATAAAATCGCGAAGAAGTAAGGGTCAATTACTTTCTGTGTATTTTAGAATTATTGATTGCAATGTGGCTCTAGTTTTAGGTGCATATTTTTTTTGAGATTCCAATATATTGGAATAATCGGACTATAATACTCCCCAGTTGTTGGACCAAAATGTTAATGATGCTAAGTTAATCTTTTGCGCTGTATTATGCAGTATTCTAGTTT
>Ga0194116_10008632_pt1 | contig 10284 bp, 17 predicted proteins | sample TA2MahsurfametaG_4_FD_148617 | JGI IMG/M metagenome (GOLD analysis project Ga0194116, IMG submission 148617) | Freshwater microbial communities from Lake Tanganyika, Tanzania - TA2015008 Mahale S9 surface | ecosystem: Environmental > Aquatic > Freshwater > Lake | place: Tanzania: Lake... | reverse complement strand
GTTGAAAAGACAAGATTTGATCACCGCCGCCCTCAACCTCAACATTGACACCCTTCACGGTAAGCCCATTGGGGAGTGTCACACGATTGAGATCGAACGAGCAGTCAAGGCGTTAATGCCTCAGGCCTCGACGGGACCTACCTTAAAGTCCCGAATCATTGACCTCGCCCAACAGGGGTTAACGAAAAAGGCCATTGAGCAGAAGTTACTTGACGAGGGTATCACCAGGATTCGTTACCAGTACATTATGGTAGTCCTCAAGAACGAGAACATTGAGGTACCTTCCGCCAAGACAGGCAGGAAGGAGGTTACTGAGGTAGTTTCAGAAGTTGCTCCTGAAGTTACCCCAGAGGTTATCGACACTCCGGTAACTCCTAAGGCTTCCAAGAAGAAGTAATCCGGTTTAGGTATCGGAGTACGGAGGAGGGTTTAGTTACCTTCCTCCTTTTTTTTATACCTTTTTTTAAAAAAAAAAGCTTGACCCTTATTATCTGCTCAAATCTCTTTCAACTTTACTTTGGTAGCCTAAATTTTTTTTTATGATTTTAGGAAAGTTCCTCCCAGGTTGAGCAGATAATTGGGTGTAATAATTAACCCCCTAAATTTTTTACCATGTCAGATTTTAAAAGACCCACCCCCACCCTATCGGACGCTTTTGAGCTTACCGAAGATCAGTTCCGCGTCCTTGCAGAGACCGCCAAAGACTCCATTATGAGTAGCGATCTCAAGACCGATGCCTTGCTTAAGGCTGGTGCAAGGGTAAAGCTCGATACGTTCTTCTCCGAGGAGCCTTTTAGTGAGTATGAGAGGAAATTGTTACTCGTTGGCCTAATGATTGGTGAATCGCTTGCAAGGATGGAAGTAATGAACAAGACTTTCTCACAAATGTTTGGAGGACTTAACAATGACTAATTCCATATTCCAATCCCCGTTACAGTGCCTGGCTTTTGCCAGTGCACTCCATCTAGAGAGTCTAGGTATGATAGCCTCTAAAACGTACCCTGCCTTTAAGAAGCAGGTTAAGTCAGAACTCAAGGTACCGGTAAAAGGAACCAACCGTCAGTTGAAAGATGCCTTTAAGGTTTACCTTCAAGAGAACTGGAACCAAGACCTTTTAGAAAGATGTACCCGTCTTGGCAGACTGTAGTAGTAAAACGTAGCCTGAGAGTAAACTATAACCTTATAAAAACGTAGTACCAGTGAACCGTACAATTACCCCTCCCCCCATCAACCCTTACCTACAGTACATTAGGTCTACACAGAGAGAGATCTCCACCTACCTCTACCTTGAATTACTAGGTAGCGGGTTTGTAGTAGATAGCTCAGACTTTGACCAAGTACTCCTCACCTACCTCACCTCGCCTACTACCTCCATTGAGCATGAATATTTCTTTCAGTCTCTTTACAAAGTGACTCTCGATAGGGTTAATAAAATGCTTGTAGACGGGGAGAGATTAGATCTGCCAAGGTTTCAGGAAGTCTTTTACCGAGAATACTTACAAGGTAAATTCAATCAGGAGAGCTTCTTTAAAAAGGTTTCTTAGTTACGATTGTTGGGGTAGGGGGGTTAGTGAGGGAGGATAGGTTAGGTCGGGTTAATAGCCTGGCCTTTCCTTTTTTACTTTACTCTACTTTACTCCTACTACTTTACATTTGTTACCTTACCTTTATTTTAAAACCTCACTTTAAACAGAACCTAACTTATTATCTGCTCAATATACCTAACAGTTACCACCTAACCTACATTAAGTATTTTAAACAAATCGAACCTTATTATCTGCTCAATATAATATGGTTGTTAACTAAAAAAAAATTTTATTTTAAGTAAACTTCTAAATCGTATGAGCAGATAATTGTGTGTAATATTTAAACCCCTTTATTATGAAAAGAGTTGACCTCATTTCCAAAGCCCAAAGTCTTAACATTACAACTGTTAACGACAAACCTCTCGATAAATGTCATACTGTCGAGATAGAGAGAGCCGTCCAGGCTTTGTTACCTAAAGCCCAAGTTGGTACGTCTATTAAAAGTAGAATTATCGAGTTAGGTAAAGAAGGGTTAACTAAAAAGGCTATCGAGCAGACGATGCTTGAGGAGGGCTGTACCCGTATCCGTTACCAGTATATTATGCTGGTACTAAAACAAGAAGGTATCGAGGTACCGTCTGCTAAGACCGGACGCAAATAGTTACCTGGTGACTGGATGGGAGATGGAGCTACGGCTCCCTCCCTACCGGTGACCTCACAGTGACGTCACAGTTACCTAAAACTGCGATTAAAGTTCCCTAAAGGTGATAGAAATCTGTATGGGGGGGCAGACGTGGGGATCTCCCTCCCTTACTTTTTCACCTATACAAAAAATATATACCCGGTAAGTATCATCGGCAAGGTCTTCTTGCATGGGGGGTGATTACCTACAAAACCCGTACATGGGTTTTCAATTCCCGGGGGTTTTTAAAAAGGGGTAAAATACGGGGGGAAAAAATTTTGGAATTTTTCGTGGAATTCACTTAATATCTTAAGGGTTCTTAATAATCCTTATCCCAGAGTTTTCCTTTTAGTAGATCGGTTAGTTCTTTTGGGGATTTTCTACCTTGTGTGATCTTTGGTACTTTTTCGGCGTATCTACCTAGTAATTCATCGTCGTCAGCCTGGACAATTTTTTTATTACTTAGTGTTACGTTGTAATTTACACCGAGTGCTGCAAAAGCGTCTCCGGTGTGTTGATTACTTGCTAATTCTATGTTTTGTATTGTGAGCGGGGGTATGGGGTCTACTTTTATTTCACTTAATGTGGATACTCTTTCGTACTTAGCACCTTTGTAAGTGATGTATTTAGGTTGGTTTGAGGTCATAGGTTAATTTGATTTGCTAGTGCATCTTCTAAAGCATCGTATGCGTCTTCTGCATTATCAGGATCTACAGCATCGTCCCATGCTTTGGCTAAATCATAAATGTAACTAAAAGCGCCTCTACTTTGTGTACATACTGCAAAACTTGACTCCTCGTTTAAATATCCACAATAACTGTATTCATCTAACTCTTCAGGAGAGGGGGAGAGAAATTCGTTATTTTCTATTTCTTCAGCATCAAGTTTATTTTTCCAATCTTGTAAGAAATCTTCTGCTACTTTTTTAGCTGGTTTATTTATAAATTCACAGGAATCAATACTTATACCTCCGCTAAGAGTTACCACTATCAAACAGCAGCGATGGGGTATAGGATCTACTCTTATTTCATTTAGTGTAGGTATTCTTTCGTATTTAGCACCTTTGTAGGTGATGTATTTAGGTTGTTTCATGGTGTATAGTAGATTATTATAGGTTAAAAATGTAGGTTAAAAATGCTGGTTAATACTCTCATTAGGTTATCTTTTGATTCTACGTATCCTATAGATAATTCACCGGTAGCTTGGTATTGTCTTAAGTACTTGTCATAGTCTTTGGCGAGACTGTAAACATGACCGTATTCTCCTCTTTTATCTGTGCATACCATAAATGCAAAATATGCACTATAGTTACCGTAGTAGGTGTATCTATCTATTTCTATAAGTTCTCTTTTAGATCTATGGTGGGTAGCACTGTAGTCTTCTAACTGTTTTTCACCTATATTTTTAGCATAACCTCTAACAAATTTATACAGGGGGTTTTGGAGGTTACTATTGCTTTTTGTAAATTCAATAACACAGCACTCCGGTAAAGGCCCTACTATTATTTCATTCAGAGTATTTACTCTTTCGTATTTAGCACCCCTGTAGGTGATATATTTAGGTTGATTCATGGTGTATAGTGGGTTATTATAGGGTATAAATACTGGGGTAATATAGAATTCGCTTAATATCAAATATATTGTACTGGTTCTTTGTTTAAGTGATTCTTTACTATTTCTAAGTTCTTCTTAAATATTGATTCATCATAAGTGACTGTTGCCCAATCATCACTTATATATGTTTCTATATATGGGTGATCCATATCATCTATTGAATATGGAACATTGGTAAATCCAGTAATTTCCTTATAGGATTTATTTAACTTATCAATCATTCTTTCTTTTGTATCTGTTATAATATAAAGAGGAACTCCATTGTTGTACTCTCCTAAATAATTAAATACAGCGTAGTATTTTGGTGGAGGTACGGGATCTACCTTTATTTCATTTAGAGTATTTACTCTTTCGTACTTAGCACCTTTGTAAATGATATATTTAGGTTGATTTGTTTTCATATAAAATTAAAGTAGTTATTTTAGTTTTTACTGTAATATTAAACCTATACTGGATAGTTATGTCTAAGTGTATTAATTAGACCTTGTAAAGCAGTCTCAGCAGCGTGTCTGTCGTTACCCTCTTGGGCATCTTTCCATTTTTTAGCTAAATCGTAAATATTACCATAAGCCCCTTTTCCACGTGTACAGACTATAAAACGGTCGTTCTCCCAGGCACCTAAACCTAAGTAGTGAATATAGCTGTATTGATCTACTTCGGTAGCTTCATCCTGAAGGAGCTCCGAATCATCTTCTATCATTGTTGTTTTATAATCTTCTAAGAAATCTTCTGCTACTTTTTTAGCTGGCCCTCTGTAAAATTCAACTGAATCTATATCTAAAACATATCTATCAATCTGATAGTACATTACACAGCAGTCGGGGAAGGGTACGGGATCTACTAGTATTTCACTTAGTGTAGATATCTTTTCGTACTTAGCACCTCTATAAGTGATGTATTTGGGTTGATTTGTTTTCATATAAAATTAAAGTAGTTATTTTTGGTGCTCATTAAGCAAGGATGATGAGTGATTTAAGTGTATACGTCAAAAAATACAAGATCACCATTATCGTTCAATCCTATATTTCCGTCATGTAGGTCAAAAGCTTTTGTTTTACCTACACTATAAACTTTTTTAAGTGCGGAAAGTAATTCCGGGAACCATCGGACAAATTCTTCGTATGTTGGTATATTAGGTGGTATAATCAAGCCGTGAACGTCGCTTGGTAATGCGACTTTGTAATAGAAGTGTCGCATCGCCCTGTCGCTCAAATAGTTTGAACTAATTACTGAGACTGGTTTGTAATTTCTATAACCTTTAACATTTTCTTTTTTATGTTCAAATTGAATCCAATAGTAATATCTAAAACAGAAATTTAGTATAGATTTTAATTCTGGCGGAATGGGATTTATTTTATCTAAACATATAATGTATAATTTTTTGAATTTTGTCCTTTTTTCTTTTTGTTTTCTAAGAAGTGTAGTTTTCAATTTTCTTTCTCCTGCTTTGATTTCTTCTGGTGTTAATTTGAAATCTTTTCGCCGCGAATCTGGTGTTTCCCAATACCTATCTGTTACTTGTTTGATCCATTCAGTTTTTCTTTCGTCTTTTGAGAGACCTTTTGATGGGCCGTATGTTGAAGAATATTGTGATTCGGATGGTAAATCAACTTCTTTAATCCAATAATAGTTTACTAAACCCGGGTTATTTGGTTTTTCAATGAGTTTTTTAATTTTTTCGGCTTCAGTTGAATTTGCGGTAAATTTAAAAACTACAGGCGTGTTTTTTGGTGAGATATCTCCAAAAAAATTATTTTGAGTAAAGTCTGCTGGTAATGTATAGTTTCCGATCGGTACAAAGGCGACACCGATTGCTCCACCGCCCAAGAACTTTAAATTGACATCTGGAAGAATACTTTGGATAAAATCTCTAAACTTTAATCTGTCTCTGTTAAATAACTGTATGGTGTTGTTTTGTTTTTTCCAAGCTGGAGGGTTATCAATTCCTGGTAGATCTTGTTTAAGTCCGCCTACCAGTTCAATATGTTTGTTTTTTTTTGATTCTGTATCTTCTTTTTCATCGTAGGGAATATCAACATACTCCTTTATAGGATCTACTCTTATTTCATTTAGAGCTCCTACTCTTTCATACTTAGCACCTTTATAAATGATATATTTAGGTTGTTTCACAGTATTTACTTTTTAGTTATAAATATCCAGTATGCAGTTAAAATAAGTAAGTGTTTATTACCTTAACATGCTATTTATATTAGTAAATCAATAGCATGATTAAACTAGTAAATTTATTTGAAGATATAAAAGTTGAACCTCGTTTTACTGTTATATTTAAAATACCTTTTGATTCTCAAATTGATTATGACGGTGATTGGTGGCAAGACCTTGATTTCAGCAAAGCAGTTGAGATAAGACGTGAATCTGTTTTATCTGAACTTACTAGTTATATGAATGTAGATGGGGTAGATGTAGTGTCTGATCCGGATGCAGAGGATGAGAATGGGGTTTTTGAAGTTCGCTGTATTTCTGTCAGACCTGAGTTTCCACAAATAACAGGTCTTCCTGAGGGTCTCAGGCTTTCTGTCAGATCTTTCGACGCAGATGGGTTTGTTTATCTTGCTACTAGAGGTAGATTTTTAAAGCCTAGTGAGTTAAAAGATATTTTTGAAGGTAGTATTTACCCCTATAATTCTGATGAGGATGATGAATTTGACTCTCCTCAATCTGCTTTAGATTATTTACTATTTAAATAAGTATATTTATATAAAACTATTTAATATGAACAGAGATATTTTAAGGCTTCAAATGTTAGCCGGGATTATAACCGAAGAAAAGTATAAAGCATTGACCGGAGAAGAGGGAGTGGCAATCGATCAACCGCCCGTCGATGCTTCACTCTCTCAGGAGGATGAATCCGAAGATAATATAGATATCATTGCTATGGATCTTCCGTTATTCATCAGACTCCTGGAGTATTCTAGAGAAGATGTTCAGGAGGATGCAGATCTACATGTTATAGCACAGAAAGTGAATGAACTAGTAAAAGAGAGGGGTGCGTTGAGGCTGCGGAATTATCGGGCTATCATTGATAGTATTGAATCTGAACTCTCTTCCAACTAACCTCTACCAAAAGCCGGTATGGTGAAGTTTCTAGACTTACTGAAGGAAATTAAAGTAGCTCCTCCATCCGAGGATTATATTAATATTTTTAAAAAGCAGGAAGTACCTAACTCAGAGCTTAATATTTTTTTTAAGTCACGACTAGGTGGACATGGACTATTACACAGACTACTAAGGGACACTTATAGGCTTAATCGCCGGGAAGTTTCTGGAAATATAGAGGTACCTGCTTTTTTAAAATATGTTAAGCATCCAAATGCTCGGTACATAGTTGAGCTGCTTGATCTATTACCTGTCAGTCATACCGTTACTCAACGTAAATACACGGTTAATCTTAATGAAAGTAAAATGAGTCTCTACATTAACTCCAGTGTGTACCTTGAATATGAATCTCCTTATTTTCATACCGATCAACCTACTCTTGCGTTTGCAATTGAATTGTTTATGTCCAAAGAGCGTACATTTCCTGATGCTCGAGTTAAGTTACTTAGTGACTTTGGTTACGATGTTAAAGAGTTCGATATAAGCCTTCTTTTACAGCTATTTAAAGATAACCCGGAGGAGTTTTACGAAATATTAAAAATAACCTGATATGATAAAATTAATTAAACTCCTAAAAGAAGTCGTAGAAGGGGAAGAAGACGTTACTACCGACGCACCTCAGGAGAAACCTTCTGATAAAGCTGCTATTTTTAACTTACCCTTAATTAATTTAGATGATTTTATTAGAGGTATAAAAGATAAAGTTTCAAATTTTGAGTATGAAGAAGTTACTACCGAAGATGGCCAGCATCTAGTGGGGTACCAGTCTAAGGTAGAATCTCCGGTGTTTAGATACAATAAACAAACTCAAACACTTGAGTATTACCCGCAAATTGATTTTTACGATAAAAATTTATCAAAGATTAGATTAAATAATAAGTTTATTGAGGATGCCTTAAAAATAGGCCGTGATATGCCTCTTGACACCTCGACTACATAACTACATGAAAAAAATTAACCCGGACGTATTTGACGTGTTTTTTGAAGATACTCCTTCAAATAGTTCATCTACCGGGCCTAAGGATGTTGATATGTCCACCGTTGCCCCCGGACTTGTTATGGGGGTAATTTTAAAAGGCATAACCACTCACCTACTGGTGTCTTTTAAATATCAAAAAAAGTATCCTGAGAAATGGAGGGATGTGGAAGACGTGGTTAAAAAGAAGTACTATACACGGTTGTATAATTATTTACTTTTAATTGATCTGACAAAGGAAGATCATGTCTCTCAATGTTTATCCTACGGGGTTGTACCTATACTTAGTGCTTTAAATTGCCTGTTAGGGGCTTTTGAAGAATGGGAGTATTACGAGTACTGTGCTGTTATTAAGAACTACCTGGATGTTTTTTCGGAGGTTAAATCTCGGGATATTTAAAACGTATATAGGGGATATTTATAAATAAAAAAATTAAAACTATAATATGGCAATAATAAACGAATTTTCACACCCATACGGGCTAGGAGGAGGAGTATTTCTATCTGGTTCAGTAACATCTCCTCCGGGGTATTACTATGTATATTACCCGTTAACAAGTAGTGTGGCAAATATTAAAATGAACAACATAGTAAGTGGTTCTCAAATCACAGGTTCATTTGCTGCTGGATTACCCATATACGGAACCATAACATCAGTAACCCAATCTTCAGGGGTAGCATTTTTATATAACGCCCTTAGAGACCAATACGATTTATAAAATATGCTTGGATTCGGCTTAGGTTTAGGTATACAAATAGGGGTAACATTAGGTGTATTTGAAGCAGCACAACCTTCAGGACCATCTGTTGTTACCGGCCAAAGCTATATTGATTGGGTTGAATACAATACAAGAATAAATAGTATTTCCCCTACTCCTATTACTGAAGAATTCACACCTTGTGTATATAGTCGATATGCTTTAATTTTAGATTACTTTGATCCTACCTACACAACCTATAATCAAAAATATTACTCAACTTTATTTGACCAATATTTATTAAGAACAGACAGGCTAGGAGCGGAAAGTATTATTTCAGGTACATCCTTAGGTAATCCAGATGCTTACACTTGTTTAAATCGTAGATTTGTAAATATAATGAATAAATAAACATACACTCATATGTCAATACCTAATCCTGTTTTACTTTTAGTACCCTACAGATTTAGTACAGGATCAAATTCAGGTTCTGTATTTAGTCAACTGCCTACAGACGGCACAGGAGATTTTACATACACTCGTCCAGGTTCAGCTTCATTTGTAGGCAGTAATGGAAATATCCAATATGCAACATCCCATTCTGCGCGTATATTAAATTACTATTCGGGGAGTGGTACGTGTCCTGCTTTTTTGATTGAGCCGAGTGCGCAGAATATCTGCTTGCAAAGTCAAAACTTTCTTACAACGTGGTCGCCTACAAATGCCGCCATAACCACAGGCACATCGGCGGAGTTTACCGCTCCTGATGGAACAACGGGTGCATATTCATTAGCAGATAATGCTACTAACGGCAGACACAGAGTACAACAGAGTTCATTGTCTTTTACAAGCGGAACCACTTACAGCCTTTCAATTTTCATAAAGAAAAATTCAAGCAATAGGTTTTTATTACTTAATGGCGATAGTGCTTTTAATGCAAAGGCAGCACTCAACTTAGATAATTTGGCCATAACCAACATAAACGGAAGTGGTGCAGCGATTGAGAATTATGGCAATGGTTGGTATCGTTTTTCTATACGCGGAACGGCATCAACTACTCAAACCACCACGATATTTGTTCAAATGCAAGATACAGCAACCGATGTTGATTACATTGGCAATGGGAGCAGTTTTTACCTTTGGGGCGCACAACTTGAAGTCGGCAGCGTAGCAACCTCCTACATCCCCACCACCACCGCAGCAGTCACCCGCAACGCCGACGTTACAACTGACACTTCCTACACTCTCCCTATTCCCAACGGTACAATATACACCGAACACTTTGCTTCCTTTACTTCATCATACTACGCTCATTCGGTAGGACCAATTCCAATAACAACAGGTTCTAATCGTGTTGCTGTTAGTTACACTCCTTCTAAAATTGCAGTTTACAAAAACGGTTCATTTTTGATGTCACAATCCATAGGAATATACGAGGTAGGGGGTAGTATAATCAACTTAGGACATTCAAGCGGTTCATATCAACTAAACAATAATTTATTGGCTTTTGCTGTTTACAATTCGGAATTATCACCGGCCGATGCCATATCGCTAACCTCCGGTTCACTGTAAAAAAATACAATAATACATGAGTAGTACATTATATCAAATAGCAAATTCAAATTATGTAGGATCCGGTTCTATAGGATTTGGTACTGTAGTATCCAAATTT
>Ga0194116_10008628_pt1 | contig 10285 bp, 11 predicted proteins | sample TA2MahsurfametaG_4_FD_148617 | JGI IMG/M metagenome (GOLD analysis project Ga0194116, IMG submission 148617) | Freshwater microbial communities from Lake Tanganyika, Tanzania - TA2015008 Mahale S9 surface | ecosystem: Environmental > Aquatic > Freshwater > Lake | place: Tanzania: Lake... | reverse complement strand
GGCGCTATCAAGAATCGTGAGCAAGTACCGAAATGTGATAACAATCGAAGAACACAACTCGGTTGGCGCCCTGTCAGCTATTTACTCAGATCTAATCTCAAAACTTCAATCAGGACCCAATTTCACAAGCATCTCAACCCCTTCATCGTTTCACGTTGGCCTAGGTAATCTCGATGAAGCTCGTGAACATCTCGGCCTAGATCCTGATTCACTTGCAAATCAAGTCACAGCCTTAGTCAAACAATGAGTTTTGTTGCTTTTGATTTAGATAACACAATATTTGATTACGAAACTTCACTACTTCAACTCAAGTTGGATAGAGCAGAACTTAACACTCTCTCTGCGTCCAATAAAACTGACTTCAAACTTCAAGTTATAACTGAGTTTGGCGAGGATTATTGGACCGAGCTCCAAGGATTTCTTTACACCGAATACGTTGCGTATTCTCGAATTGACTCTGAATTTATTGACCTTTTGAATTACCTAAAGGTCAATAAATGGCAAACTTCCATAATTAGTCATAAGACTGAATTTCCTTATATGGGCCCTAAATTGAATATGCGGGAATGTGCCCTAAAGAGATTAGAAGTTGCAGGAATAGAAAAACTTCTAACGGATGGAGTCCACTTTTTCGGTACAAAACAAGCAAAGGTCAATTACATTAATGCTGTTAAACCAAACATCTATATTGATGATTTGGAAGAGATTCTCGACTTGATATCGAGCGATATAACTCGACTTTTATTTATTTCGACTAGCCAAGAAAGTACCTCCAAATATAGTCGGATTTCTGATTGGCGCTCTGTTTACAAGTATCTCGAAGATGAGGCTTGAAATGAATTTTGACTTAGTTGCGCCTTTTTTTGATGCTAAAGAGGTCCTAAGCACGGAGCAACTAACAGGAGGGCGCAACAATTGTGCGATTAAGGTCAAAACAGTTAGCGGTATTTACGTTGTAAAGAGATATCTAAATGAGGTTGATCGCAATGAACGCTTTGACCGAGAAGTTTCATTTCTTCAACACTGCCAAAAAATTGGGGTTAAGTCAGTGCCTATTCTGCTTAATCAGGATAGAAAGAGTAATTCAATTCTTCAACAATACGTTGAAGGATTCCGTCCCGAAAGTCTCACAACCTTTCACCTGAATTCTGCATCAAGTTTCATTGAAGAGATAAACCAAGATATTGCTGGAGACATAGAATCGTTACCGCGCGCTGCTGATTCGTTCGAAACGGGATCCTCAGTTATTGATAACTTATATTCTCGTTTTTCGAGCATAGGTGATGCCCGGATTGTGTCAGCGCTTCGACCCGATACTTATATGGATTTCTCTAAGTTTTTCTCTGAATTGGTCCGCTCAGACTCGCCCACACATAGCGCTCTGATTGAGCAATTAAACGAATTGAGCCGGATCGCAGGTCGACTTTTTCTATCACCTTCCGACTTCGGATTCCATAATTGCATTGAATCCAAAGAGGGGTTGATATTCATTGATTTTGAATATAGCGGAGTAGACAATCCCCTTAAATTGATTCTTGACTTCATATATCAACCAGATTTCCACATAACTGAGGAATACGCATATTTGTTCTCTGATGCGATTGGCAAGCCCTACGGGTTAAATTATTTAGATATACCGCGAGAGGTAAGGCTGGCTTTCGCCTTCAAGTGGTTCCTCATGGTTATAAAAAGGGTCTTTGACCTCCCTCAAACCAAAGTCGATCCCAGCCATGCCGAGTATTACTTTGCTACTCGAATAAAGCCACTAATCTAAATCCATGAGGGAAATAGACTTACTCCAGAGCAAACATAGTTCTGTGAAACGTGACTACCTTGCCAGAGTTAATGATGGAGAGTTCCCAAAACATATTGCTGCTGAACTTGCAAAGAAGTGGGGCTTTGACTACTGGGATGGTGACCGTCGGATTTGCTACGGAGGGTATAGCTATAAACCAGGGTATTGGACCCCGGTCGCTGAAAGGCTTATCCAAGAGTACAAGTTGACCTCTGAGAGTTCTGTTCTTGATGTCGGTTGCGGCAAGGGTTATCTCCTATTCGAGATTTCACAACTACTTCCGGGGATAAGAATTGCCGGACTAGACATTTCAACATATGCCGTTGAGAAGAGCCACCCACTAGTCAAGGAATTTATAAATGTCGGCTCTTCAGAATTGCTACCTTGGGGCAATGAAGAATTTGACCTTGCCTTCAGCCTAAATACTTTCCATAATTTATATACCTTCCAACTCTTTCCTTCACTCAAAGAGATAAAACGGGTATCAAAATCAACTTATGTTTGTGTGGAGTCGTATCGAAATGAAAGAGAAAAAGAGAACTTGCTCTATTGGCAAGTCACTTGTGAGGCATTTCTAACCCCAGAAGAGTGGGTTTGGTGGTTCAATTTAACTGGATATGATCGAGACTATGGCTTTATCTACTTTGAGTAGTAATTAAGGAAGAGTCTTTTGAAATTCAAAGCAGCTGTACTGCGACAGAGCAAACAACCTTTGTCGGTGGAGTATGTGGAGTTTCGAGACAAATTGAGCGTAGGACAAGTCTTGGTGAGAATCCAAAGAACCGCCATCTGTGGTTCACAAATTGGGGAAATTGATGCAGTAAAGGGACCTGATAGATATCTCCCGCATCTATTGGGACATGAGGCGATAGCTGAAGTTATTGATAGTGGCGAATCAAAGAAGTGCGTCGAAGGAGATCAGGTAATTCTTCATTGGATTAAATGTGAAGGAATTGATGCGCCGCCACCGAGGTATTTCTCAAATTCGGAGCTAATCAATGCAGGTCAAATCACAACTTTTTCTGAATACGCAGTTGTTTCGGAGAACCGCCTGACTGTTATTGATAGGTGCAAACCTGAGGCTTTAAATTCCTATTCCATAATTGGCTGTGCCCTTCTAACGGCCTACGGAACAATCGCTCATGTAGTCGGTAGCAAGAGATTAGGTAAAACCTTAGTGCTTGGAGGAGGCGGTATAGGTCAAGCCACAATATTCTTAATGAAACACTTCTACGATTCAGATATCACTCTAGTAGAACCCAACTTGAGTAAATCGCGTTATTGTCAAGAGATTGGAGCTTCTGCTTTTTTAGCAAATATTTCTCAAATAAAACAAGAGACTCTATTCGACTCTGCAATTGAAACAACTGGAGTACCTGAAGTAATTGAAAGATCCTATGACGCGCTGAATCGAACCGGAATTCTAGCCTTAGTAGGCGTAACGAAAGTTGGACTAAAAATTGCAATTGACCCAATGCCGCTTCACTATGGCAAAGAGATAGTAGGAATCTACGGGGGCAACGCAAAACCAAAGAAGGATATTCCCCTGTTGGCTCAAGCTCTAAGCAGTTCTGAATTAACTAACAAGTTGCAGTTTACGATGTTTTCACTGGATCAGGCCGATGCCGCCATACAAGAGTTGCGCAATGGAAATTATGCCGGTCGGATAATTTTGAATTGTGAAATCTAGCTGAGCCAATTCGACTTTTTTGACCAGTAATTCGGAAACTTAAATTTTGAATCTTTCTTAAAACCGTACGGTTCTAGGTAATCCAGAAAAGCCGTTTTTATTTCTTTTGACTCTGCGCTTTCTTCCCAAAGGCCATTTTCGAACTGATGAATTTCGCCAACAAAACTTCGAATATCTTGCTCAGACATGCGATTCGGCATGACTCCTATCCGACTGAAGTCTTCCGGGCCTGTAGCAGTAAAGACCCCGCGTGCACTCATCTCTGCTAATCCAATAGGACCGTTTGTGTGGCTATCGATAAAGTCACAATACGTGACAAGTCGAAGTAGTGGACTTGTTAACTTATTCGTGAACAAGGGTGTCGATATTAGGTAAAGAGGTTTTCGAAATAGTAGCGCGAGATTGTGCAATCCCGTATCCATTCCAATACACACTTTTGCCAAGGAAAAAATAGCGAGATCATTTTCATCGCTTCGAAAATTTGAGTTGGCGTAGTCCCAGAATTGATTTTCATAAAAAGAAGCTAATTCAAAGGCCTTGCTACCAGCCCTCACGACTCCGTATCCGCGAGTTACAAGTTCTTCAATTAACGAATTTGCCTGCAATTTGTCAAAATTACGATACATGGAATAGTCAGTATTTACACCAAGAGCCTGCGAAGTGAATAGGGAATCGCGCAGAGCTAATACGATTAACTTGTTGATGCTAATAGATTTACCCAGAAGAACTTGTGACATTTGAGTTAGCTTGTCTTCTTCAACTATAAACTGCGGAGAAGTTTGATGCACTAAATGATTCAGTTCACCTTCATATTTCCCTTTAGGGGTGCAATCCAACCGATGGACCATTAAGAAATTAAATTCATTTGAAACGATGAGAAAGGGCAGAACAAGATACCTCGGCCAGATATGAACCAAATCAGAGAATTGCCGCACTAGGGCCTTGTTAAAATTGGAATTACGACTCGGTTCGCAAAAAAAATCTAGGGTCCAAGTCCGCGAATTGGGCTCTTCTTTCTTGAGGGCTAAATACGTGTCAAGATCAGCACTCATGTGTCCTAATCGAGAGGGGATCTCGCCGAATCGAACTAGTACAATTCTTCTAACCGAGTAAAGAATTAAAATAACTGGAAGAGCGAAAAATACAACTATCGGAAGGTAACGACCAGATCGCCTAACTAGCCTGGAGATTAGGAGTTTCTCGAGTGCAAGATACAAAATTCTTGAACCACCTCCTAATCCATCCAAAAGGAAGTCTGCCAAATTGAACCTGTTCGCTCATTCTAGTAGTTCTCTTCTTCCCGGTGATTTTAGGATCGCTGGAAAGGGAGCCCGCAATACAACAATAAAGAGGGCAGTTTTTATAGATCTTGATGGGACGCTGTGGCCCGATTTGGGGCCTGGATCAATTCTTCGAAATCCAATCATAGGTAATGAAGTTGTACTGAGGCTAAGTGAACTTTCCAATGTTGGTTATTTGCTTATTGGAATCACCAATCAAACATATTTTGGCTATCGAAGAAGACTAAACCCAATTTCCATTTTTAGATATCGCTCCAAGATGAGACAAATAATTAGAAAGGGAATCTTGGACTTGATTTACGTATGTCATCACCATCCTGAATCAAAGCTCTCCTACTTGAAAACGGAATGTACAAGACGAAAACCGAATTCGGGACTCATTGAGTGGGCTAAGGAGGAATTTGATCTTGAGCTAGATAAATCTATTGTTATAGGTGACCGGATAACGGATATAGCGGCGGGTCAAAAGTCGGGGATTGCTAAGAGATTCTTAATTGCAAATCCAAGATGTATTGAATGGAACATTTCGAGAAGTACCACTTCTCCACAATCTTTCACTTTCAGTGTTTTTGGAAATCTCATTGATGCGCTAGAAATGATCAAGAATGAGACTTCATGAAGTTTAATCTACTCATCTTAGGCGCAGGACGCGGAACCCGTCTCAGTCCACTTACCGATGCACTTCCTAAGCCACTTTTAGCAATTGATGGTTCTGAAACTATCCTTCTACGAATTGTCAAACAGTTTAGGAAGATACTTCCGATTGCAAATATTTGGGTCAATATCTCAACTCATCCAGAGACTTTCTTGAGTTACTTGGGTGGGATCGACTCCGAGTTTCGCCCCCAAGTACTCTTTGAACCAATTCTTTTGGGCTCGGCAAATACCGTTTTTGAACTCTCAAAAGAGCATGATGGCCCTACATTAGTTATTCACGGCGATTTAGTACTTTCCCATGTATACATCGACACTCTAATTCAAGAAATCTTTCGCAATCCTAGATTTACAGTGTTTTGCCATGGCCGATCTTCTAATCGCGCGAAATCCACGATCACAATAAGCGATTCGAATATCGTTACTTCACTGGTAAACACAGGTTTGAATGCTCCTGTTGACTCAAAGGTTTTGGTTAACTCCGGAATCTACTTTTTTCCAAATCTTCAACAAATAGGATCAGCGCCAGAAATAGGTACAGAAATTGCCGATTCAACTCTGCAGACCTTGATAACATCGGGCAACTTGCATGCATTCGAAATCAATGAAAAGCGAGTTTCAGTTGATAGTTTTAATCAATTAGAAGAGGCGCGGAATCTTGTTAAGGAAGAAATACTTCGTCGATGAATTCTTCTACTTCGTCTATCCCGATTGGAATATTACCTCTTCTAGAGACTTGTATTCCAGCAGAAAGAGAGCCAAGAAAGGCTGACTCGTAGAGCTTGCAACCCGATGCCATAGCAAGGGAACTCATTGCGAGTAATGAATCTCCCGCCCCAGATACATCAATAGCACTTCTGTTTGCTGATGGAATTCGATCTGTTGACATAACCTCATTTCCATCCTTATAGCCCCCGAGTAGTACACCATCTGCGCCCAACTTCAAGATCACTGAGTTTGTATCTAAATTCTCAGCTAGTTGTTGAGTTAATACTGCAATTCCATCAACCTCATTTCGTAACTCTAAACGTGCTTCGTGCTCAGTTGGCGTGACCAAGTCAACACCTTTAAATTTAGAGAGTGACCCAACTTGAGAAGAAGACTGGCTATCCGCTGCCGTCATAATGCCATCTCTGTCTCTAACTTCGTCCAAAATCTTTGAAACTAAGGATGGGTGTAAGGTTCCATAAGAAAAATCACTAAATATAAGTAAGTCACATTCGTCAAGCAAATCCAGAGTAAGATTATAGATTTCTTCAAGTAACGAAGCCTCCGCCTCTTCGGGCCTGAAGTGAGTTAGTCGAAAAAGAGTTTGATTTGAATTCTTAAATCTTTGTTTTACAACTGTTGGTCGGTTTTGATCTCGAATAAGAATTGTCTTAACGCCTTGGCCGGCTAAATTCCTTTCAGCCCAACTAGCTGCTTCATCATCACCGGCCAGTGAAATAAGGTTTACACCCGCCCCTAAAGCCCTGCAATGCGCTGCAACTATACCCGCACCACCGAGGTAGCGAGTCGTATCGATTGGGGTAGAAACTACCAACGGATCCTCTTGAGACATACCAATTGATTGGCAAGCTACAAACTCATCAACTATGAGGTCCCCAACTACTGTTACCTTCAATTCCGGGAATCTCTTAAGAGTTTTCTTTACTGAGTTTGCATTTAACCCCTTTAAGGTTGCATATCTTGCGAAAGATTCCCTCAATGATACTTCTGAGATCCGACTCGAGGATAAGTCCGCTTCCGATAAGTGCGTACTACCAGAACCAAACATCAAGCGAATTCCGAGTTGTCTAATTAGATCATTTTCTTGGTCTGAACGATTCTTGAACTCCTGCCCTCTTACAACAGTGTCAGGATTAACTCTTGTCAATAATTCTTGCAATTCCTTGAACTTAACAACTTCCAAAGTGAAAGGGAAAGACTTAATCATGTTTTCTGAAAACTCAATATCCGAAGCAGACTTATTCTCTGTATTTATGGCAACAATTAGATAATCCCCGAGACTTTGCGCATATTCAAACAGGCGAAGATGGCCGAGGTGTACAGCACGAAAATGCCCATAAACAAGAACTCTAGACAAAATTATCCTAGGCCTAGATTCTTCATTGTTTTAACTGTGTACCAACGGTCATCATCGACTAATTCTCGCTTTTCTAACTTACTCCAAACCTCAGAGACCGCATCTGCCACTTTCTTTACTGGAGAAAAACCTGTGTCAAGCAATTTGCTTGAGTCTTGGCGATAGGACCGGGGATCGTTAGATGGTAGAAATTCCAATTCTGCACCATATTTGCTCTGGAGATAACTAGCTATTTCTCGAATTGAAATATTCTCAAATCCAGCATTGTAATCACCAGATGGTAATTCTCTCTCAAAGAGGAAGTGCTCGTACACCCTAACCATGTCATCAATATGGATATTGGGTCTTATTTGATCTCCGCCCAGAACCGTAATTTTTCCGCGACTGAAAGCTTGCCAGACAAACATATTAACCACAACATCAAATCTCATCCTCGGCGAGTATCCACAAACTGTGGCCGGTCTAATGTTGTAAACATCAAAATATCGGGAGTAGCTTGAAACTATTCTCTCTGCCACCATTTTTGTTTTGTTGTAAACTGAAATTGGACTCAGGTCTAAATCTTCCGTAACCTTTGGCTCACTTTTAACTCCATAAACGCTCCCAGAGCTTGCATTCAAGAATTTCTTTATGCCAACTTTTCTGCATAGGTTCATAAATTGGGTTAAGTGTAGAGTATTGATTTCCCAGGAAAGCACCGGGTTTAACTCCACTCCAGGATCATTCGCAATGTTCGCTAAATGAACTACAAACTCGACATCCTTGAGATCACCTTCTGTAATTTCTGCGACAGGTTTCTTTGCAACTTCCAAATTTCCTTTTTCAGGTAGAAAATTCCCAAACCATTGCGTGTCAATAACTCTAACATTGTGGCCAAGCTCGCAAAGTCTTGGTACAAGTTTTGAGCCGACAAAACCACAGCCTCCTGTGACCAGGATGGCACTCACAGTGACCCCTCTTCTCTATGGTTGATGAATATACTCGCTTGGTTGTTTTAATAGTTCTGAAAGCCAGTTATCCACCCATTCCTTTGTAAGACGTATACCCTCTTTAAGACTGGTTGTGTCTTTCCAGCCTAGATCAGATCTCAACTTTGAAGAATCCAACATGTATGCCTGATCTTTTCCAGGTCTTTCCTGAGCTCCTTTGAGGAATAGACTTGAATTCTTGCCGTACACCTCGAAGCACATCTCTACTACACGACGAATTGTTACAAGTCTCTTCGTGGAGATATGGTAAGACGAACCAATATGCCCCGACTTGATAATTTTTAGTAAAGCATTCGCTACATCATCCATAAAAATAAATGATCTCTCCGAGTGACCTCCTCCGTGTAACTCGATTTCGGAATCTGAAGCTGCAGCAATTAGCGCCTTGGGGATTATTCGATACCTTTGCTGGAATGGCCCAAAAACATTTGCTGCCCTTGTAAAGATAACTGGGAATCCACTTCGCTTAAATTCTGCCAAGAGGTGAAAGTCCCCAGCGGCTCTCGAAATTGCGTATGGAGTTGATGGATTGATTCGTGTTTCTTCCGTGATCCAACCCGACGTTGAACCATAAACCTCAGGCGTCGTGTAATGAATGAATTTTCTTAGTCTTCCCCATTTGATTAATGCGGAAGAAAGCCTCGAAAGCCATACGCAGTTTGTTTCGTACCAATCCCAAGGTGTGTCCCAACTTTGCGCAACCATACTTTGGGCCGCAAAGTTAACAATCGTCTCAATATTATTACCCTCGCAAATTTCAATTACACTCGAGACTTCAAAGTTACTTCCTAGTTCAATTACTTCGATATCAATTACATTTTGACTTGAGAAATAGGCCCGATAGGGAAGTTGAATCTCACTTGAACGATTCAGTCCAATCACCTTGAAACCTTGTTTTAGAAAATTCTTTGCAGTCACAGAACCTGAAAATGAGTTCAAACCTAAAATTAAAATGGCATCATTGTGACTCATTGTCGCAAAGCCTCGGCAACAGCGTGACAAATTGCGAGATGCAAGTCTTCCACTATCCCATACTCGCCAATATTTGTGGGGACATGAATCGAAAGATCAACAATGCTTTTAGCCGTCCCCCCGTCGAAGCCAGTGATTGCACAAGTCTTAACACCATACCTTTTCGCTACTTCCAATAATCGCAAAATATTTGATGAGTTACCTGAAGCACTTATTACGATTACCAAATCTGCTTGGTTAGGGTTGTGGACTTCTAGTTGCTTTGAAAAAATATTGTCGAAAGAAACATCATTTCCAAGAGCCGTCAAAATGGCATTATTTGATGAGAGTGACATCGCATTAATTACCCTAGCTTTTTTGCGAATATGTGCACCGACTCCTAGATCTACGGCAAAATGGTCGGCCGTTGCAGCACTTCCACCATTTCCTGCTATGTAAACCCTTCCTTTGCCCTTTGCAACGGCATGCAACTCTCCAATGAGGTTAACTACTTGACGCAAATCTATCTGTGAAGCAACTGTGGCTTCCCTATCAAAGTAACTCGTGAGAAATTCAATTCCCGCCTTGTCGCCTGATTCCACATACAAATAATAGCGCAAGACTTACAAAGTGAACGTTAATGACCCTTGATCGACTGTTAAGAGTCAACTCCACTCATGCTTTTTATTTTATCAATAATTTCTCGCTCTAAGCCAACTGGAGGCAATTGCAAATCTCTGCTATCAATTTCATTAAGGACTGTAAGGCTTTCGTAATGGAGCCTATTGATTTGCATTGTTGCATCTAAACTAGTAATCG
>Ga0194116_10008627_pt1 | contig 10287 bp, 10 predicted proteins | sample TA2MahsurfametaG_4_FD_148617 | JGI IMG/M metagenome (GOLD analysis project Ga0194116, IMG submission 148617) | Freshwater microbial communities from Lake Tanganyika, Tanzania - TA2015008 Mahale S9 surface | ecosystem: Environmental > Aquatic > Freshwater > Lake | place: Tanzania: Lake... | reverse complement strand
CAATCCCCAATCCCCAATCCCCAATCCCCAATCCCCAATCCCCAAACCCCAAACAAACACCATTTAATTAATTATTAAAATTAATTTGCATACTTATAAGCATCTAAGCAAGTAAATTTAATTTTTATTATTAGAAAATTAAAACATTATAAAATAAAAAATAATAATTATTATATTATAAAATATTTTATAATTTGATAATTTTTTAACTATGGTTGATAATAGTTGTTTTAAAATAGGCGATTATCGAAAAACAATTCTATTAAATTATGAAATATTATTAAACATTTCTTTTGAGAATTTTTTATTCAGAATTTTGCTGATTTATTTCTTTTTTATTGAAAAAAGCTGCACTTACGATTTTCCGTTGATTACTAATTTAAGATATTTCTATTCAGGAGAAATATTATATTTACCATATGTTGACTGCACTTATGGAAAAGCAATTGTGGGTTTTCATTTAAAAGTAAATACTCAAACAGGAACTTGGGCTTATGAATATGCGTGCTATTCATCTGGTAATTAAGATTTTTTTAGTTAATAATAATAAAATTGACTTTATATTTTAACTGAAACACTGTTTCAATTAATTGACAATTTTTTTATTTTTTTTAAATAAAAAAATCCAAAAGGACTATAAAAAGGCCATAAATATTAAAAAATTAAGGGCCAATTATTAAAAAAGTTAAAAACTATTTTTATTTTATTATTTGAATATTAATGGAAAAATAATATTACCCAATAAAAAATTTATGAAATAATATTTGTAGGTGTTATATATAGAAATTCTTATGAAGATAAATATACTGAAAATTTTTTGAATAAATTTCCTCTTGATGATAGTATTTCTTTATTAAACAATTTCAATCTTGTTTGTTCTCCAGGATATGCTCTTCAAAAATTTCAGATATATTATTCATATAATACTTATAATTTGTCATTTAATGCTTATTTAATTAGATTCTATTATCGTTGTGTAAAAGCGAATATGACTAACTGTGTTTTAAATACTAAAACAACGCAAACTGATTGTGGAGGTGCTTACTCAGAAAAAAATTCCGCCCTTTATTTAGCTGCCCAAACAGCTTTTGTTTCTGAAGATAGAGTTTTAACAAGATTTAAAGTTGATACTACTGATGATTCTCTTCCCACTAATGCTTGTATGGTTAATTATCAATATGATCATTGCCAAATAGTTCCTTGTGACAATTCATGCAGGTAATTTAAATTAATAAAGAAGAGTTTTCTTTATAATTTTACTTTTAATTAAATAAATATAAATAATTTTCACTTAATTCCAGGATTTTTAATAAATTTAAAACAATTAAATTTAAGATTTTCATTTTAATAAAGGTTTTAATTAATGTTAATTCTTTAAAAGCAAGAACTGCAAATTAAATCAATTATTTTTAAAAGACTTTAGATATTTATCAAGATCAAAATAATTTTTATTCAGAAAATTTAACGATCAAGAATTAAAATTATTATTTTTAAATCCAATAATTATATCATTTCTCTAATTTATTATAACTTAAATTTAAATAATCCTTGATAAAAAGAAACAATTAAATATTAACTTGATTATTTTGAATAAAGTAAATAATTTAAATATTGAATTTATTTATGAGGAGTATTTTAATTTTAGAATTTGTGAAAATTCCTCCACATATTGTATTGAATGTGCAATTGGATATTATCGTAAATCCTTTTGGACAAATGAATGCTATAAAGATCTTCCTGGTTATTATCTGTGGAATAATTTTTGGTATAAATGTGAAAGAAGTTGTTCTACTTGTGAAACAACTACTTCTAATTGCATAACTTGCGCAACAGGATATTATCCTGAAATCGGAAAAAAAACTCCATGTTATAAAGAAAAATATGGATGGTTTATCAGCTCGAATTCATGGCATAAATGTGATATAAGTTGTCAGACTTGTGAAACCTCAGCTACAAATTGCTTAATATGTTCAAATCAATATTATAGAAAAAAAGGAACAGAAAAATCATGCTATAAAAGTCTTACAGGTTATTATATAGATTGGAATTATTATCCTTATTTGTGGAATGATTGCAATTCAAGTTGTAATACATGTAATTCTTCAACAGATTGTTTAACATGTGAAGAAGGATTTTATCGAAAATACAATAATGCACCTTTATGCTATAAAACTCTTCCGGGTTGGTATTTAAGCTCCGATAAATGGAATCAATGTGATATAACGTGTAAGGCTTGCGATTTTCAAGCCTCAAATTGTCTAGTTTGTACTGACGGATATTATCCGAAAACAGGAACATTATCACCTTGTTACAATACTCTTTCAGGTTATTATTTAAACTCAAATTATTGGGATCAATGTGATATAACCTGTAAGACTTGTCAATCATCCGCTACAAATTGTAAAACTTGTGCTGACGGATATTATCCAATATCTGGAAAAAACTCACCATGCTATAAAACTCTAGATGGATATTATTTAAATTCAAATTTTTGGCAATTATGTGATAAAACATGTAAAATATGTGAAATATCATATACGAATTGCTTAATATGCTCTTTTGGATATTATTCAAAAATAGGGACTAAAACTCCATGCTATAATTCTCTTTCAGGTTACTATTTAAGCTCAAATAATTGGCTTCAATGCAATTCTAGCTGTTATACTTGTGAAATATCAGCAACAAATTGTCTAAAATGCAATGATTCATCTTCAAAGCTAGTTAAAATATCTGATAATAATGTAAATTGTTTAACAGATACAGCTGGATATTATTTGCCTACAGGATCAGATATTTATTTAAAATGTTCAAGTTCTTGCAAAACTTGTACGATTACTAATTCAAATTGCTCAAAATGTGAAGATTCTTTATATTTAGCAGAAAATGAAAGTTATACAACTTGTATAAGACAAACAACTGGATATTATTTGCCTTCAGGATCAAATATTTATCTTAAATGTTCAAGTTCTTGCAAAACTTGTACGATTACTAATTCAAATTGCTCAAGTTGTGAAGATTCTTTATATTTAGCAACAAAGGATACGTCTAAATTTTATTGCATAGCAGATATTACTGGATATGTATCAATAAACTCTATAAATTCAAATTATTATCTTAAATGCTCAGATAATTGCAAGACTTGCCTTTCTCAAACATTTTGTACCATGTGTGAAGAGAACTTTTACTTAATAGAAGTAAATAATAATTTGAGAAGCTGTTTGCAGAATATTAATTTAACAGAATATTATACAATTAGTAAAAATGTTTATAAGCGATGTTCCGATAAATGCTTAACTTGTGAAACTTCAGAAAATAATTGTACAAGTTGTAATCTTCCAAGTAAACTTGCTGAATCTGATTATATTTCTTCAACAATCACATGTATATCAGATTTCAATGGGTATTATTTTAATTCTCATGCTAATTACTTTAAAAAGTGCTCTTCAAACTGTTTAACTTGTGAAACCTCTGAAATCAATTGTACAACTTGTTCAAAAAATTTATTTTTGGGCAAGAACCCCTTGAATTTCTTTTGCCTTGAAGATACTGATGGTTATTATTTTGATGAAACATTAAAATATTATGAAAAATGTTCAATTAGTTGTTTGACCTGTAAAGAAAATAAAAGTTATTGTTTAATATGCAATAATAGCCAAAATTATTTCGCCAAAATAAATGAAACCCAGATATGCATATTAAAAGATCAATCCCCAGATGGATATTACTTTAATTCTTCATCTAATTTACATGAAAAATGTTCTATAAACTGTTTAACTTGTAAAGATCAATTTGATAATTGTATCATTTGTAACTATTCAAAATTTTATTTTCCAAAAGCAGATGAGGTAAATAAATGTTTTCATGTGGAAAATATGCCGGATGGGTATTTTTTAAATAAAACTACAAAAATAATTGAAAAATGTCCAGAAAATTGTAAGACATGTAATGATTTAGATAATTGTATAATTTGTAATAATTATAAAAATTACTTTGCTAAGTCTGATGAAATAAACAAATGCATATCGCATGATAAATCTCCTGATGGATATTTTTTTAATAATTCAACGAAAATACATGAAAAATGCGATGAGAGTTGTAAGACATGCATAGAAAATTCTAAAAAATGCTTGTTTTGTAATATTGATAAAAAATATTTATATAAATTAGAAGATAAAATTAATACATGTTCGATGAATTGTCCTATAGGTTATAATAATATCGCAGATAAAGGAGTTTGTAAAAATTGTTCAAAAAATTGTAAAACTTGTGAATTGCATATAGACAATTGTAAAACTTGTGAATCTGGGCTTTATTTGATAGAATCAGGGATAAAGAATTCAACTTGTTCAAACAAAACTGAAGGCTTTTATCTAGATAAAGAAAATAATATTTACAGAAAATGTGATAAAAGTTGCAAAACATGCAATGATAATTCAAATAATTGCTTAATTTGCAATATTGAATATTTGAAAAAAGATGGAGAAGAAAAAGGCTGTTTTGATAAAAATAATTTGAAACCAGGAGAATTTATTGATGAAAATGAATCTAAAATCAAGAAATGTGATAAATCTTGTAAAATTTGTAAATTCAAGGCTGATATTTGCTTAGAGTGTAATGAAGTAAATAATTATTTTGAATTTAGAGAAGAAAATGAATCTATAAGTAATAAAATATTTAAAATTCATTAGAGGCAAATAAGAAAAATTTTTATAAAATTTTTTATGATTTTTAAATTTCAAATATCTCTCAAAAAAAAAAGAAAAAAATTTCTAAAACCTATATTTTAATATTTATTTACACAAAGGTTGCTTGAAAAAAAATACCGAAAAAGAAGGATATTATTCGGATGAATTAACAAAAAAATTTACTAAATGTTCGGAGGGTTGTAAAAAATGCGATAAAATTGAAGATTGTTTAATCTGTGATTATGATTCAGGATATTTTTCTCTAAAATCACAAGAAGAATCAAGTTCAAATAATTCAAATAAGACAAAATGTGTTAAAGATTGCACAGATTCATATATAAAAAATATTGAAAAGAAAACTTGTAAATATATATATTAAATTATATGAACTTTTAAATCAAATAAATTTTGCTTAATTCCATATTTTTTAAATATTTAAAAATTCACTTTATGGATTTACTTAAGATTATATTTAAATAAAAGTCTAAATTTGCATTTTTTCGACATTATATGAGAAAGATTTAAAATTAATTTAAAAAAACTTTATTAAAAATAAACTTTTATAGGTGATAAAATCGTCGTTTTTTCAAAAAATTTAACCAATGCTTCAGATGGCAATAGTACAGAAACTCCTAAATTATCGAAGGAAGAATTAAAAAAATTAGGCAACATGGCAGATTGTATGAAAAATATAATTACATTTTTTTATCTTTAAATTAAAGATCTAATATCCAATATACACTTGACCAAAAAAATTGAGAATCTTGACTCTTTAAAGTCAATCATAAAATTACAAAATGATTCAATATCTCCGAAATTAGCTGATGATTTAGTAGACTTATCATGTACATAAACTTTTTTATGTTTAGCTATGTTTATGAAAGATTTAAATGCAAGTGAAGCTGAAAAAATTCTTGAGATTCAAAATATTGCTGTTATCGCGCAACTTAATGTGTATAAATTATTTATTAAAAAATATTCTAAAAATATAGATTAAAAGGTGGATTAATATCAAATAATGGAGAAATCGTTTCAGATGAAATTATGAAAGAAAAACAAAATTTAATAGATAACATGAAAAAAGATTTTGGCAGTGTTTTAGATGTAATAATAACAAGTAATACAAATACAGGTAATTAAATAATAAAATAAATATTTTAATTATTTATTAGAAAATATACCATCAAATAGTACAGGAAAAATTTTAAAAAACGATTTATTTTCTGCCCAGATAGTAATTAAAACACCCGAAAACGAAAAGCTTGTTAATGAGAAAGCTGTTGAAGATAAATTAGCAATTGGAAATTATTCTCAATGCGAAGATATATTAAAAAAAGAATATAATATTTCTGAAAGTACTCGATTAATCATTAAAATGATGCAATTTGATCCAATCACAAACTTGGACAAATTAAATGATGCAACTGCTTCAGATACAGTTTCTATGGAATTTATTAATCCAGAAAATGGAGTAAAATTAGATTCAAGTATCTGTAGCAAAGTTCCAACTCCGATAAGTATTCCATTTAAAAAATCAGAAAGATTAAAACCAGTTTTATATGCTAAGGCAGCAGTGCTCAAAGGAGTGATTGATTTATATAATAAAGAATCACCTGGATATCATAGTAGATGTTTTAAATCTAAAGAATTTGACACTGGTGCAGATACATCAATAAATTACAGAAGAACTAAATTATATCAAAATGAAAGCATAAATTGTTCTCCAGGATGTGCTTATGAAGGATTAGATTCAAATCAATATGTTATCTGTAATTGTAATATATCACAAGGAGGAGAATTATCAAACAATTCTACTGGATTTGATCCTCTATTCTCATTTCCTAAATTTAACTATGATATTATTTTCTGCTTTTATGAAACATTTACAGATGTAAAAATATAATTATTAAAAAATATATGGTTTGTATTTTTCTAAAAATTCAAATATTAAAATTAAAAATTCAAAGACCTTTTAAAACACCCATATAAGAATAAAAAGTATTTTTTGTTAAGAACAATGATAAATAAATTATAGTTACCAGAAATTACTTTTATATGATTTTTATTTAAAATTAAAATTTAAAAATTAGGAAAATCTGCCTAGAAATTTAGGATTATTTGTGATAATACTTTGTTCCTTATTCGGAGTGTTTCCTCATTATCTCTTTAGAAATTTAGCAGTAAATTTAATCAAATTCAAAATAAACAACGTAATAAATAATGATTGCTTAGTATACGATGATTTAGAATTTTCAAAAGAAGAATTTTTTAATAGAAAATTTAAACCGATTCATTCAAGATCTCAGAATATAAATATTTTGCTTTCTTTTATAGAATCTCAAACTATAATAAACAAAAACTTAGTTTATTCTGATATCCAAAGTAAATTATAATTTTAAAATTTAGCACATGTTAATGAACTTAGTATAAGTCCTTCTTTAAATGTTAATAGAAAAGGAAGAAATTTTAATTCATCAATTAATTATAATAAAATTAATAAAAATAATGAGGAATTAATGAGCAACAAACAACAATATTCATATGATTATAAAAATGATTTTTACAACAAAATTAATTTCTCTAAAAAAAGTCAAGATTATTTTAAGTTACAAAATACATTTGCTATGAATTACTTTTTTAAGGAAATACCAACTGGAAGAACTAAAATACACAATTTAGTAAACTATATTAATTTTAAAAATACCATATATGAAAATGATCAAACTCAGATTGGATTGAAATTCTCAGGTAATAAATTATATTTTAAACAAACAAGACTATTTTTAATCTAAAAATTTAATTAATTAAAACTAATTAAAAATATAGATGATATAGGAAATCCAAAAGGTCTTAGGAAAATAAAATTTAATACCAGAAAAGATTATGATGAATTAAATCCTTATGAAGCTATTAAGTATGATAAAAGAAGCTTTTTTATTTTGTTGCATAATAAATTTATTGATGACCATCCTCTTTATAATTTAATTTTTTGTGATTCAATATTGGAACCTTTGTGGTTTCGAATGTTGTGTTTCTTTAATGAATTGAATATTAATTTTTTGATGAGTGCTTTGTTTTATTCGGATGATGAAATTGATAAAAGGGCTGAAATACCTGCTGAAATAAGGGTATGTTTTACAATTAATAAATTAAAATAGGATTCGTTGTTTTATTCCTTTGTAAATGAGATTAAAAAAATATTATTATCTCTTCTGTTTTCGTTTATTATCTTGATGATTTTTGAGATGATATCTAAAATACCTGAAAAACTAGAAGAGGAATTGAATGATGCTTTAAAAGCTAAAAATAAATCTCAAATCCAAGATGCTAAGTAAATTTATTTAAACAATATAATTTTTAGTAAAAAATTCACAAAAAAGATGAAGAAAACTTATAAAAGGACTTTTATTGCTTATTTTGCATTGAATTTAATAATTCTGTATTATACAATTGTTTTCTGTTCTATATATAATGCTAGTGAAAAGGGATGGTTCAATGATACAATCCTCGCTTTGACTTTGGACTTCTTTATAATCTCTATTTGCATCCCGATTATCAAGGTGATTGTAAGAATAATAATTAGGCACTTCAGATTTTTAAGGTTTTTAATTATAATTGATTACAGTTTCTTTATTTTAAATTTTGTAATGTAATATATATTAGTATAACATGGTAATTTTCCTATATTTCTAACGAAAAATTAAATATAGAGAAAAAAATTTATAACTAGGAGTTTAATAAGTAATTTTAATTTCAAAACTTATAACTATGATAATCTTCATCCTAGGTCGATCCATGCCAAGGGATTTAAGCATTTTTCACATTCGTTTAAAATTGCTTATTGGGATGAAAATTAATTAAAGTTATTATTCAAAGATTTGAATTCTTTAATTTTTATCAGATAAAATTTATATTTTAATTTTTAATTAATTCATTTTTAATGGATTTTATTAAATTATTAATCTTATTATTAAAAATTTTTTTCACTCTCTCCAAACGTTTTACTAATTAAATATAATGGTATTTAATTACAAATCATTCTCCATTAAAATAAAGATAATTTTTTAAGTTTAAAATCATTTCTTTTCCAAAAGCAGAATAAATTGTCCTTTTTGAAAAAAAATTCGGAATAAATAAATAACTTATTTTTTTCAATTTACTGTTTCATTGATATTAGTAAAAATATTAATAATTTTTATGTTATTTAGATTTAAAATAATCAAATACCTCAGAAAAACAAGATAATAAATCAATTTTTTTTGTTATAATAAAATCACTTGTAGATTTAACAATATCTGTTGCGTCAAAAGTTGCAATCCGAATATCTGATTGCATCATTGCAGGAACCTCGTTTGTCCCATCTCCTATAAATGCCACTTTTTCGCCTTTTTGGATTAAATGTTTTACAAATTGATACATATTTTCTGGTGTTTGTCGGCAAAATGCAAAATGATTTTTAGCGAAAATTTCATTATAAAATTTACGTTGTTCGGATTCTTCTTTTTCTGGACATCCTCCTTCAATGACATTACTTTCTTCTTGATCGTTTAAGTAACCTATTTGTTTCATGATATTAAATGTTACAGCGAAAGGATCACCAGTAAATATAATTGGTTTAATATTTAGATTTTCTAATGTTTCAATAAATGATTGAGAATTTGATTTTAAATCAATTTCAAAAGATATAAAACCAACGAAACAATAACTAAAATTATTTAAAGATATATCATTTTTATCAATATCTTTAGGGAAATCAGTTATTCCGATACCTAATAATCTTTTTCCATTCTTTTCTAATTCGATGATTTTTTCCTTTATATTTTCAATATCTGAGTTACTCAAATCCTCTCTTTCTCCATTTTTCAAAATTTTTGTTGATTTAGATAATACAATTTGAGCATTTCCTTTAACAGTTATATGAAAGTCATTTTGAAATTCTCTTATTACACCAGCCATATTACTTATTGAATCAAAATTAATTTTTCCTTTTTTTTCTTTTAATCGATCGAAGTAATTAAATTTGGAATTTTCAATAAACTTTAAAATTGCTTGATCTCTAACATTTTGACACTCTTCTTTTTCAAATAAAGAGGCCAAACTAAAACCAAATAATTCTGAAAAAGAACTAAAATCTACCTTGTTATTTACATTTTCGAACAAGATGTTATCTGCAAAAATATCACTAACTTTAAACCAATTATCTGTTATAAACATATTCTTTGAAAAACATAAAGCTGTTATTTCTGAAATTTTTTCTATCTTTTCTAATAATATAGGAACAATATCTTTAGATTTTAAAAATTGAATTGAATCATCAAGGTTTAGGATCTTTTTCATTTTATCTTTATTAAATCTTTTATAAATATAAAATTAAAAAAACGTATTTTTAGATATTCTAATAATTTAATTTTTTTTATTTTATCATCTGCATAAATTTATAATTGATTAATTGAAAATACAAAGCTTAAATGAGTAAATAAATTTTCTTAAGATTAAATATCAATTAATTATTTGTTAATTATGAAATTCGATAGATATATTTAAGAGAGATAATTTATTCAGATTTTTATTGAAGGGCATCACTCCTTTAAAATTGGGGATT
>Ga0194116_10008626_pt1 | contig 10288 bp, 10 predicted proteins | sample TA2MahsurfametaG_4_FD_148617 | JGI IMG/M metagenome (GOLD analysis project Ga0194116, IMG submission 148617) | Freshwater microbial communities from Lake Tanganyika, Tanzania - TA2015008 Mahale S9 surface | ecosystem: Environmental > Aquatic > Freshwater > Lake | place: Tanzania: Lake... | reverse complement strand
CTGTCATATTAATTGCTTGTTGTTGTGTTTGTAATTGTTGTTGTCTATTAACAGGTAAAACATCATCACCATCTTCTGTCTCATTATCCTCCTCACCTTCTTCTTCATCTGTCATAAAAAATTCATCCTTCAAAAAATTAAGGACACTATTAATATGAGGAATACATCTTCTAGCTGTACCAATCACATCATGTCGTGACATTTGATTAGCAGCTGCAGGTATTTGAATAAGTAAAAAACTTGATAATCTTACTAAACAATTTTTGTCAATATCATTAAAAATAGTCATAATATTATTGCCTATATTTCTTGTATTTTCAGGTCTACCCGGTACTATTTTATTAATTTCTTTTAATATACGTGACAATTGTGTGAATATTTTCTCAATATCACATTGTTCATAAAAATAATCGATTGTTTCTTCATCATATTCGGTTTCAAAATCCATTATATATTATTATATTATATAATATAATATAATAATTTTTAAATTTTCATATTTAACGCTGAATAATATAATGGCTTAATTAAGACGAAGTCTGACAAGGATTGTTGACGCCATAAGTTATTCCATCCCATGTAACGCCGCATTTAGTGGCCCAATTATATTTAGAACATAAACCATTTGACCCGGTAAACGGAGAAGTATTAAAATTCATTGTTAAATGCTTTTGGTCGGTCTGAGGAGGACAAGTTCCTAAATCTTTTACATTAACGCATGTTGCCGCATTTCCTGAACCATCGATTGTCCACCAATCAGGACATTCAGGAGTCATTGGTGGCCACATAACATTACTATTAGCTGTTGCAAGAGATGTACCTATAAAAACGAGTGTAATAATCAATGTAATTATTGCAGAAAATAGAACAAATTTTTGAAAACCATCCATTATATAAAATAAATAAATATAATTTTTCTATCTACTTATTTTATATAATGAATAGAGTGAATAATGGTCGTGTGAATATCAAATCACCAAATACTTCAGCATTATTTCAAATGTATGATAAAATACCAGCTAACCAATGTGTAACTTTTAGGAATGCTACTGAAGGTTTATGGAACGACACTTCTTTGTCACAAGCATTTTTCTCTCGAGAGAATATTCAGATAATTCAAAATGGAATAAGAGCAGGAGTTTACCACAGGTCAAATGGTCAATATGTTATTGGTTCTCAAGATTGTGATTCTATTAAAATCGTAATGAGAAGTGTTTTCTTACAACATTCAGCAAATAAACCATCTAATATTCCACAACAAATTGAAGAGCTAAATAAAATTGTATTAAATTATTGTATACAACAAGTATATAGTGAGGCGCAAGGATATATGAAATATATGGATGATGTTAGTACATTAGTAGTGCCAATTGCTCATCCTGTTCAAGCAACCAGTAATGATAGACAACTTGAACTTAAGAGTTGGTTTTAATTGTTACCAACAATATTAATTTACATACTTATTGATATTTATTATGGATGATAAAATAGTATTGATATGCGCGACTGCAACTATAATGAAGTGTTTAATAAATACAATTCATATTGTAATTCCCTGTTTGGAAGAATTAAAACAAATATATGCAGAAGAAGAAAAAGAAAAACTAGAAAATATAAATGTAAGAAGCACAGAACTAACAAAAGACGGACGCACAAAAGACGGACGCACAAACGACGGACGCACAAAAAATAGAAATTAACTTACAAAATGATGTGTCTAATTATTTGCTAAAGACTAACAAATAATTTGAAATATCAAAATAGAATAAAGAAGCGTTAACTAACATAAAAGATTATATTATATTTCTCTCTAACTCTATTTTGAAAAAGTAAATATAACAAGAAGAATCCGGAAAATTAGTCAAGAATGATGTTTTCTCACAGTCATATTAAGTAATATGTATTGTATATTATAAAAAATTGAAATGATATTGTATAATACAATACGTATATTATATAATTTAACTGTAAAATGACAAACGTTTCAGATGAGTTTAAGATTCATATTTTGGAAAGTTATGAATTTGATGATAAACTTATGGTTGATCCTAATAAAAATGAAAAATTGTACAAATGTCAGTTAGCATTAAAGTTATTAGCAGAGGATAAAGAAGTTAATTTAGATTTAAGAATAGAAACGTTAATATTATATACTTGGTTTGTAAATGTAGAATCGTCAACTCCTGTTGAAACGCTATTTGAAATTTCACCTAGCGCAGAACAAATTATAAATGAAGCAATGTCTTTGCATTAGACTAACAAAATATTTATAAAATATTATTAACAAATTTGTCTCATTTTTCTTTCCGGACGTTGTAATTCATAGTTTAATCATCTTCAACAAGCAATGTTTGTTTCTTTACAACTTTTTTAACAGCCGCTTTAGATACAACTTTCTTCTTTGGTTTAGAAACCTCGTCATTCATTAATCGTGTTCTTTCCTCTTTATACTCTGTATATTGCTGTTTCAAAACATCTAATTCATTTAACCACATCTTGTTAATAGTAGTAGTTTTAACGATTTCTAATTCAGCTTCCTTGTCACCGCGTTCTTTATTCAATCGATCTACATTCTCCTCAGTTACTGAATCCATAGGCATCTTAGTTAAATAATGATAATTAGCGTCATCATCAATAATATCATAACCTTTAGTTTGTAACATTTCTACAACTTGTTCTTTTTTCTTCTTACGTAAATCAATAGTTCCATCTAAATTTTCTTTAATGTATTTGGCTTTATTGGTGAGCAACATCAAATCACGTTCTAAACTTTCAATCATATAATCTTTTCTAGTCTGATATAACTTTAATCTTACATCATAATAAGTGTCAATAATATCAGATACCTTTTCAAATTTTTGTAATGTATCATTAGCATCAAACAAATGCATATTAGTTGTAGAATTAGTCGTATAAAGCTTCAACAATTTCTCAAGACCATTACACCCGTGGTCACCCTTGGATTTCTCTAATTCTTCTAGTTTACCCTTCACAAATGTAATAGTGAAATCAACATTTGTATCTTTACTCATGTCTTCATAATCCTTGATAATAGCTGGAATTTTATTCTTATCTTTGTCTTCTCCTGGATTACACCAATGTTCAATTAATTCCTTAAAGTCTTCAGTCCAAAACCCTACTGGTAATTCAGTTACTCTAATTTTATCAACGCCTGTTGTTTCATATGTTCCTCTGATTAAGAATTTATCATCTGAAATCTTAGTAATATAACCTTTAAATCCTTCATAATAAGGAATAAATTCAATGTCATCTTCAATATATCTCAATTTGTTTTCTAAATACTCGATAATTTGTAATGGATTATAACACATGATATCAGTACTAAAACCAGTTCCAATTCCCTTAGAGCCATTGACAAGGATCATTGGAATAATCGGTGCGTAATAAATTGGTTCAACAGACAATCCATCATCATTTAAATATTCAAGCACATTATCGTCCGTTTGTTGAAAGATAGTTCTAGTAATTTTATTCAACAACGTAAAGATATATCTTTCAGAAGCGCTGTCTTTTCCACCTTGTAATCTAGTTCCAAATTGACCATTAGGAAGAAACAAATTAATATTGTTTGAGCCAACAAAATTTTGTGCCATCCCTACAATAGCAGCGTTTAAACTAGCTTCACCATGGTGATAACCAGAATGCTCAGAAACATATCCAGAGAATTGTGCTACCTTAATTTCAGTCTTTAAATTACGTTTAAAAGCAGCAAATGCTATCTTTCGTTGAGAAATCTTAAGACCATCCATCAAGTTAGGTATAGAACGATCACAATCATATTTGGAGAAGTGAATTAACTCGCGATTGATAAATTCTTCATAAGATACATTTTTCTTGCTTGTATCAAGGTAAGCATCTCTGTCGTAAATTTTGAGCCAATCTTTTCTATCATCCGCTCTTTTCTTGTTGAAAACCATATCAATTGCGTCATCAGATTCCTTACCACTAAATTGAAATTCAACGATTTTTCTATTTTCGAAATATTCTCTGAATTCTTTGCCAGTACTTGTTCCTAAACCTTTGTAATATTTAATAGTCCAACCCTTACTATCATTTTGTTCTTTCCATTCTTCAAATTCTCCTTCATTATAGAAATTCAATTCATTCGCTCCTTTTTTTGCCTTCAAGATCGGAGTATTCATAAAACCAATAAATCCAGGAATTTGCGCAAGAGTAGGCCATTCACATGAGAATAAGTTTATGCCAAGACCTTTAATATGACTACCATCTAAATCTTGATCAGTCATGAACAAAACCTTGCCATATCTCAAGCTTTTATGGACATCTTCTAAATTTAAATATTTCTTTCCAGTTACAAGACCAAGAATCTGCTTGATTTCAGTAATTTCTTTATTATCAGCAATCTTCTTTAAAGGCTCGCCGCGAACATTAAGTAGCTTACCTTTTAAAGGATAAACTCCAACAATATTACGGTCTTCAGATGATAATCCTGAAAGAATACCTGCCTTAGCTGAATCTCCCTCACAAAGAATAAGCATACAGTTACTTGATTTTTCAGTTCCGGCCCAATTTGCATCTGTTAACTTAGGTATTCCCCTAACAGATTTACTCTTTGATCCGTCAGTTTTTTTAGCAGCTTTCGTTTCTTTTACTTCAGTTAATTGTAAAGCAGCATCCATAACACCCATCTTTGCTACCTTTTCAATAAACTTGTCGCTCACTTCACATTTAGAACCAAATTTAGACGAAGGAGTATTCATATAATCCTTAGTTTGGCTATCAAATGCAGGGTTCTCAATATCACATCTTAAGAAGAGTATGAGTTGTTCTTTAATTGTATTAGGATTGACTTTCGTCTTCTTTTTCTTTTCAATAAAGTCAACCAATTTTCTAACAATTTGATTCAAAATATACTCAACATGTTTTCCACCCTTAGAAGTGTGGATACCATTAACGAATGATACTTGAACAAACTCATCCGCAGGAGTAAGAGCAACAGCATATTCCCATCTTTCTCCATCTGCTTCATATACTCTTGGTGCAGTAGACTTGTCACCAATATACATGCTGATATATTGCTCAAAGTTTTTTACAGGAATTAATTCATCATTGTATTTGACTTTAATATTTTTATCAGTAATGGCACCAATATCATAGACACGTTTCTTAAGCAATGAAACCATATCTGGTGTCAATCCTGAGATACCAAGTCTTGCAAAATCAGGTTTAAATGTAATTTTTGTATATGGTTTATTTTTACACTTGGTAACTGAAGGCTTACAAATTTCATCCAAGTTATTTTTATACTCTTGAATATATTTTAGTCCGCGAATATGGTCAACTGTTTCGATGCGACCATAGCTAGACCAAATTAAAACGAGTTTAAATCCAAATCCATTTTTGCCTCCAACAATTTTCTTTTCTTCCTTATTATAATTTGTTGAAGTTCTTAAATGACCAAATACTAATTCAGGAATCCAAACGCCATCTTTTTGAGCAACATCAATGCCATTACCATCATTAACCATTGTAATTGAACCATCAGTTTCGATTCTAACATCAATATGAGAAACAGGTAATGCGTTCTCAACATTAGAATCAACCTTGGTCTTCATTCTTACAACATGATCACGACAATTTACGATGCCTTCATCAAATAACTTGAATAAACCAGGAATATAGTTAATATTTTTTTGAACAATTTTATAAGGCAACGTCGACTGCGTATCACTATCTTCGCTCATAATCCACATATCAGCATCTATACTTTCAACAGAACCAATATATGTATCTGGATTATCCAAGATATGCTGCTTATCAGTCTTCTGTTGAACATCGAAGAATAAATCAGTATTAGCGTCGTTGGAACTCATTATTAAATATATATGTATCCTTATTTTTAACTTGATTTTTAAAATCAATTTTTTTAAAATAATAATATATAATTATGTCATCTTATGTTGGTGGACTACTTAATTTACATTATAATGTAGCTCAGTTTATTGAGCCAAATCCTAAAAATTATAAAATACTTCATACATCAAACACAAATTCTTCAAATTTGTCATATAAAATGAGATTATCTCAGGTATTGAAATTAGATGGAAATTCACAACAAATAAATAGAATTAGTAGAATGTCTGGAAAACCACAATTTGGGAACTTTTATTTAGGTCAACCATTAAACATAAATTATTTAGGCAGAATGGAAGGTATGCCTGGTGGAAGCGGAATGCCTCCAAGAAATAAGTTTTAATTGCGTTTCAAAAAATATTTTCTCATTTAAGTTTATAATGCAAACTATAGGAACTCGCGCTCAAGTGTGGCATGGAACTGCCAAAAAAACGTCTGGTGGTTTAACTAAGACAAACTTGATGAAGAATAAACATGGACGTATTGTCTCTAAAAAAAAACATGCTTCAGGAAAGAAAACTATTAAGTATCTTCGTAAACTCGGTTATGTTGCTAAGAAGGGTCATTTTAAGTTATTTCACAAAGGACATAAAAGTAGAAAAATGAGAGGCGGAATGCCTTTAAGTGGTTCATTATCCCCTATGTCTTATGATGGTCAAGGTGTAGGAACATCAGGAGTTGCTCTTCAAATGATGGCTGGTAACGCTACTTCATAAATTAAATTATAATGTTATAAAATATTTACATTATAATTAGACATCAACCCATTCCATTTTAATAAACTTTTCATAAACGATGTAATCAGAAAATTTATAGTATAAATATTTTTCAAAATATCTTTTACTTACAATAAATTTTAATGAATTATCAAGACAATATTTGTGATAAAAACTATATAAATCATTAAAACTAATTAGTGATAAGGTATGAGTATTCTTAATTTGTTGTTTACTATATGAAATAGAATTTTCAATGTCATTTGATTTATTCCAAACTGTAGAAGTGACATTTAGTACATATTTATCTTCAATGATTTCTGATGCAAAAAAGTGTTTTAAAACTTTAATAATATTTTCCTCTGACAAAACATTTTTACTTTTTGACCAATATTTAAACAATGAACTAATTTCATCAATTTCAAGTTCATTTTCAAAATCAGTAGACGGATTATTTACGATAGTTGATTCCCAAAATTGAATAAAATCTTTATAAAATGGTAAATATTTGCTAGTTATTCCAGTAAATGAATCCGTATCTTCATCATATTCTATTAAAGACTTTAATAAATTTTTAAGATTATTAGAAAAAATAACATTTGGCAAACTATTACTAGAGAGAAATTGTTTCCAAACAAAATGTAAATTTTTCCACTCAATCTTAAAATCGTTAGAAGATTTTTCAATAAATTCTCCAATAAATTTTTGGACTAAGCCATTTTCTGTTGTATTTTTAAGTGTATAAGAATAGTTACTTAGTTCTTCATCTGATTTAGTGTTTAGAAAATTATCTGAACTACTATATCTACTAGAATAATGTGCTGCTACACATAATAAATTTAGACCAATTTTTTTAAGCATTTCTCTCCAATATTCATTAGAGAAATTTTCATTCATACGAATTAATCTACAATTATTAAAAGTATGTGTCTCATGATATTTAGTTACAAACTTATAAGACACATTACCGTTTCCAATAGAAGAGACCGCAACAGATTCTAACTCATCTAAAAATTGTCGCATTTTATTGCTCACCATAAATGTTAAGTCAGTATTTTTCTTAAGTATATTGTCGCCAATAATAGTGAGAAAATATTTAGCAGCATTTTTAGATGAAAAAAATGTAGGATAAAGCACGTGTAAAATATTTTGTATGGTATCAGTTTCGGGAATGGATGAAAATAAATTTCTATCTTTAATTTGTTTAATAATATTAGCTTTAGTTTTATGTTTCCATTGTAAAAGTGTTCTATCTTTAGATATGCTCGAGAGAAGTTTATGAATAATATCATCTTCTTTGACTATAAAATAATTTTTTCCATTATATTCATAATAAAAGTTATTGCTAGAAAGATAATAATAGTTGTTCTTACTCAAAAAAACTTGCATAAATATTTGTTGTTCTTCATATAAATATGAGTTAAGATTTTGTTTTTTTTCACGATTTTTTGACTCGGTTTCTAGTGTGCTTGGTAGATAAACATGAACGTGGTTGTATATTCTCTGCAATATATATTCATTGTCCTTATATTTTTCGTAAAGTTTTTCAACTGTTGATAAACAATCATTGCGTTTAGGTTCTGTCATTAATATTAGTAATTAAATGTTTTTAAATATATTTAAGTTAAAACATATAAATATACTAATAACATAATATTATACAAAATAAATCTTATAAGCTTAGATATAGTTATAATATTTATATAATATATGAAAATTAATCTACGATATTTACCTAAACGTTTAACACGCAAAGATAGAAAAAAACAAGGAAAAGAGCTTATGAAATCTCGGCGTCTCTATAAAAAAGGTCTTTATCATTCTAGACATAATGTGTCTTCATTTAAATCAAAAAAATCTAAACACATAATCAAGGCAGAGAAAATGTATAATGTAGATAAAATTGGTGCTACAGATGAATTATCAAAAGCAACCGGATGTTCTAAATCCGCTTTAGCAAAAATTATTAACAAAGGAGCAGGAGCGTATTATTCATCAGGTTCAAGACCTAACCAGACTGCTCAATCGTGGGGCGTTGCACGTTTAGCAAGTTCTATTACAGCAGGAAAAGCAGCGGCCGTAGATTATAATATTTTAGAAAAAGGTTGTAAACCTAAATCTAAAGCATTAACTTTAGCAAAAAGAGCCAGAGCAAAGCACGGTCATGGAACTAGACGTGTTCCAAAAGTAAAAATTTAAATTAATAGAATTAAATTGCGTTAAATATTTAAATTCATAAGTATTTAAAGATTTGGAATTAAAATTTACTATAATGTCAACATTTTTTAATAAGAACCAAGCTAAAACTACTGAAGGAAATGTCCTCACTATTAAAACTGTTCAAATTGCTCCATTCAGAACATTAATGACTGCATTAAAAGATATTTTACTAGAAACAAATATAACATTTGAACCAGATGGTATGAGAATTATTAACATGGATAAATCTCATACTATTTTAGTTCATTTGTTTTTAGCAGCACAGAATTTTGAATTTTATGAATGTAAAAAGGAGAAAATTATAATTGGTGTTAATATGTTTCATCTTTTTAAATTAATCAATACCATTGAGAATGAAGAAACATTAACCATTTACATTGAAAACTCTGATTATGCTGATGGAATCGTATCTTATTTAACACTTAAATATGAAAATGGTGAAATTAAGCAGTGTAAGACACAAAAGTTACGTTTAATTGAGCCTGACCCAGAAGAACTCCAATATCCTGATGTTGCTTTTTCGTCTATTATTAATTTGCCTTCTACTGATTTCCAAAAAATCATTCGTGATTTGACATGTATCTCAGACAAGTTAGAAATTAAGTCTGTCGGCAATGAGTTGATATTTAAGTGTTCTGGACAATTTGCTTCTGCTGAAATTCACCGAGCTGAATCTGATGGTAGCATGGGCTTCATCTCAAAACAAGACTCGTCTAAAATTATTCAAGGCGAGTTCTCACTTAAGAACCTTGGTTATTTTATTAAATGCACTAATTTATGTCAACAAATTGAAGTTTATCTTGAGAACGATTTGCCTCTCGTTGTTAAGTATAATGTTGCTAGTTTGGGCTCGATACGCCTCTGTTTAGCAGCGCTTCCCTCAGCATAAATGGTGATAAAATATGAATGTGTCAATAAAATTTATGTTATTCCAGAAAATACTGTATAAATAATAATTTATTATAATTATTATATATAATGTCAAGATATTATGGCAATTATTCACAATATTTAGGTGCGCAGAAATGTTGCGATTTAAGAACGCAAGGTCCCGTTGGACCACAAGGACCACCAGGACCTGCTGGTATAGGCGAGAGAGGTATGACAGGTCCACCTGGCCAAAGTTTTACTGGACCTACTGGACCACAGGGTGTTACTGGTCCAACTGGAGCACATGGTCCAACTGGAGTACATGGTTTAACTGGAGTACAGGGTTCAACTGGAGCACAAGGACCAACTGGAGCACAAGGACCAACTGGAGCACAAGGACCAACTGGAGTACAGGGTTCAACTGGTCCAACTGGAGCACATGGTCCAACTGGAGTACAGGGTTCAACTGGTCCAACTGGAGCACATGGTCCAACTGGAGTACAGGGTTCAACTGGTCCAACTGGAGTACAGGGTTCAACTGGTCCAACTGGAGCACAAGGTCCAACTGGAGTACAGGGTTCAACTGG
>Ga0194116_10008624_pt1 | contig 10291 bp, 9 predicted proteins | sample TA2MahsurfametaG_4_FD_148617 | JGI IMG/M metagenome (GOLD analysis project Ga0194116, IMG submission 148617) | Freshwater microbial communities from Lake Tanganyika, Tanzania - TA2015008 Mahale S9 surface | ecosystem: Environmental > Aquatic > Freshwater > Lake | place: Tanzania: Lake Tanganyika... | reverse complement strand
CCAATCCCCAATCCCCAATCCCCAATCCCCAATCCCCAATCCCCAATCTCTTAAGGAAGAGAACTAAGAATCGTTATTAATGATTAGTTTTAATAAAGAGAATATAAAATTTTTGAAAAATATATTAAAAATAATTTTGCCTTATCTTTTTTTAAAAATTTCAAAAAAGTATAATATAAATAGGAATATAAATAATTTTACATTATTTTAAAGGGGTCTGGTGATGATTAAGATTAGAAATATGAAAAAATTTATTAATTTTATCAAATCTTCAAAAGGACATCAAAGTATTTATTGGTGTCTTTACTAAATTAGACTTCCAATAATGTTTTTTTTCTGGAAATCTAAAAACAGAGAAATATATATTTATTATTATAAAGATTTTGATTTCTTTTGGGAGAATTTTATCAGTATTATTTGTTTTTAAAGAATTCATTTTTTATTCGTAATTTCACAAATTTTTAAAAATAAATCGCTATCAAAAAACATATTGAAAATTTCAATGCTGAAAAGCTTGTATTTTTTTTGTCTATTATGGATGAGAGGAAAAAATCATTATTTAGGAGCATTTCTTCATCGTTTGAAATAAATTCACTACTATTATGATTGCTTTGAATCATTCTACTCTCAAATGAGTTTGAAATACTGTCGTCAGATCTGATATTGTTTTGCAAATCTAAATTTTGATTAATATTTGATTCAATTCTTTTTTTCATCTTTAATGTATTAGATAATATTTTATTTTTAAATCATATTTTTATTAATTAAAATATATTTCATAAAAAACAAAAAAATGGCAATTTTTATAGAGAATCTATCTAACAAAGATATCATGATCATGTGGAAAGATGATTCAAGTATATCATCAATATTTTCCAATTCATCTTTAATCTTTGAAAAACCCCTAGGAGAATATAAAATATCAATATCATATGTCGATGATGACAAACTACTTAAAAATTTAAAAATATTTATTCCTTCTTCAGTCATTATAAACTCATTAGAGGAGATATATTGTGAAAGAGATGGAAAAAGAGAAAAAATAGTAGAAGAGAAAATTGAAGAAGTATTAGAAAAAGTAAATACTAATATACAAGAAGTCTCTGAATCAAAATTTAAAAGAAAAGTATATCCTTTCTTTAAGTCATTCAAGGTTGATCAATATGTTTTGTTAAAAAACAATAAATCTAAAATTTACAAAATCAATAAAATAATTGATAAAAATAATGATATCTCCTCAGCTGATTTTGAATTAATAGAATGCGGAGCATCAGAAGAAAAAAAGATAATAATCGACCCATCAAAAACTCAACTCACCAAATTCTTAAATTTGAATATATTAATAATTCATTCAAATGATCAAAATATTTACGAAAAAATACTTACAATTGATATAAACAAACAAATTTCAGAAATTAATGATGAAATAAATATTCAATTATTTCCTTTTATAAAAACTTCTAAATATAGATTAATTTATAAAAACAATGATATTTCTGTTGATAGTGAAATTGATAAAACTATTCTTAAAAGATTATCATTAGAAAAAAATAAAGATTTAGAAAAACCTTTTGATAAAAAGCAAAAATTAGTCGATCTGAATTTCAATATTTCAAAAGACCACTTAACAGTAGTAGTTCCTGAAATTGAATTTAATATTTTCAATATTTTAGATTCGAAAGATTATAGTTCGAGCTATTACATATCAGATTCCTGTATAAAAAATGCTTGTGTTTTTTCTAAAGACATTTCTATTAGTGGTGTGCTAATTGCAGGAGCTTATACTGATTCAGAATTGAAAACTGTTGATTTCAATATTTATGAAGCCAATTTTGATAAAAAAAAATATGACACTGACAATTCTAAAGAATTTTTGGATTTATATCAAATGAAAAAGGATGGTATAAATTATGATAATTTTTGGAATTTTAAAAAAATTATTTATGAAGAAAAAAATATAATATCAAGAAAAGAAAAAAAATCATCTGATATGAATAATCTAGAAAAAATATTTACTAGAGGTGGTTTAGTTATTAAATTTCCCACAAAATTGAATTTTAGTAAAAATAAAATTTACAGGTTTTGTGTAAATATAAGAGGAAATTATAGAGAGGATAATATTTATTATATCAGAAGCTATAGATCAATAGATTTCATCACAAATAATAAAGAAAATAATGATGAATATCTTTCTGTAGGTATCATTTCAGATTACGATAATGAAGACAAATTTGTGCTCTTTGGATTTGAATATGTATAAAATTGATTAAAAATTTAAATAGAAATAACTTAAAGAACAATTTTTAATTTTATCATTTTTTTAAAAAAATTTAAATTTTAAAAATAAAGAAGAAATGATTATTTAAAAAATTGATATCCATGTAAATTTTCCTGTATTCTTAATTTATTTATTTTGAAAAAAATTAATTTTGGGAGTATAGATTATTTTTTTAAGCTAAATAAATATTTATAAAAAAATGAAAAAAACGAATAAATTAAATTTTCATAAAAAATTTTTAAAGATAAAAAAGTAATGATTTTTTAATTTGATACATATTATTTAATTTTTAGATATCAAATATAATATCAAATATTGAAGAAATTAATTGTATTTATAAATTTTTTTATTTAACTGCCTCTAATAATTTGCAATTTATTATATATTTTATTTATGATAAAATTTTTGATAGCATAATATAGCATAATAATACATTCCATTATTAATATGTAACAGATAATCAATTTTTTTTAAAATTTTGGGATCTCAAAGAGAGAGTATGAAAATTTTTGATTTATTATCAAATTGATATTTGGAAAAAATTAAATTAACTCTTAAAAAATTACCCTAATTATTTATATATAGGATTTGTTATTAATACATTAATTTTTTAGAATATGATTTTCAGAGTGCTTAATTTCGACTTCTAGTAAATCTCGTAAAGATTTATATATATTCAATAATTCATGACAAATCAGCACTCAATTGAATTATATATTTGTATATTTATTTTGGCTTATTGGATAAATTAACAGGAATGAAGTCTAAGAAGAAACTTCATAATGTTCAGTCTAAATCTTCAAAATTTACTCGCAGTTTTTCATCATTTTAAACAGAAAAGTTATTCTTTCGGAATCCATTTGAAATTTAGCTATTACAAATTAATCAAAGGAAATTTTACAGAATTTATGAAAAAATATGTTATTTCGAAAGTAAATAAAAATAATTTAGAAAATTGAAATGATGATTAATTTTGATAAAATTTTTATATTGTCGATAAATTACACAAAGATAAATATTAATATTTTAATATAATTAATAAGAAAATTAAAATCTTTTTAGGATTTTGAGTTGTATAAATTAATTTCTCAATTTCAAATTGAATTTATTTTTCAAATTCATTATTCTATAAAATTTTTTATTTAAGTTCAATTGAAAATCTTTATTAAAATTTTTTAAATATATAAAATAAAAAGCTGGATATGAATTATAAATAACTTAATGTGATTTGATAATTATTAACTAATGATATTTAAGATAATATAACGGGTCAGTAGCTCATATGGTAGAGCGTATGCTTAGCATGCATGAGGCAAGGGGATCGATACCCCTCTGATCCAATTGGCGTTAGCCTTTTTTCTGTTTATAAAAAGAAATTTCTTTTCTTTTTTTCAATCTATGTTAGCCTTCTTAATTAATTCAAAAGTCCATCTATTTATTTATTAATTTTTATTTAGCATTTTATTTAATTAAATATCTCATAAATTAATATTAATTCTAGGGAGTTTAATTTGTCTATTGACTAATGATTTAATCAACATTCGTTGAATATTAAATTATATTAACATATTTGAATATATTGAAAAAATAATTCAGATATTTATTAAAATTTGAACAGGCTTAGATTTATAAAATTTTTAAAAACTAAGTTAATGACTGAATTGAGTTTTAATTAGCAATATAAATTCATTTTCATCTTGGTTAAATATGAACTGATTGAGTAAATTTAAAAAAAAATGATAAGACTATCTTTTTTTGTATTAAAAACAATAAAAAATCAATAATTTAACAAATTTTTAATTTAAATTATTTTTTTAAAATTATAAAATTAAATAACATTAACAAATATTTCTTATATGTCTCTATTTATGTTTTTTCGAAAATCACCTTTAAAAATACTACTTGTGATATTATTAGTAATAAATATAATGAAAATAACTTTACAAGAAGAATTAGACAAAGAATTAATTAAAATTGTAAAATCCTTGCGAGAAAGAGCCAATTCAAAAAAAATTGAATATTCAAAATATGAAATTCCAAAAAATTTGAGTAATTATACTAATTTTACTGAATACGATAACATTACTAACATTGCAATTTTCTTAAACAGAACAGGATTATCTTATTTAAAGCAATCAGTTTCAAATCAAAGAAGTTCTGGAATTAAAAAAGAATTTATTACTAAGTATTTAGATAGTATTTCAAAAAGATTTGAATTTACTGAGGAAATTAAAGAATATTTTAAACCTCTATTTTTGAATATTACAGAAGAAGAAAATAATAAATGGAAGAATTATGAACTGTTGTATCAAAAAAAATCTTCAAATACTACTTTATTTGTTTGTATATTAGCCAAGAATTTACAAAACCTAGGAAAAATCGATTTTATAATAAATCAAGTAGAATTAGAATATCAATTGACGAATTTCTTGATTTTAAAAATTAACACTTGTGATAAAAACGGAAAGGAACATTCTGATTATAAATTTGTTAAAACCGATGTAGAAAACACAATAACTGATTATGAAATAGAAGCCACTCTTAATGTTTTGGCTTCAACAGGATATAATTCTTTAGCTGATTTTCTTGATATTAAAGACTCAGATTACCAAAATTTATTTTTATCTTATTTGCAATAAATTTGAAAAGAATTTCAATTTTAATTTTGAAGATAAATAAAGATCATGCTCTGAAAAATTAAAAATATTTACTAATAGTTTATAATTTTAAATTTGAGGGTTTTTAATAGGAAATATAAACATTTCAATATTTTAAGAGAATTTTATATTTTATTTTTTATATCTGTTAAAATTAGTTTTAGCAATATATTTAAAATTAATAAAATATTTTGATTTTACAAAAGAAATTGAAATTTATATGAATAATTCTATTAATTTTTTTAAAAATAAAGGTTTTATTTATTTTATATATAAAAGATTTTATTTTGAAAAATTTTTAAATAAAAATGAAGAATAAAAAAATTTTAATTGTTCATAATAAACCAGAATGGTTCTTTTTCTTTATCATATTATTAATTACATTAACAATTTCGAATTCAAAAAGTTCGCTAAAGCTAAATTTAAATTCAGCTGCTATTCCTTTACGTAATTATTTTTACATTCAACGTTTATATCCAGGAAATGATCCATTAGATAATATAAAAGAAAGCGAATTCAATTCAGAAAAGAAGTTTCTTGAAGTAAATGATGAAGTTATTTTTTTAGCAAGATCTCTTGATAAAATTTCGGAAATTGAAGATTCTTTAAATATTAGTGATATATGGGATGAAAAAAATGACAAAATGGGAACAGCTGAATGTTGCAACAGACTCACATATGAAGAATTTCCAGCAGGAAACACTTTAGATACAATAATTCCTGCTATAAAATCGACTGTAAAGGGAAAAACATTAATTGAAAGAGCCAAAGCAAAAGGAAAAAACGGTGGGACTGGTATATGTAATTCGAAAGCATCAAGAGCAGCTCTAATGCCTTCTTTTAGAGTCTCTCCAGTTAATACCCCTTCAATTTCAAGAAAAATGGAAAAAAAACTAAAAAATCAAGAAAATATCGCCAATTTTTGTTTAATGATTTTTGTTCCGGATGAGGTAAGATGGCGAATTTGTGCTGAAAAGAAAAACGATATTATGAAACTTCAAATGAAAATAGTATATTCGGTGTTAAAATTTAAATCTAATAGAAATTTTGATATTCTTGAGAGGCTTATTAGTAATCCGAAAGGATTAACAACTCCTAGTATTGGTAAATGGAATTGGGATGAGCAGCAGAAGTGGAGAGGTCGATGCAAAAGTGGAATTATGCAATCTCCAATAAATTATCAAAGAGCGACTGTTAGAAAAGCTGGCAAAAGTTTTTCTATGAGCATGCACTTAACAAATGTTCATACTCTTATAAAAAGAAATTTCGGGGAATTAATAGTAGTTTTACTTAATTTTGGAGGTGTATTAAAGATTGATATTGAAAACACATTCTTACTTTATACGCCTCAATATATTACATTCAGATTCCCCGGTGAAACTATTATAGATGGTGTTAGATCAATGGGAGATATTCAGATTCATTTTGTAGAATTATCTGATAAAAGAGTAAAATAATAAATTATCTTTTGATTTTTCAAAAAAATGTCTAATTTTTTCAAATTTTTTAAAATGTTTGTTTACATTAAATAATAAAATCTAATTTTATTCATTATATAATTAATACTCATTGAAATATTTCCCTGTTTATTCAAACAAAATTTTCTTATTATTAATTAAATAATTTATATATTTAATATTATTTTTAGAGAACTGCAACAACGAATGGATTAATTTTAAATGTACCTCTAAAACCAAATAATAGAAAAACAAGTATAGAAGAATTAGATAGTTTAAATCTTGAATTTTGGAGGCATGAAGTATTAAAAAAAGGAGTCTACACTCCCAAAAAGTTTATGAGTAATTTTTAATTAATTAAAAAATTTTTTCAAAACTTTCTATTAATTTTTAGGATATATATACATTTATCATGAATTTTTATCATATATTCCCAATATTTTTATTTAACAAATTAGAGAAAAAATTCTAGACATTTATTTCATAATTAATTTTATAAAAAATAAATAGAAAATCAACTATCTATCTTCAGCTTAGACGGTTTATCCAGAAAAATCATCAACAATAAACCAAACTTCATGATAAATATGGGTTCTGAAACAATACCACCATGCGTAGAAAATATAATACATATTACGCTTGATAAACCATTAGAAATTCCAGGATGTCAATTTAAATTACTCAGAGAAGCTTCTTTAGTAAGTTCAAGAGCTAAAGAAATTCATGCTAGAGTTGAACAGAATATAAAAGAAAGGCCTATATATAAATTTGACACCCGATTTGTCAGCTATATTAATTCTATTGATGGTTTAGTTCCACAATCCTTTAATAAATATTTATTAAAGTATGGTTATGGATATATGTTTAGATTGGGACAAAAAAGAGGAAGAAATGGTTGGTATGGCAAAAATGGAAAATGGTCAAAAAGATATTCAAGATGGAAATATCAAAAAGGTGGTTTCGGGCCGGGATATCAAAAAGGAAAATCCAAAGCAAAAGATGATGATAGTGATGATTATGGAGAAGATAAATTGGATTGTGATGTTCCGAATTAAAATAATTTGTAAGCCAAAGTTTTGAAATTGGTTTATTATAAAATTGACTACTCTATTGCTAAAATTAACAAAATCAAATTTGATGACTTTTTCTCTAAATATTTCATTTAATTCAAATTTAAATCAAATTTATTTATTATTAAAATTTAAAATAATAAAATTAATAAACTGTTATTTATCAAATTTTAAATATAATAAAAATACTATTTTTTTAATTTTATGATTCCGGTTATCTTCCATAATCATAAAATCCATTTTAATTTAATTTTTTACTAATTTTAATAAAAAATATACAAATAAAATAAAAATGACAAGACCATTAAGATATGATGATTCCTTCATGACAATAATTAATGAGAAGATTCACGATAAATTCCTGAATATATTTAACATAAAAGTACAATCAACAGCTTTTTTACAAAAACTTAATCTACAGCGATCTCTTATGGTAGCCAGTTTATATGACATATTTTTTGGAATATTTGTTTTAATATATTATTTCAGAACAATATCGAAATTTAGTGATTCCTTTATAATATTTTTAGAGAATTTTTTGTTAATTTCTGGAATAGGTTTTGGATTTGTGGGTCTTGATTCAGCTGCAAATTTAAGAAAAATAAATACAAAAATTTATAAGTATTGGAGAATATTCATAACATTTTTCATTCCTTTTATAGAGCTAATTAATAATTTTTCTTTTTTTTGTAGTCTTGCTGATGATTGCAATAAATTTTATAATTTTATTATAACAATTTTCGTATTTGTAATAAATATATACTTCACTAGAATCGCTTGGAGTTTTTATATTAGACTTATAAGAAATCATGAATTACTAATAATACATGGAAAATATTTAGAACGTATGATAAATGAGGAAAGTTATAAAATGAATGATTTACGAAAATATGTGCCTCCGGAGCAGGTTATTATGAATAAATCTTTGCCATTGTTAAATGATAATAATGAGATGAATGTTTTAAAAAATAAAAATAATACTATCAATAAAATTGATAAATTTTAAAAAAATGATAAAATCTGAGATTTTTATTTTAATAGCGACAAAAAATATTGAATTAAATAACCTTTTTTTAATTTTAAAATAATAATGAATTTTACGTACGAGATTTTACAAAAAATTTTAATAAATTAAATACTATAAAATATATATTTGTAGTAAAAACGAAAAATAAATTTAATTCCAAAAATTATTTTAATCATAATAATAAAAATTTTTTCATTAATTATTATAATTTTTATAATAATTATCCCTTCTATAATTTTCATTTTTATTATAATTGTCATTTCTAAAATTTTTCTGATAATTAGAATCAAAACTGTAAGTTTGAGTCTTGCACGTATTTCTATAAAAATTTTCATCATATACACTTTTTTCAGTATTTGAATTTCTAGAATTTAAGTTTTTATTATTTATATCATTTTTAGAATTTTTAGGAATAAACTCTTTCGCATTAGGATTTAATTTTCCTGATTTTTCAATGATAATTTGTCTACCTGTATTTTCTTTGGTCAACAATAAAATATTTTCATTTTTTTGTTCTATTTTAATTGAATTGTTATCTGTTTTGGAGTATTCAATTTTATTGACTGATTCATTTTCTAATTTGTTTTCGTTATTACTCCTACAATTTGGATTTAATTCCAATTCTTTTTTTATAGTGTTTTCTTCTCTTTTGTCAAAAGAATTAATTAAATTCTTTTTGAATTCTTTATCTGGATTTATTTTATCTTTTAAGTCAATTAATTTATCACTATTATCATAAACATTAATTTCTTCTTGATTATTTTTAAATTGACTTACTTTGTTAAAATTTTTCAATTCAGGGTATTTTAAGTTTTCATAATAATTATTGATAATATAGTAATTTGTTTGATTATTTTGATGAATATAATATCTTTCATTACAATAGTCATTGTAATAGTCATCATTTTGATTAATAATGACTCTTTCAATGCTGGGATCATTAAGAATTAATTTTTCTTCATCTAAAATATCATCATCATCTTCGTAGTTTCCTTGTATGTTTTTGAAATCTTCGTAGTCATCTTTAAGAATTATTATATGAGATTACATTTTAAATTAAATATTGAATGAAATAAATTATCCGAGATTAGTAAATTCAATAAATAATTATAATATCAAGACTTTTAATGAATGTTTTGGTAAAAATTAAAATATTTAATTTTTAATTTAGTAAGATCTAAACCTTCATCATCTAAATTTTCTTCATCATCTTCCTCATAATCTCCTTCTATCTCGGATTTATAGCATTCATTAATAGAGTCCCAACTGTCACCTGGAATATATTCATTATTTTTATCATAATATCCGCCTTTATTGAATTATTAATAGAATTAAATATATATATAAAATATTTTTATAGAGATTCAATAAAATCTTTACCATGCTTATCAAAACCCTCTCTATTGAAATAGTATCCATCGGGATCCCAAAAACCTTTAAAATTTTATAGAAGTTAAATTATAAAATTTTACTCCCATTTGGTGTGATGTAAAAATCATCTTCATAATATCCTCCTTTTACCTCTTCGAAATCTCTATCTAAAAATTTATTTTTCATATTTCTATATAAAATTTTAATAACAAATAATAATAAAAAATTTGTTTATTATAAGTGTTAATATATTTAAAAATAAAAGAAATTAAAATATTTCAATCATTTATTATTAATCTAAATTAAATAAAATTTTGTTTTTAGTTTACATACATCATTTATATATCGAGAGATATTTATCTTTATTTTTTGGGGATTGGGGATTGGGGATGGGGATTGGGGATTGGGGATTGGGGATTGGGGATTGGGCC
>Ga0194116_10008623_pt1 | contig 10292 bp, 7 predicted proteins | sample TA2MahsurfametaG_4_FD_148617 | JGI IMG/M metagenome (GOLD analysis project Ga0194116, IMG submission 148617) | Freshwater microbial communities from Lake Tanganyika, Tanzania - TA2015008 Mahale S9 surface | ecosystem: Environmental > Aquatic > Freshwater > Lake | place: Tanzania: Lake Tanganyika... | reverse complement strand
ACGGATTCGGAGCTGTTTGAGAATAAAATGGTGGTATTAATTGAAGTTGGCCTAACGTTTCATGAACTAATTTACTGTTGTTAAAAACCCCGTTGCCTGCTCTGGGGTTATTAGTTAACGATTGATAATTAGAAGGAAGGACAAACTTATATGCGTGAGGACCCGCTGTTTGCAAATCTTCACCCGGGTCAGTACCTGCACCGCCGCCGGATACGTTAGCGTCATATGTCGTACCTGTAAGCGCAGTAACGACAAATTGAATATATTCGATCGTTGGCGATCCACCTCCTACACTTTGAGTGAGATACAACGTTTGAGTTGGAGAATTAGGAATATCTTCTCCGAAAATAAGATTGGTAGACGACTGGACGTTTGAACCAATTACTTCTTCACCGTCTATTTTAAGATTAGAAGTATTGGCTTTACCCAAAAGCTTTTTCTGTGCAAACAGTGTTGCGCTTGTATCACTCTTCCCAGCCACGTTAGCTCCAGCTTATACTCAGTCTATCCAAATATCCCGTCCACCCATCAGATGCAGAAATTTTGATTATTATATATTCAGCGCCTGAAACTGTACCATCGACTGTTGCACCATTAAATGTACAAGTGTTAGTTACACCATCGACGTCTACCGTTTGATTTAGATCACCACTTAAACAACCATCTCCTTCGTTAAAGTTACCAGCCCCAGCCGAGGGCTTACCTAAATCTAATAAACTCGTTTTACCAGGTATACTGATTTCAACAAATATATTTTTATTTGTGCCCAATGCTGCGGCGTTTGGTCCCGTTTTACCGACGATGGTTGCATCGCCATATAACGTTACTTGAACGCTGGGTCGATCGTTGACTGTATTATTTAAGAATGATCTATAATATTGACGCGTAGAATTAGTTAAAGAGCTGTAGTTGACGTTTCCTGCTGGAGATTCTATACTGCCACTTTCTTTGTGATTTCTAAAATCTCCATTAACCCCTCCATCTTTCGGGGCTAAAAGATAAGTGTCGTAAATTAATAGACCTGTAGCATAAGTTGGAAAATTCATTTGATCGTTCATGTCGATCGTCGAATTCCAAGTATAAGATCCGTTAGTAATATCTGATTGACTCGAATAAGAACCGCTAACTAAACGATAAGTTTCACCAGTAAAATATTCGTCAGTGTTTGCATTACTCGTGTCGGTAGGAGACCACACTAATAGATTTGTCGTACTTTGAGTCGCTAAAGTGAGATTAGACTTGAGAGGATGAACGAATATCATCGCCCCGCCGCAGCCGTAAGTCGTTGTATAAGTTCCTGGTAACGATTTTGCTATATTGAAATTAATAGTTCCGCTAACATGCAGTAATTCATCTTGACTGTTTAGATTTATATTGAGAGTTTGAAGGCTGTCGGTCGTAGCGTTTGTAGTTTTTGTTGAAGATAAACCCGAACCTGACTGGATTATTCGGGAAGCTGTCGCGTTACTCAGGCTTGCGAAAGAAATTGCGGTATTACTATTGGAATAAACATTTTTATAGATGTTTGATATACGCGTTCTTATACTTCCTGATGGCGAAGTAAAATACTTGACTCCGCTGATATAAGAAAACGCGTCGTCACCGAAGATAGATAATTCATTACCGGCAGAGCTGAGAGCATTCGCATTAGGGTCATTTATCCACTCTACATAATTAGTCGTTCTGTCAGTACCGTTGATCGTGTGAATTACGCGTAAGTAATTCCATCCAGTTCTTTGGTCGGTGGTCGTTACCTTGTATTTTGCTGTTCTTTGAATTTCAGAAAATCTCGGTACTCCGTTGTCGAACAAACCAGGTCCCCATTGGCTTAAAGAAACGAATCCTGAACCATTCGCGTTAACGCTAGTTCCTGTCCCCGCGCCTGGCGATCCAACACCTACAAGCGAAACAGAACCGGTAATTTCTACCTCATGTATTATAGAACCGTTGACTTCAAGTTTCAAACTTCCACTATTCGCGTCAGAAAATGCGTAAGTGGTGTAATCCGCCCCGGGCGAAACAACATCTGCGTTTAAATCGCCTTGCATAATTGTCGTACCCGTAAATACAGCTCGTCTTAGGTTGTTGCTTACTTCAGCTACCTGATAGACATCATTTAAGTCAGCTGCTGCGAATCCTGCTGAAGACGTTGGATCGTCATAACCTGATATCGATTTTGATGAGCCAAAAGATAGCCTCGCAGTAGTACCTGTATTGTCAGAATCTATATCGTCTAGATCTGGCACCGGCGTCAACGTGCCCGTCCCCGCACCAAAGTCTACCGTAATTGAAGATACGTTACCTGTCCAGACAGAGTCTGCTAGAATCTTCAGCACGACATATTCATTGTTGTCTATAGATAAATTACCAAAATTTAAATAGTTGATTGCATTAAGCGTATTATCGAAACTTAAATATGCGTTAACTATGTGCGCTCCGGAGCCATCTTGCGCTTGATCCAATGTGTATGGTAGGGCAACATCCATCCAGCCAGTTTTTCCAGGTATCTTTATAAAAACCTTGATACGTGTACTATTAAAGGCGATACTGTTCGATACTATCGTTGAAGAACCATTCATCGATAAAGATAAATCGTGCTGCGCGCCCGAAGTATTTTTAAACCAACGATAAAAAGTTCTTACTCCACTTATACCAGAATAGTTCGGATTTTCAGATGGGCCGCCATTAAATGTTGAGAAGTTTCCTCCATTAGTCGTGTTTTTTGGAGAAACTAACGTCGTATTAAAGAACTGTAATCCGTCGGAGTGTCCTCCATTTGATGACGTCATAAAGGCTGTAGAATTCCAAACGTTACCACTGTCGACTACATCAGCTTGAGTATTATAGGAACCCGATAAAATTCGGTAATTTTCTCTTCTAAAAGTTTCTGCTGTTTCGGTAGAAGTGTTAGAATAGTTGTAGGTTAAAATACCTGTCGTAGTAGCTTGTCCACCATTCGTTAAATTAGTTTTAAGCGGATGGGTAACTGTGGTACCTACGGTTATTGATCCACTGGTAAAATAATTAGCAGTTAACGTCGTCGACGCAGTTAGATGTAGCGATTTCGTGTGATTTTCGCCGCCTAAAATAGTTGGTTTTGCTTGATTGGCGAAACTTACACTAAGCCCAGAACTTGCTGCTGCAGAATTTGAAGCTGTAAAAGATATCGCGGTTGTATCGTAAATGAAGTTATACGCGTTATTTACTTTTGCAAGATAAGTTAGAGTACCACTTTGGAAATACTCTACTCCTGATAAATGAATAGAACCAGAGCCTTCGAAGTTTAAAGAATTATTATTCGCGGTCAAGGCATCAGTGTTGTTGTCATTTATCCATTCGACATAATTTGTTTGCGTTTGCGACGCGCCACGATTGTGAATTACTCTCGCATAATTCCAACCATTTCTTTGATCATTAGGATTAATCGTGTAACGACCGGTTCTATGTTGGAATGGCGTAAATGGTAGATTGTTGGATTGAACCGCACTACCAGTTTGAGATAAATTGATGAATCCAGATCCGCTGGCGTTTAATTTAGAGGCCGTTCCTGACCCCGGAACGCCCGTCCCCGCAGAACTTGTTGTTAAATCTACGGTGTGAACTAAAGTTCCATTTACATATAATTCTAAAGATCCTTGATTCGCATTTCCGAATGCGTTAGCTACGTAATTGGTTACGCCAGAATTATGCACATACGCGGGTACGTCTTCGTTGAGATCGCCAATTATACTCGATGCACCATTATAGATGCCTTTTCTTATGTTGGATCCTAAGGTCGCTGCTGAGTATGAACCGTTCACATCAACCGCCGAAAATCCCGCTGTCGTGTTACTTGATATGTAAGCGGGCGACGAAAAAGATAAATCATTGCTAGTTCCGAATGATAAAAATGCCGTAATGCCAGCTGTCGTATCGCAATCTACATTATCCAGGTCAGGCGCCGGCGAGGGCGCTAACGATAAAAATAATTCGTTAAATCTATCTATCGCGATTCCGATCGGCGTACTAGGAGTAAAGTCTGTAAAGATGCCGTCGCTATATATTCCATCTTCTGGCTCGCCGATCGACGCTGAGACGGCCGCGATGCCCGTACTTTCTTCTGATAGCGTAAAACCTGATCCAAACTTGATAGCCGTTGTAGAAGATATTGAGGTAGAACCAGATGTTACTGTTATTGAACCGCCAGATCCACTAACTGATGCAGAAATTGTAATTGATCCATTCGAAGCAGACGTTATGGTTACGTTCGATCCCGCAATTAGGTACGAAGTTCCATTGGCCAATTTCGTTAGCGAACCTGAAAGCCCTTGATTAAAGTTCACAGGACCTGTAAACGTCGCGCCGCTCGTCGCTGCGACGATCGAGTCGTTGATCGCCAGAGTAGCGTTGCCATTTGCTCCACCATCAGTTAAAATTAGTCCCGTTCCTGCCGTTAAAACTCGTTCAGCTGCGAGAGACCCCGTCGTCGACATTACCAAATACGTAGCATTTGCATCTCCGAAGCCGCTTCCACCTGTCGATGATATAGTAATTTGTCCGTTTGATGCCGAAGTTATAGTGACATTATCACCAGCGACGAGATAAGATGATCCATCAACTAGTTTCGTAAGAGAACCAGATAAGCCTGCATTAAATCTGGAAGCTCCAGTGAAAGTGGATCCTGATATAGTCGCTACGATCGAATCATTAATTGATAGAGTTCTATTAGCAGATAAATTTCCGCCTCCGACTAGACCTAAACCCGCGCTAATTGAGACTATTTTGTCGGCTTTTTCTGAAGCAAGAGAGGATGACAAATTTGCGATAGAACTATATGACGACGATAAATCAGCCAAGAGATTAGTGACCTGTGACTCGTCGATTTGAATCGAAGAATTGGTGACAGAAGTGACGCGACCCTGAGCGTCAGTGGAGAAGACTGGTATTTGAGAAGTAGAACCGTACGTCCCCGCTGAACCCGTATTAGATAAAGTGAAAGTGACCGCACTATTCGACGCAGAAGTAATTAAAATTCCAGTAGAACCGATAAAAGCAGATGTACCATCAATCAACTTTGTTAGTGAACCGCTGAGACCTGCATTGTGCTTTGTGACGCCAGTAAACGTTGTTCCACTTACCGTCGCAACCACATTATTGTTGATAGAGATAGTATAATTATTGCCAGCGCCATCGTCTACGTAATTTATTCCAACGCCAGCTGTCAAAACTCTTTCATTCGAAAGCGAACCTGTTGCCGAAAGAACCAAATAAGACGCTGCTGAATCGCCACCTCCACCTGTACCGCTAGCCGTCGACGCTATTGTTATAGATCCATTCGAGGCAGAGGCTATCGTTATATTATCACCGGCAATGAGATAAGAGACGCCATTCGACAACTTCGTCAAAGATCCTGATAATCCTGCGTTGAATTTAGCGGCGCCCGTAAAAGTGGATCCTGATATCGTGGCGACTATGGAGTCGTTAATTGCTAGCGTTCTGTCGGCAGAAAGATTTCCGCCTCCCGTCAATCCAAGCCCAGCGCTAATTGATGTGGTCTTGTTAGCCTTTTCTGCAGCAAGAGAAGACGATAAATTTGCAACAGAACTATACGATGAAGATAAATCGGTTAAAAGATTAGTGACCTGCGATTCGCTGATTTGAATCGACGTATTCGTGACAGAAGACACTCTTCCTTGAGCATCCGTTGTGAACACTGGCACTTGCGAAGTAGAACCATACGTCCCCGCCGAGCCCGTGTTGGACATGACGAAAGTTACAGCGCCGTTTGAAGACGATGAAATAAGAATTCCAGTAGAGGCGACGAAAGCAGACGTGCCATCTACTAACTTTGTCAATGAGCCACTTAGACCTGAGTTGTGCTTTGTAACACCCGTAAAAGTAGCGCCGCTGACGGTTGCTACGATAGAATTGTTTATTGAAACTGTATAATTTCCACCAGCGCCGCCGTCCGTCGTAATTATACCAGTACCAGGAGCAAAAATTCTTTCTGCGTTTAAAGAACCTGTCGCTGAGAGAACTAAGAAAGTTGCATTAGCGTCGCTCGCTCCGCCACCACCACTCGCTAAAGAAGATATCGTTATCGAGCCATTCGAGGCGGAGGTGATAACGACGTTATCTCCTGCTATGATAAATGAAGTACCGTCTAATAACTTAGTTAATGAGCCACTTAACCCTTGCGTCGCTAAAAATGACCCACTCGTAATAACGTCTCCGCTGAAAAGAGATTTATCATTTCCTCCAATCGATCCGCTAACATAAAAAAAGACGTCGGTGCCTTTGTCTCGCGGAGAATCTATGTTTTCGTTTCCTCGAAGAGCTAAAGCGCCTGTTGCAAAAATAGAATCAACGGTTTCGCTGTTAAAATAAGTCGCTCCACCGCTGCCACCTCCTGCACCTTCGCTTGAAAACAAAACCAAATCGGCATCGTCTATGCCATTTCGATACCAATATTTGTAAGCTACGCCACCAAAGACAAGACGAACTTCCATCGATTGAAAACGAATCGCAGACGGAATGGAAGAATTTGCAGCAGCTTTGGCTCCTGCCTCATTGTCATTTCCCAAAGATCCTGTATATGGTCCCGACCATGCATCAACGGGAACGGGATTGACAGGTTGTATTCCAAATGGGATTTGTAGACCGGGCGTGAGAGCCATAATTTGTTACACTCTTGTAATTTGATGACGATGATTAATAAGATAAGGAACAGCGTTAGTTAATGTATATACGTTGTATGAAGATAATGTTCCTGCTGCGTCGGCTACATTAAGCGTTGATAAAACGTATGAATCAGTTATTTCAATTCCTAACGCGTCTAAATCATCGACTTCATCTATTACTAATGGAGCTGGCATGGCGATCGTGAAAATTTTGTGCGTTGTTCCCGTATTTAAAATAAACGGATTGTCCCCGTTCGTAAATATTTTCCCAGTTAACGCGCGAATATTTGCAGATGTCGTTGGTTGCGCTGCCGAAGCACCAAAGAATATAACCTTTAAAAATGAAATTGAAGTTGTACTTGACATTGTTGTTTCGTAAGTATCAATAACTTTTGCCCTATAATATAAAGTTGTAGCTGAAATTAGATCTACATCGTTGTGCGTCGTGAGAGTTATTGTTACTGAACTTGGATTTCCTGATACTGCGATATTAGACAAACCAGGCACCGGTGCCCATATACTTGTTCCACTTACCCTATATTCGACGGTATAAGAAGTAATCGCAGCAGTGACATAATTCCTTGTAATTGTACCCGTAATCGTAGAACCTATGTTGCCTCTTTCACGCAAGGTTGAGCTTTCGTTTGTTATACCACCCGAAATTAGCTCAGCTACGGAAAGAGAAATGGTCGGAGCAACATAGGTACTCGGAGTTGTAATTGTGTCATCTCCATAAAACGCATTACCTACGTCGTCAGGATCGCCTAGATCTGAAACTTCTTTTTGTCCTGTTAACGGTTCATCAAGTACGCCTTCTCTTACAAGATCTCTAAAATCCCCGGTAAGATCGCCTGTCTTCTTGTCGTATTTAAGTCCTCTTTGTTGAACAAACACGTCTTGAATAGCATCTGGATCTGCGTACTTAATGTCGGTTGGTCCAATCAGAGGCGCCTCAAAGAGACCTTGTCTTGATTTAAGACCAACTATTTTTACGCCATCCTTATGTTCCGCCATGCCATAAATGTTTCGCATGAAAGAAAGTTCAGTTATCTCATAAAAAACGTCTGAAAAAGAAAAGAAGTCGCCAATGTTGACATTTATTCCTTTATCTACAAGATCTCTGTGCTGAATATACACCTCGATCTGATACTGGGCATCGATGCCAAACTTGTCTATTTTCGTTGAAGTTTGGAATTCGTTATTAACCAATGCATCGATAATGATTGGATTATCAAATATTTTTTTTAACGCTTCATTGTAAACTTCATGCGTTTTAGTTTTTATTTCAGAGATAGGATAATAGATTATTTTTTGACCAATGACGTCTTTGATAATTTCTTTCGAAATATCGCTAATGAAGTTTAATTCTCTAGGTGTGATAAATAGGCGCGCCATTTTTTAGCCTATCGTAATTGATTTACCTAGGGGCATTGGAATATACTTCAACTGCTTTTGAAGATTTTCAGCTGCCAACGCATCGTTTTCTAATAACTTAGCATGCGTCATGTTGGCTAAAAATTCTCTCATTTGAGTAATTAATTTATCCTTGTCTTCTCTGCCTTGCGAAACGAGAGCCTCACCGTTAAGTTGTAAGTCTGCGTTAGGAATCGGTATGCTTTGAAACTTGGAACGAATTAAACCCAACAATTCTTTACATAACGCCAATGCATATTGTCGAATCCACTGTCTTCCAGGCTGGTTAATGGTTTTAAATGGTATATTGCCCAAAGGGAAATTGCTCGGCCCAGATATTCCATATATCGTATCATCGGTATAAGATGACGGTCTATATGGATCATGCGGCGGCATTAATTTGATATATAGCTTTCCCGTTTGTAAATCTGTCGTTGGAATAGGATAAATTCTTAATTTACTACCTAATACTTCATAAGAATAATTTGAACGTCGCACTCTGAACGCACTCTCTAACATCCCTCGACGAAGAACGTCTTCGAAGATCGGTAATACGTAGAAAACAGTCGAGTTTACGTATGATTCGTAATTAAAATTTGTCGCGAGAAAATTTGTTACGTTTGAAGCATTTAATAAAAACGTTTGCGCAGCTAAGGGCTCAAAGTGAAATATTTCTACTACTTTTAATTTTCCCCTAGATCCCGTTGCTAACGTTTCATATACAACTTCGTCGGCGTTGCTCCCCGACAATACCTTAACGTCAGAATAGATGTCGTAATCTTGTTGTCCGTTGACGAGGTCTACGTATCCCATCGTAGCGTTGAAAGAACCTCCAATGAAAGCCTCTGTAGCGTAAGGCTCGGATTTTCGTAATAAAAATTCTAAAGTTTGTTTTGCGTATTTGTTTGTAAAGTCTTGTGAACCAGTCGTTAATCCTAAAACGTTAGTTAATTCTGAGGTTATTTTAGTTTCATGAATTAAACGACTATACTCGCAACACGCTTCTTCGAAACATGCCCATATTTCTTTACGAGTTAACTCGACCGACAATACATCGTCGCCAAGTTTACGTTTTACAAATGTAACCATGCCGTCTGCCTCTTCTTGAAAGACGGTATCCGAATCAAAAAAACCGAATGGCGTCGGGCTAATAGTGTTTACAAATAGCGGCATGTAATTAATTATGATTTACATGCTAATATTGAAGAAATTAGTTGTTGGGTTTCAACCACTCTCTTATAAATAAACGAATAACTTCTTCTAATGAATCTTCTTCTTTTTCGAGCTTGTCAATTGATTGATTAGCATGAGTCATCGTTCGACGAGCCCTAAAGGGCAATATAACCAGTCATTGCTTCATAGTATAAATATTACATACCTGAGATAATAGCCTGTACTGCCGTCTTAACTCTCTCTTGTAGTTCAGTCGGTAGCGCTGATAAAAGTACATACGTTTCGGGTTTTAAGACAAAACTTGGAGAGCCACCTTCGACGTAACCTTTTAACGCGTTTATTCCAACTCTTAAGGTTAAAGGAGCTGGACTATTTTTATCATGAATGAGTGGTTGATATAAATCTACTTTTTGCATTTTGAATGATTAACCTTTTAATATTTTTTCTGATTTTTTAAGATTTTCATTCATCGAATGAAATTGTTCTTTTAGAGAATCTAATTGTTCTCTAAGATATTTCGTGTTTTTTCCCGATTCGAAATCTAATCTAATCTGGTTCTCTAAATCATAAATTTGTTGAAGTAATTCTTCAACGCTTGCTGACATATTAAATTCCTTCCTTGGGTGGAAACGGCAATCCGTCATCACAAACAGAACTATTCAACGTTTTTAATTCTGATTGTAAAACTTGTACCTTTTCTTTTTCTCGTTTAATCCAATTATCAAATTTATTTTGATTTTTTGAATCGTCTATTTGTGATAACGCATCTAATAAAATCAATTCCATTTTTGACTTTACTTCTTGTAAAGTCACAGACGAATTAATAGTGACGCAGTTATAAACTGCCAAGAATTGTTGCGGATTTAAACTCAAAATCATATCACACTACCTTATAACAAATGCCTAATTCCAGTAGGGACGTCCAAGATTTTGGAAATTTACTTACAATAGCTGCTAAAGTAAAGGTAACGTCGCCTTCGGCACAAGTAACGCAGAAAGATTCTTTACTGCGACAAATTCTTTCAACATCGCATAAATATTGATCGC
>Ga0194116_10008622_pt1 | contig 10293 bp, 7 predicted proteins | sample TA2MahsurfametaG_4_FD_148617 | JGI IMG/M metagenome (GOLD analysis project Ga0194116, IMG submission 148617) | Freshwater microbial communities from Lake Tanganyika, Tanzania - TA2015008 Mahale S9 surface | ecosystem: Environmental > Aquatic > Freshwater > Lake | place: Tanzania: Lake Tanganyika... | reverse complement strand
AATTGTCAATTCTCTTTGATAAAAAACCGACCCTGTCTCCGTCCTCAAATGAGGACGGCTCCATTGAAGCGATGAGGTAATCAACGAATGCCGATCCCGCGATCTCGCGTCTCCGTCCTCAAATGAGGACGGCTCCATTGAAGCTCAAAAATTTCTCTAGACATCGATGCAAATTCGTCTGCGTCTCCGTCCTCAAATGAGGACGGCTCCATTGAAGCAGTTGTGTCTGCAAAAGAAATAACTGCCCAAAATTGTCTCCGTCCTCAAATGAGGACGGCTCCATTGAAGCACGACGGTCAGCACAGCAAAAGCGGTCTGGCTGTCCGTCTCCGTCCTCAAATGAGGACGGCTCCATTGAAGCGAGTTTACTGGGCAGGCGTGGAAGTGGGTGGTCTAGTCTCCGTCCTCAAATGAGGACGGCTCCATTGAAGCACTATGACGGTGGAGACACTGGTGGTGGAAACAGAACGTCTCCGTCCTCAAATGAGGACGGCTCCATTGAAGCTTGCACTCCGGGACAGGTGTGAGTCGAACTTCGGAAGTCTCCGTCCTCAAATGAGGACGGCTCCATTGAAGCTGGAGGTGTCGCCAGAGGCAATTGACAGCCGATTCAGGTCTCCGTCCTCAAATGAGGACGGCTCCATTGAAGCCGAAGTGCGAGGTAGTCTCCGTTATCCCTTTTCCGAGTCTCCGTCCTCAAATGAGGACGGCTCCATTGAAGCAATCGAGTTGGTCAGAACAACTCCTCCGCCTGCTAAGTCTCCGTCCTCAAATGAGGACGGCTCCATTGAAGCTTGACCACAGCACCCTTTGCCCCCAGCCATCGGCAGGTCTCCGTCCTCAAATGAGGACGGCTCCATTGAAGCTCTTGAGCCGGAGTGAACTCTCTGCGAGGCTTATCCGAGTCTCCGTCCTCAAATGAGGACGGCTCCATTGAAGCCGCGACGGTGAGCAGGTTGTCATTTGCCGGAGTAAACGTCTCCGTCCTCAAATGAGGACGGCTCCATTGAAGCTCTCATTTGACGACAGCAGACCATCTGCCGTCTGAAAAGAGTCTCCGTCCTCAAATGAGGACGGCTCCATTGAAGCCACCACAGCCACAGCATCGACACCGAAAACCCCAGCGCGCCGTCTCCGTCCTCAAATGAGGACGGCTCCATTGAAGCCGATTTCGATCATCCGGTAACTTCGGTCCATTTCCCTTGTCTCCGTCCTCAAATGAGGACGGCTCCATTGAAGCCTTCAATTCTGGAATTTACAAAATCAATCTCGGCGGCGTCTCCGTCCTCAAATGAGGACGGCTCCATTGAAGCGACAATCACCGGCGACTAAACGCAATAGTCGTCAGGTACTGACGGCGGCGTGGCCAATACTTTGCAACGCTCTTTTGTCGCGACCCGAGGTACTGTGTCTGGGCAATACCGACTGTGCGATGACGGGGTCTGGCAGAAACAGGGCTAAACTGCGGCCCCCGGCACGTTCGTGACGGTCGCTAAACTTCAGTAAATCTGACACCTAACCCCGACTATGCTTTGATCCATTCATTGAGCGCCGCCACGACCGCCAGCTCCTGACCCGTGTTACCGGCAGTGGTTTCCACCCGAAATTTGGCCGTCCACGTCCCGTTCGACAAACAGCCTTCAATCCCTTTGGAGCCAAGTCGAAAGCCAGTTCGAGCTGGCAGATCAGGGTTGAAGTAGATGGTCGAGCAGTGCAGGACTTGGGCGATCTCGTCAGTGAGTCTCTGCATCATGGTCATGACTTGTGAATGCGATCGCATGTGACCGGAGTCTTCCCATTTCGGAGGCCGCTTTTGTCCGATGAGTGCGGCAGGCGGCAGGATCTGGTCTCGGACGGAGCGGAATCGCTCGCGGAAGGTTTCGTGAAAAATCTGGCCGGTGGGTGAGAGTTCCAGATACGCAGTGCCGTCAATGTCGATGCGTTCGATAAGGCTTTCGTAGCGCTCGTCCCACTGGTCAGAGTATTCGCTGCCCGCGACAGGCTCATTCGTATCGGCGAGGTCGAACAGGAGACCGCTGGCTCGCAGCCAGACATCGAAGTCGAGCGACACCGGCATGGGCGGGAAGAGGATGATGTCATCGAAGCGTTCGTGCTTGTAATAGACCGGCACATGCACGGCCTGCCCCATCATGACGGCAATGGCGATCTGAGCCTTGTAGCCACCTGTGGCATTGATCGCACAATTCACCGCTAAGTAATCGCGAATGACGGCGCAGATTTCTTTCGCGAGATTCCGCAGGCCGCGCGTACGAAAGCGGCGGGGATCAGAGTCCTGCAAGTCCGCAATCTGCCGCAGTTCGACAACGGTATGCCCGGCGTTCAAGTAGTAACGTCTGAGAACCTCGCCGATGGCGCGTCCGTCATCAGTGTCGGAGTGGCAGAAGAACAGATTGGCGTCTTTCGCGACATGCCCCCGATCGACCAAACAGGCGAGCGAGTTAATCTCCGCTCCGCACAGCCGGTCCATCGGCCTGAGCCGCTCCAGCCCTTCAGCAACCCGCGCCCAGTCTTCCGCGGCGTAGGCGGACGCCAGTTCCGCTTTCGCCGCATCTGCGTCATCACGCTTGAGAGAGCTGAGATTGGGAAAGAACAGACTGGTGCCGACAGTGGAGATGACTGTTGTGGCGGACATGATCATTTCACTTCCGTTCGTTTTGTCTGCTCGAACAACTTCTCGACGTTGTCAATCAATGAATTCGCTGACTGCGGATTCAGTCGCATTCCGGCATGGTCGATGTCATTGCGCACGTCGGGGACTTTGAGCCACACTGCCAATAATCCGGCTTGAGCGAATTCGTCCAACCACGAATCGGTGGGACGAGCCACACCAGAAATGGGATTCGCAGCGGCGAGTGTTTGGCCAAGAATCTTCTCGATCCGCTCACGTTCGTTGGCATCCAGAATCTGAGCATCGGACAGCCCGGCCAAGCGACACGCTTCACTGATGAGCCACTCTCTGAGCAGGGTGATGGCCTGCGGATAAAGTCCTCGCTCGTTGTAGACTTCCGCGAGGCGACGATGTGCGTCGAGGTCCGCTTCGGACTGGCCGCCCAGTTGTGCGAACAACGATTGAAGCGGTTCCAGCATCAGTCCAAATGGCTTGGCCCAGCGACCGGCTTCATTCGCGACGTTTTCGGATGCCAGTGATTTTGACAGACGCGGAGCCTCGGTGATGACTTCCCGAACTCGTCCCAACAGCAATGCGTCCGATAGTCGATTCAGGGCTTTCCCGATCGAAGACAGTTGCCGAGGTGGATTCTCAGATTTGTCTTTGTGAGCCTGACGCTGGATCGTCTCCAACAAATGTTGGAGCGGTTCACCATCCAGATGATGCCGAAACCGCTCAACCGCCGCGATCCATTCGAGCAAGTTGACCATTGGCGTCAGATCAAAGACCGGAGCCACGGGTGGATCGCCGGTGCGGGCTTCAAAGGCACCGTAGACCAGCGCCCGCAGTTGCACATTGCGAGCCGTCCACAGGAACGCGACGGCTAACACGCTAACCAGAGGCAACGAGCGAAATCCGTGGGTGATGTCAAAGACGACGCGCGAGTCACGCGGTACGGCAGCCACCACCGCACCGAAGACGCTCCAGAGCTCGTCGGGTGTGCTGCCCTTCTCGATGCGCACAAACTCGGGTCGCCAGGGGTGCGGCCAATCTTGTTCGAGGGTACTTCGATATTTATCATCCGATTCCGTTGTCACAAACACCGTGCCCGAGGTTGCATCCGAGAAATGTCGTGCGAGAGCGGTTGGAAACAACGCCGTGTGGCACTCGCTCGCGTCGGGCCAACGGAAAGTCACTGCCTTGTAGTCGCCAGTGCCAAGGAACGTGACGAGGTGAGTTGGGCGATGGTCCATGCCTGCGATTTCTCTGCTGTGTTTGTTGCGAGCCGAGGGACTACTTGCCGGGCTTTTTCGACTTCGCGGCCGACGGCGTGGCACCAGTGGAAGGACTCTTCCATTGGTACTGCGGCGGTTTGGCATCGTCCTTGATGAGGACATCTACGATGTCGCCGACATTCGGCGGAGGTGTTGGAACGGGGCCGAGATTGAGATTGCCTTCCGGACGCCCATCCTCTTGAACGTGAAAGCCGCCCTTCTCGCGGACTCGCAGGAGCTTCACTCGCACCGGTGTTCCCGAAGGACGCTTTGCCTGCGAAACAGATGGATTGGCTTGTACGGCATTCGTTGTCGTAGTCGCCAATGATCGTTGCCCCTTCGTGGCGTGCTTGAGACATCGCTGCGATAAATCAGTCTTCAGATGGGTCAGCAATTGCCCAAGCACTCTTCGGCTGGTTGCCATGTCTGGCAACAAAGTGGTGGGGAATGCAGCGACGTGGACTGTCAGTCCGCTACTTCCGGGCGCGATGTGATAGTGAATCGGGGACGAATGCCGATCACTCATCGGACCTCGAAGCGAGACTGGTCGTCGGTGCTGTCCACTTCGTTCCTGGTGCCTCATTTTCTCTCGTTTCGGTCCGTGTATCTGGCGAGGCAATCCCAAGGCCATTTTCGATTCACAGTGTTTCCCATGTCCCGATGATTCGGGAGCCTGAGCGAAGGCTTGAAACGACGCACCAAGCTGGTCGAGCAGAAACCAGCAGTCTTTCCACGGCGTAGAGACTTTCAGAGGTTGAAGTTGCAGCATCTGCCGCAGCGATGGGCTTTGCGCTTCAGTTTCTACGAACTCGCGCGTCTGGCCGATTTGCCGACGCAACGTGTTCGCCAATAGCTCGCACTGTGAGTCCGAGACATTGTCGAAGTTCGTTGCAGCCAGTGAACCAAAGCCTTTGCGAGCCTTTGATCCCACTCCACCGTAGCGGCAAAGCAACGCCAATGCGGACTGAGCTTGCGCGAGCACATTCTCAGGACTGATCTCCACACGATCCAAACGGCAAGACTTGGCGATGACTCGGAGCTTCCACGTTGCGCCTGGCGGAAGGAAGTGGCGCTGCTTGCCGCCATCGTTCATCCCGTAGGCGGCATAGAACAATCCCTGAGTCAGCGGTGCTTGATCGGGCGGCGGTGGCGGAAGCACCTCAATTTCATGAGCCTTCTTGAAGTCGGGCTTGATTGAATAGCCGTCGCGAAAGTCGAAGCGTTCGGCTCGGAGACAGCGTTCTGGTTCAACAACAACGCGAATTGCCCCTGCTCCGTTGGTGCTGCCCCAGAGGGCCGCTTCTAAGGAACGCAGTTCTTCAACGGTGAGGTAGCCCGCGTGCATCGTGCGCCACCAGTAGCGGAGTTGGCCTCGCAACGTTGCGGGGCGGAGGTCGCAGTCGGTGGGAGCGTTCTGGTCGGCTCCGGCGAGGAAGGCGGGAGTGATCAGTTCCAGTGTCGCGGTGAAGGAGCGGCGTGATTTCTCGGCGGGAGTTCCCTTGCGAGGTCTCTCTTGCCCCACGGCTTCGGCTTTGGCCGGATCACTGTCGCGAAAGACGCCGAAACCGGAGTTTGTTTTCGCTCCGGCTCCGAGCCAGTGCAGCGCGGATCGCAGCCAGTCGGCGATGGTGTCGTTTGTTACCGGAGTTCCATCAGGCAGCTTGTAGGAATCGTTACCTCGCGGCGCGAAGGCGAACTGGAAGCTTTGCTCGCGTGCAACGGCGAGAAATGGAATCGGAATGGGACTGTGCCAGTCTCCGGGCGGCGTCCTTCCTTGAGCGTCCTGATAGTACGGTTTGTAGTGCGGCGTCATGACATCGGCTTCAAGCTGCACCGGCTTCGTCGGCACGGCATCAAAGAAGATCCACTTGCCGACGCGCGATTCCTTCTTGAAATCTTCCTGACCGAAGAGTTCGGTGGCGGTTTCATGGCCGATCCATTCGCGAACATAGGCGCGGAGCAGGCCCTTGACGCTGGAACCCGGCAGGTACGGCGTGCCGAGCGTGTGATGCCAGGTAAAGCCGATCTCGACGGGATGCTCGCGGCCAAGTCCCGTGGCAAAGCGCGTGGCGGTGATCAGTGTGAGTGCTCGACCGCCGAGCTTATTGACGAGCCCCTGCTGTCTTGCTTCGTGCTCTTTGAGCTGATCGCTGCTGCCGACCGCATCCTTTGTGGCAACGGTCTTGATCCAGTCGAGCTTGGTCCCTTCACGGATCGTCCAGTTTTGCTGCCAGATACCACAGAACTTGTCGTACCACAATCCGGAGTTGGAGCTGCGACGATCAAAGCTGGCAGATTCACTGCCTTTGTACAAAGGACGATTGTCGGGCATGGCGGCCTCAGTGAGAAGTTGACTTCGTATTGGCAGACTTCACGATGAATGCCTGAGCGAATTTCTTCAGCCAGACAAGATAGGCGAGCGCTTCAGACTGGGCATGGAAGTAGGTGGCCTGATCGCTTTGCACCAGCGCGTTCATGAGCGGCTTGTTCAATCCGACGGGGGCGTCGGAACCGCAGAGCCAGTCTTCGAGGTGATCGAACAACCGTTTGTGGGCATCCTTGTCGGATGATTCACCTTTGGCCTGCGCCAGCAGCGTGGCGCAGGCTTGCCCAAGGCTGTTCAGCGGAGCTCTTGTAATCCTCGGCGAGTTTCCCGTTTTTGATGCTCTCGACTTGCCGTAACGCGTGAGCGGCGCGGCGTTGGTCCAGCGTGAATTTGGAAGCGGCGGCATTCATGCGGCACCTCCTTTGTTCTTGAGAATCTTCACGGCGAACCAGCCCTGACCGACAGTTTCGTTACCTCCGACTTGCAAGTACGGACGCTGAGCAAACATTGTTTCCACCACGTCGAGCGATCTGCCGCCACGATCGGCCAACAATCCGTAGAAGACACTGTCGGGCGGGATGGTTTCTTCGTACCACAGGTTGTTGCTGGACTTGGTCTCGGGATTGAGCACATTACGGGCAGTGACGGCGAGCCCAAACCGCGCGAACCAAGAGAAATCGCGATCGCTGAGGACGACCAATTGCTGCGCTACTCTCTGTTGGCTGTCGGCATGGGGAATCAACGACTGCACCTGATCGACCAGACCGGTCGGCAGTTTGCCGCTAAATTGAAACTGTCGCTCCTCCAAGAAGAGATCGTTTTCGTTTTCTCCGAGATATTTGCCATCGGCAACGCACTGTATGCCCACGTCTGGCGCGGCGACGGATGATCGTCGGAGGTCGCGCGCGAGGCGTTCGATGAGATGTGGACACGTCAGCCATTTGTATTGTGACTTTAGACTGCGAACGGGCAGGAGCAGCAACCGGATGTCGGAGACCAGCAGCGTTCCGGCAATGTCTTGCTCGCCGAAAACTCGCTTGCGAGTTGGTTCATCGACGCCAAGTTGTGTATTGCGGGCCATGTCGAGCAGTGCCCCTTTGACACTGGAGCCGACAATGACCGGATAGTCTGTCGCGGCTTCACGCGCCACGGGCAGATCGACGAAGCCAGCCGACTGACCAGCTCCGGGATGGATCGAGGTTTCAGCCAACAGGCCGAGGATTAGGCTGTTCATGGGGGAATGGCTTTCCGTACGAATCAAAGGGTTGACGGTTGATCGGGAGGCCATTCACCAGAAATGGCGTGGCCGAAACCATAGGACGTTTTCAGTCCCAGACCGGCTGTCACGAGTTGCCGGAGAGGTGCTGGGTCCGCGATCTCTAAAAACCATGTGGAACCCGCAGGAATGACAGGGCGCAGCGGCAGGGGGCATCGTTGCAGCGAATCCCATCCCCCAACGTACTGAGGTTTGCCCACGCAGGCCGAAATGACTGTTGTTCCATGACAGCCGAAGAACGGGCAGCCTGCCCGGGGGATATCGACGGAAGCGGAGTGCGCTTCGTCGGTTCCCTCGTGCGGGATCATCGGCGTGATGAGAGTGATGGCCAGTTTGCGAGGTGTTTTGCCGGCGGCAGTCGCCAGTCGTTGCAGGCCGAAGAGTTCGGATTGAATACCGTCGAGTTGCTGCTCCTCACAGCCGGCCAGGCGGCCCTCGCCCCCCAGAGGCAACAAGGAGGGAACCTGCCAGCCTGACGGAAGACCGGAGATACCCATTGCAACGGAGACACCGGGATGCAGGCGAATAAATACGGGGCTGTAGAGATCACCGTCTTGAGTGGTGCGGCTGATTTCGCTGCGGGAGAGTGCAACGCGGCGCTCTTCGGCAAACAGTGTGGAGGATTTGCGGATGTGGGCAGCATCGGGGATCTGTCCGTTTTGGATCTCGAGAAGTCCCTCGAGAGTGATCCATTGCTCCGTGGGGTGTTTAAGCCCGAGGCCACCGAAAATGCCATCTGTCGGCACGGATGGGACCGGAAGTCGAACGGGACCCAGATCCGTGAGCGTGGGTGTTGTCTCGGGCGTAAGCAGACACTTGGGCTGCCATGTAAAACGGCCTCGAGCATCGGTGGATTCTTCTTCGCAGCCCAGCACGTGAAGCGGCATGGGAACAAGAACGTCGGTCTTGATTTTGTTTTTTTGCAGCAGCCACGGACCCTGAAAACGCAGGCAGCCGAGGTCGTCAAAGTTGCGACCGAGCACTTCAGCACAGCCAGGGACGTGGATCCAGTTTCCGCTGCCGTTCCAACTGCGAGAGCGAGCGATTGCGGCGCGGAGGGCACCCACAACCGTTGTGGCCGGTGGCGGAAAAAGGCTGGCCACATCTGTCTGGCTGGCTTCGCGTGCGTTGTAGGGGCGGCCATCCCGAAAGAACCATGCGTCAACCGGGGAAAGGCTAAAAGTGCGTAGGGAGATGGTGTTCATCGGGCGTTCTTCTGCGCTTCGGTGGCGAGAAACCGGATCAGCAGTGCGCCGTCGATTCCGAGGGTGTTAGTATCGACGTGGACGGAGCAATCGTGATCGCTTGTTCGAGTGACTCGCTGGCAGACTTTGAGCAGTCGCTGAATGGCGGCCAGAGCGTGATCGGGTTTCGGGTCATTTTGCTGCTGTCTGGCCTTGCCGCGAAGAAAGTCTGCAAGCAGGACGCTGGTCAGCAGTTCGTTGTTGTTGTGCGTCAAGTCCGAGGAGAGTGTGCCGAATTCGCCAGGGCGAGTGAGCGAGCTGTCGGTAAGTGAAGCGAAGCGTTCGCGAATATTGTAAAGGAAGCTGGCAGAGAATTCAGCCAGGTGGGTTGATGATGAACTGGTCGCTGACGCGCTCGGGGGACCATTGATGTCTAGCAGCAGGGCATCAATGATGTTGTTGGGGTGCCCAATACCGTTCAGCGTACGAATGTGGTTCCACGGAGCAGCCCACTGGGCTGTTATGCCGCTGGACTTGTACACAGCTATCGCGAGGCTGTCGCGGCCGGTGGCGTCCTTGGCAATATCATCCAACAGATGGTGCGCCGTTTTAAGGAGTTGCTGGAGCGGTGTGTGGTAGTGGGCGAAAACGATGGCTCCGGAGAGCGTCGCAAGGCGGGCGATCGAGTCCGGGAGATGATGTGTGAAGGCTTTACGGTACTCATCGGCAAGCTGTATGGCGCACTTCAGTGCTGTTTCACAGGGCAACATTGCCAGGACATCATCCCCACCGGCGTAAATCGTGACCCCAAGCTGGGCACCCACAATTCTCGGAGTGTTCTCGGTAAAGCCCGCGAGGGCTTTTGAGGCGGGGGAACCGGAATCATCGTTTGAGGTACCCGCGGCATTGAGCAGTTTGCCCATCGAGTCACCATCCATCAGCAGGATCGCATAGAACGGCGAGGGTTTGCCATTGGACACCCGGAAAAGCTCTTCAAGTTTGCCACTCAGATTCTTCCGTTTTAGAGAATCGTCGCCGTCCGGGCTGTCGAACGGAGTGACATTCGAGTTAGCGAGTGCATTCTGCTGGAAAAAGTTACCGTCAAGTTCCAAAAAGCGGCCAGTTTTACCTTGCCTTTTGAGCTCAGCGAGCCGTGGGATTTTGGAATGGCGTTCCCCGAAGGATTGTGATGCCAGTATTTCCACCTCTTCAGCGTACTGGCGGGCGGTGGCTTGACAGTTGCCGTTCGAAGCGATTGCTTCAAGCCAAGGGACAGCTGCAATGTAGACAGTAGAAGGCCAATTGTTATGGGCGATCGGAGAAGAACGCTCGGGAAAGAGCGACTTTTGGACTCTGGATTTAGGGTACAGCCGTTTAATCAGTGCGATGGCGCAAAGTCGCTCATCGTCGGCAAGGTCGAGTGATCCCAGATTTCGACGGAGGCTGGCCCAGAAGCGATCCTGGAACAGGAGCTGGTCACGTGACACCGAGCGTATCCAGCCCGAGAGTTCCTGGCGATCGTGCATCAAGGTGCAGTGGTCTCCGGGTTCGATAGTGGCGGGCGTTGTGCGCCAATTCTTACGTGCCGCGATCAGCCTGGACGA
>Ga0194116_10008614_pt1 | contig 10299 bp, 15 predicted proteins | sample TA2MahsurfametaG_4_FD_148617 | JGI IMG/M metagenome (GOLD analysis project Ga0194116, IMG submission 148617) | Freshwater microbial communities from Lake Tanganyika, Tanzania - TA2015008 Mahale S9 surface | ecosystem: Environmental > Aquatic > Freshwater > Lake | place: Tanzania: Lake... | reverse complement strand
GGCGCTTTTGTACCAAAGAACATTTAAAGGGTTAAAAAGATTTTATTGCAATTTTTATATAATAATTAAAAATTAAGAAAAATTTTGTAGAATTGATGATTTATATAATGATAGATATTATCTTTAATATACTAGAAGGGTGCAGAAAAAAATTTACTAAGTTATTTTTGACAAAATTATATTAATATTTAAAATCAAGTTTTATAATTTATTTGATTTTTGGGAATGGCGGACATTTCATACCCTTCTTGCATTTACAATCATAACTTCTATCTTGAGAATTCGGTATACACCAACAAAATTCTCGATTATATTTATCACATAATCTTTTACATTTTCTGAGATCATCTCCATAACATTTAAAATGCCTCCTAGAAACACCAAATTCTATATGTGAAAAAATATCTGCCTGAGCTATGGTTTCAATCGAAAATAAGGAATTCAGGGAAATTAGAAAAATAAAAACTAAAGCAAATCTTTCCATATATCTTAATTATGTTTCTTTAAATTTATTAATCACCAGTATTCTTTGCAGTTTATTGTTATTTCCTTTTGTAATCTTTAAATTATTTTAAAAATACTCTTATAATCACTTACAATTCTTAACAATATTTGAAAGAAATATTATTTTAAATTAATATTCAATATTTTCAATTTTTTTAAATAAAAAAATGAGATCCCATTAGTAAAATAAGATATTAAGAATCTTATTTTAAAAATTTTTTAGAAAAAACACTGTGGGAATTCTAATCAATTTAACTTTAGAATTAATTATAAGAAAACATAACATCTTAAGAATCGAAAATCTAAAAAATATTTAAATAAAATTTTAACATTTTTAGGTTCTATTTTATTTATTAAACAGTAATTTATTTAAAATTCCTCAATAAAGTTAGAAATTTTTGGGCTAATCTTGGAATTTGACTGCAACATAAAATTTATTTTTAATCTAATCCAATATTTATCGCAAATTCCCTTGTAATATCATGTTTATTTTTCTTTACAAATAAATTATAATATAATTCAATGTTAAAGGCATCAGTCAATACATTTATACCAAAACCAGTAGAGTAATGTAATCTTTCATAGTCTTTTTCATTATATATATTTGAATTCCCACAATATAGAACATTAAAAAAAACAAATGGCGCAATTTCAAAATTATCTTTAGTCAATGAGTAATTACTAAGAATAGGAATGTTGTTATATAAAATTTTATTTTTGAGCATGAAATAATATGTATTTCCTAGACAATCTCCAGTTTTCCCTTCTTCTACTATTGCTTTTTGTCCTGGGTTTTCTACACCTTTAAAATTCTTAATGAAAAATGTTTCAGGGATTTTTAATTTTTTATCTCCATTTGTATTAATTATAGCTCCTCCTTCTAAATTTAATTGATAAACAAGTAAATTCTCATAGTTGAAAAATTGCCTTAGAAAGAGTTTATTTTCAAAAAAGGAATTATTCACAGTTGAATTATAACTTGAAGAAAGTTTATAAAATAATGAAGCAGAATTATTAACATTATTATTAGCAATAAAAGAATTTTGATTTTGCAAAAAGTTTTTGTAATTTAAAAATTTGCAGTTGAGATAAGAAATCTTTAATTGATGAAGAGAATCCTGCCTGGGAACTTCAGTGTTCATCTCAACTGAGCTATTTGATTCATCAAAATTATTTTCTATGATTTTATGGGCGTATTGAAAATTCAATTTTGATTGTGGATCGAAAATTAAATTTTCTCTAAAAACAAATGGCCTTTCTATAAAGCTTTTTGAAATTACTGTTTTGAATGTTCGTTGATCTTTATTCCTTTTGATATCTTGATTAGAAACTGAATATTTAAATTTATTCATTAACTCATATTCACCTAGAAAAAATAGACTATTTTGAATAAAAAATCCTTTCTTAGAACTATCATGCTTATAATCAATTCCAATACTTATTTCGTCTTCAGAAAAAAGATTTATATCTTTGAGATTTGACTCTATATGAGGAGGGTTTTCTACTTGAGTGTAATTTGGAAATCGCGTGTTTAATAAAGTAAAATTTCCTTTTAAAATTAGTGTATTTGGTTTATTTAAAAATTGATGGAAAAGAGGACTTAAGCTATATTTATTGTATTTGAAAACTGTATCTACTTCTAATTGATCTTCGTGGACACTAGATTTAATCACTGCGTCCATAATAGATATTCGAGAAGTTTTGCTTTGAAGTTTTGAGAAAAAAAGAACGATTTCTTTAGTTAAATCTTCAAAACGAATTTGCCCTTTTTGCTTATTTTCTGTGTAAATATAATTTGCAAAAACATTATCTTTGTATGTCATATTTTTTAAATTAAAATCTATTTTTTCCAGTATTTGATCTTTCAAGTCGATCATTATTTTGTCAAGTTTATCAGCCATGTTTATAGGTTAATTTTTTTTAAAATACTATTTGGATTGATTGGATAATAATATTGTAAATAATTATAAATAAATTTTTCTTATTGCTAAAATGTTTATTTGAATACTTTTTATTATTTAATATTTAAAAGTTTTGCTAAGAGGAATAATTAAATTTTACCATAAATTTATATTTAAGAAAAAATTAAATATCATCAACATGGATTTTATCAAATGAAAAAATTCTTGCATTTTAATTTGATATTTCTATATGAGGATACTTTTTTAATTTGGCTAGCTAAAAGCGATGTGCTTTGTCATAGTTACTCTGATAGAAATTACTAATAAAAATAGAAGTTAATTTAAAAAAATATTATTTAAAAGAAAATAAGTACTAAATTAGATATTTTTTCTCGAATTTGGAATGAAATAAAATATAAGATATTTATTAGATTTGAGAAAATATAAATATCATTTATTAAAAATATTTTCTTTACTTGATCAGTTATTAAAGACTAAATTAATATAATCTTATATTTTCATGTAATTTCTTTGATTTTAAACATATATTTATAAATTTTTACATTAAACAATCATAAGAAACATCTTTTAATTATAAATAGCCTTTTAAATAATCTTTATTTTAGTTCCTAAAATGGGAATTCTCGCACAGTTGATAATAATTATAAATGCATTAATTTTTAGTTTATTTAAATAAGTAGTGTCATATTTATCTTATATTCTAAAGTTGTTTTATATTAAATACCAATTTATGTTTTATATATAAATTTATATTTTTAAAATTTTAGACTTACAAAAAAAATTGTCATGTTGATTTTAATTTAATTAGAAAATTTAATAAAGGTTAGAATTTGGTGAAATTAAAATACAAGAAGACTATTTGAAAATTAAAATTTTTTATACATTAAAATAAAATTTCAAATTCCCATTCAAATGTCATCGAAAAAATTTATTTTCAATACTCTCAATTATATATTAATGAAAAAATTGCATTAAAGTGTAAATTACAGGTTTAATCAAAATTATCATCTCTTTAAAAATAAATACACATCAAGAAAAATTTTAATTTAAGTATAAAATTAATCACTAATTTACCCTTACAAAAATTATCTATCAGGTAATAGCAAATTAATATGAGATATAAAATAAAATTAAACATAAATTTAATCAATTGTTAATAAGAATCATCATCCCATAGCAGTAAATAACATTAAATGTGAAATTTTGAAAAAATCTACAAAATAACAAAGAGAGATTAAATAAACTATAAAATTATTAAACACAGAAATAAAAATCGAGTCTTTTTACCAAACAAAATCTCGTTATTTTGATTTTAATATTGAAAATTTGCTGAAGACCCAGACCTTTTATGAATATAATTTGCATTCACAGCTCCACTTAAATTATTATTTATATTATTGTAATTCAAATTAGAAGAATTCGAAGTTGATGCACTATTTACACTTAAGTTACTGGTACTCGCATGTCTATAGTGTTTAATAGCAGACCTTGAAGCTGCACTAGATGACGATAAAATTTTGATTTTAGAAAATTTATTTTCAATATTATTTAAAATATTAATTTTTTCATTGATAGATCTTTGAATGTTTGGCGTAAAATTAAAATTATTAACAGAACCTGAGATATTATTGTAACTATTAATCATTTTATTATTGGCATAATTTCCTGCATTAATATTATTATTAAATGAATTTATACTATTAGTTGTGTTTGCGAAATTTATTGAAGAATTTGATCCTATTGAATTGTTTGCTCGTATTTGGGTTAAGTTTTCATTTATATTCAAATGTGGATTATAGAACTTTTTTCTGTCTCTTGAATTATGTTTATCATTTGGATCATTTTCATTGAAATAATAAAAAAAGTCTCTAAATACTTCTTTGTAATTTTCTTGTCTAACTATAGCTTCATAGCGCTCTTTTGTTGCGTTGCCGACTTTTTCACTAGAGTTACAATACTTTTCGTCAAAATTATCACCCATCTATTTAATAAAGAATGATGTTTATCATAATTTAAGATTTTTAAATTATAATATGATTTAAAACCTTTATATTTTTTTATTGTTTAAAATTTCTTTTTTATTTTTAAAATTTATTATTTAATTAAAGAATTATAATTACCTTTGGAACAAAAGGTGATTCAAGCTTCTTTTCATAAAGATCTTTCCAAGGATAATATTTTAGCCAAGCATGGTCTTTAATTTCTTGTGCCCCTCTTAAGCCAAGTCTATTAGCCGGTTTCCTTTGAAGCAGCTTGATTTTTTCAAACATAAATTAAATTTTTAATTTAATATTTTATTCATAATCAAAAATAAAATTAATTTTAATTACTCTGTTTATTATATCTGCGGCTTCTATGCTCCATCCATCGGGAATTTCATTTTTTCTAATTTGAACTTGTTTTGCCATAATCTTTTCTTTAATCTCTTTCCTGGATTTGCCAAGATAAGGTCTCTTAATAGAATTAAAAAAATTAAACAACTTTTAATTAGAATGAATACAATTATTTTTTCTTAAAATTATATATACGAATCCAAACATAAATTCAAAACATAGAACACCTAATGCAAAATAATCTACTGCTATTGTATGATTTTGAGCGCACATTACTTCTGGAGCCATATAACCTGGAGTTCCAGAAGTTTCAGAAGAATTCTCTTTTTGGTAAATTTTTGCTATACCAAAATCTGTAATTCTTACATAACCTCGTTCATCTAAAACTAGATTTTCTGGTTTTATATCCCTGTGTATTATATTATTTAGATGAATATATTCTAATCCCAAAACAATGCAAGCAACGAAAAATTCTGTAAAATTAAAGATGAATAAATTTATAATTTTTGAATAAATAGAAATTTTTAATATCAATTGAAAAAAAATTACTTGTTTGTTCTTCAGAAAATTTTTTGTATTTGCAAATATGATATCTTAAATCTCCTCCAGTTAGTAAATCCATAACAAGATATAGATTGTCATTATCTTGAAAAGCATAATTCATATTTACTATAAAGCTAAAAAAAGAGAGATATTATAAATTTAATTTACGGGTGATTAATCTTTGATAATAACTCCTTTTCATATTTTATTGATTTTTCACTTTTTTTATCTATAATTTTGGCTTTACTCATTTCTTTTAAAGCATAATACAATTTTTTATTTTTTTTATAACCAACTTTCCAAACCTTTTTATTTAAGATATTTATATAAATTAGCATAAATTTAGTTTTAAAGATATTTTATTGAAAAACTAATTATTTAGAAAATTTATTATTTTCAAATATTACTTTTCCGAAACCGCCTCTTCCTACAACATAAAGAAAATCAAAATGATTTTTATCTAAAACATTTATTTGATTATCTCTGTTATTGTGAACAAATTCCCTTTTTTCTTTTTCTTTTAATACAGTTGCTTGTGATGTCGTTGTTGTTTTATTTCCCATTTATTTATAAAGAAAAATAAACTCAAATGAAAAATTAAATGTTTTTTATTTAATTATAATATGATTTTAGATTGTTAATTTGAGATATGATCTAAAAAGACATAACTTAAAATTAATAAATTCAATATATGTATCATTTTTACTTATTTTAATCATAAAAATCTTAAGGAAATGTTTAAAATTTACAAAATTTTGTTTTAAAATAATTTAAATTTATTTTTGATAATTCGATTCAATCCTTATTTATGATTATTATTTTTCAAAAAATAAATAATTAATTATTATAAATTATTTTAATTTCTGATATTTTTTCGATTGGTTTAATAATTGGATTATATCCATTTTTTGAATAAGCTTTTTCCGCTGAAATAGTAACACATGGAAGACAAATTTTTAAAAGACTTATATAATTTTATCTAAATTTAAATTAATTTTGAAGTAAATATAGATAGATATATCTAAAGAATCTATACAGAATAAAATAAATTTCTTAAGTTAATATTTAATTTTATTTCTTTTTATATGAATATTAATATTATAAAAATCACTAGTCAATAATTGTATTAATTTCAATCACACATTCTAAAGCTCGTAAATTTTTTTCGCTATTGAATTAAATAGCTCTTTTATACCTACATCATTTTTTGCGGATGTTTCAAAAAACATAAGCTTATTTTTCTCTGCAAAACCTTGATAATTTTTATAAATTTATCGATAAAATAATTTTTATTTTAACCTTCCTTGTAAACTATTGATTTTAAAATATATTAGAGTTTATTATAAAAAAAATTATAAGTATTAAAATAAATCAAAATTTTCTTTTCATTTTAGGATTGAAATAAAATCAATTAACAAAAGAGTAAATTCATTGTAAAAATCATGAATATAAAAAAATACTTTTTCCTATAGCTGTGGGTACTTTTCTGTCGGAGGAATCAACATCACATTTATTTCCTACCAAACAAATAACCATTTTTTCCATGTTACATTTATTCTTTAATTCATCGATCCAATAATTTAGACTTTCAAGACTTTTCTCATTAGTAATGTCATATGTCAATATTGCAGCACTAGCGTCTTTATAATATAGGTTGCCCATTGAGCGAAATCTTTCTTGTCCTCCTGTATCCCAAATATGATATTTAATTGTTACGCCATTACTCAACACAACTTTTTGTTGCTGATATGCTCCTCCAATTGTAGCAACATGTTGACCGGTGAAAATATTTTTACAAAATCTTTGCGCTATTGACGATTTTCCTACATTTTGTTCACCAAATAAAACTAGTTTAGCTTCTATAGGTTTTGATTGGTCTTTATCTAGGCTATTATTCTGACGAATTTTTATTTTTTCTTCATTTGGTTTGGGAGTTTCTTTTGATCCACATCCTCCCATTTTTTATTTATTTATTATTTTATATTTTGTTAATGATATAATTATAAGTTTTATTCTTTATTTTGTATTTCGTAATTAGAAAAAAGAAAAATATTATTATGATTTAATAATTTTTTTTTAAATTAAAAACAACTGATAAATCATTTTCTTTGAAATGAAATATTCGATTGACATCATTATATATTCCTGGAATCATTTATTTAGCAACAAGATTAAAAATATTTTAATTTCCTTTTTCATAAAAATAATTAAAATAGGCATTTTTAACTATCTTTTTTAATATTAAATTATAACTTAAATAATCGTATTTGGAAAAACAAAATTTTATTTATTATTCAAAAAAATTAAATCAAATAGATGATCGATACGAATTTTGAAGAAAGCATTTTTTGAAAATTAATCAATTAAAAAATTTTGATTGCAAAATAATTATTGATTATATTGATTTGAATAATCATAATTATTACTATTGAAAAGAGTGTTGTCAACATTATAGAAATTTGAATCAGAGTATCTATTCTCAAGTTTAATTTCATTGGAATTAAAAATATTATTATTATAGTTGTGATTATTAAAGTTATTATTTGGATGATTGTATTCATTATACCTTGCTTCCTATTTTAAAATATTAAAAGATATTAATTTATTTTATATCTGGAATTAAAAAATTTTAAAATACTTTGTTTCTTCTAAAATTAAAGTTATCGAGAGTATTATTTTGACTACTTAGATTGTTTGTGTTCGAAATATTTTCATAATTATTACTAAATTCATTATTACTATTCGAAATATTCTGATTCGATTGGAAATCTCTATAGTTTCCCAATTCAATATTTCTTTGATTATTATTATTATATTTGTTATTAAAATTTTTCCCATCTTCATATAATTTTTTATTATTTGTTTCCATATTAAAAGTTCCGTATTTATTGTTAAAATCTTTGCTATCTTCATATAAATTTTTATTATTTGCATCCAAATTAGATGTGCGATAATTTCTATTTTCTGTATAATTACTATTTCCTATTAATCTTCTTGGAACATATTTATCTGAAACTTCTTTTTTATCTTCATTGGAATATCTATGATGATCTGTACCTGGATAATTGTATTTGTTAAGTACATTCAAATTATTTTCAGAATTATTTTTATCGAATGGATTAGAATTGAAATTTCCAATGTGATTAACTTTGTTGTTAAATTCATAAGAATTATTATTATTATAACAAACATCATTTTGAGCATGATTTTTAACTGAAATTCCTTGTAATTTCTTTTATTATTTGTATAAAAAAATTTAATTACATTTTGCAATTCCTTTGTCTGATTCTTGTAATAATTTAATTCTTCTTCGAATTGTTGTCTTATAACATTTTGTAAATTAGGATCTGATTGAATATTCTTTTTATGTGTATTTTCCACTTTAGATTTGAAAAATTTTATTTCTTCCTCTAAATTTTGCTTATCAATACTCAGGCAACCTATAGTTTTGAATGATTATGAAAAGTTACTTATTTTATTATCATTTTCATTAAATTTATTTTTGACATTTCTCATCATTTTTTTCAAATTTTGAAAATATAGAGAAACAGCATCTTCTTCAAATTCAGAAGCACTATGGTTAAATTAATTTATTTGAGTATAGAAATCTATATTTACATTAATTTTGGTGAATTAGTATTAAATCCTAAATCAATTAATAATTCATTCAAAACATTCATTTCATTTAAGAAAAAACTTTTTAAGTTAGAAATCTTAGCTTCAATTTCGATTGCATGATCCTTGTTTTCAATATTTATTAACTGTAATTTATATTCAAGATTTTTTTTTTCTTCATTAATATCTAAATAATTGATAAATTAAATTGTGAATTATAAAAAAATGATATACCCTAAAAACTATATTATTAATTACATCTCATTTTATCCATTTCTTCCGAATGTACTTTCAACTTTTCAATTACATATTGTAAATTATCTAAATATTTAGTAGAAAAATTGTTAAAATCATCATTTTCGTTTTTATTCATATGTCTTTGGACTTCCATTTCAGAAGCTGCCAATTTTCTATTCAAATCGCTAATATTTTCTAATACTTTTCTTTGCTCATTTATAATATCTTGTGAATTATTAACTATTTTATTTAAAGCGTTTATATTTGGAGTAGTTTTTATTTCAATTGAATAATCCCTGATGGGTGTAATATTTGATTGATCTTGGCCTTTAAAACTACCATTGAGTTTTTCGATATCATTTTTATTAAAAATATTATTATTTTTAATTGCTTTTTCCAGCGATGGTTCATCCAACCTCAAAATAATATCGTTTTCAAGTGGTAATTCTTTGATAAGATTAGCTTCTTTATTTTTATTGCCTTTTTTAGTTTTTTCATATGAAGTTTTTGTGTCATTTCTTTGAGAACTAAAAGATCTGTTATTTCCTTGTTTTAATTTAGATGTATTGCTTGATTGAGTATTCAATTTTTTTGATTTACTTCCTTGTGTTAATAAATTTTGAGAGGAAGAGTTTGGAATTTGATTTTTCGTTTTGTTTTTGTTTAAAATATTTGAGCTCATTTTTTATATAAAAATCAATATTTATTTGAAAAATTATTTCACAATTATTAATTTTATATTTTATTTTATTGTTAGAAAATTTTATAATAATTTTTTCATCATTTGAATCGGAAGAAATTATTTAAATTATTTTTAAAAACTGAGATATTTAATTAAAAAAAGTTAATTTTTTAATCATCTTTAAACTTTTATTTTATATCTTGATTTCTTTTGGGGATTGGGGATTGGGGATTGGGGATTGGGGATTGGGGATTGGGTATTGGGGATTGGGGATTGGGGATTGGGGATTGGGCCCAATCCCCAATCCCCAATCCCCAATCCCCAATCCCCAATCCCCATAATGAACCCTAATTTAGAAAGGTCTTAAATTGTTATAATTTATTATGTGACTTTATATTAATTTTCTAAATAAATTTAAATAAAGTATTGTTTTCCTCAAAATATATCAATAAAATTAAAAATA
>Ga0194116_10008612_pt1 | contig 10300 bp, 9 predicted proteins | sample TA2MahsurfametaG_4_FD_148617 | JGI IMG/M metagenome (GOLD analysis project Ga0194116, IMG submission 148617) | Freshwater microbial communities from Lake Tanganyika, Tanzania - TA2015008 Mahale S9 surface | ecosystem: Environmental > Aquatic > Freshwater > Lake | place: Tanzania: Lake Tanganyika... | reverse complement strand
CCCAATCCCCAATCCCCAATCTATTTATTAAATCAAGTTTCTTAAATAAAGTTGCATCATTTAATTTAAAAATAAAATAAATCACAGAAAAAATTTTTCTATATTTTATTAGTTTAATAATTTTATTTTAATATTTTTTAATGTCTTCTGAACAAAATAAGTAAATTAAAAAATCTAAAAATAGCTTATCAAATCCTTTCGCTCGAAATTTAAATACAAACCAAACGAAAAAACCAGTATTACAAGCACCTAAAGTAGACACTATGCGTGAACAAATTAAAAAACAATTACTTGACTCTTTAGAGCCTGCAAATGATAATAATGTCAAAGACCTAAAGATTAAATCAGATGAATTATCAGTTAATTTAGAAAATGCAATCTTTGAGATTACAGGAAAAAATAGCAAAGATAAATCTTATAGAGAAAAAACTAAAAAAATTATCACAAGATTAAAAGGAACAAGAAATCAAAATGTTAGAATTCTTTTAAAATGCTCCATTATTACTGTAGATCAATTATGTACTTTTTCTGATAAACAAGTGGATGATGATGCTTATTTCAATAAAATTGCAAGTGAAAATAATATTGGTTCTAAAGTATCAGAAACAAATGTTAAAGGAAAATTACCTAAAATAAATATCCCTGTTCAATCGCTTGATCTATTGAAATCACAAGGTAAAACATTATTTAAATTGATTTTAAAAATAAATATTATTCATTTTTATTTTTCAATCTTTCTAGAAATCAACAATACTTCGACAATGGAAGAATATTATTCACATAATAATCAAGAATCTATAAATGCTCAGAATAATAACTTGAATTCACAAGCAAATTCACAAAATCAGTTGAATTCTGATTTAAATAATATTGGAAATGATACAAATTTAGGTTCTAATACTTTCAATAATTTTGGAGAAACTGTGTCCAGTAATTATATTTTAGATGAAAATAATACCTTTAATCCAAACAATACAAATTTAAATAATGACTTTGCTTCTCAAAACACAAATAATAGCAATAATTTTGAAATGCTTGGACACCCGCTTTCTTCTAATAACACTTCTAGTACAAACGGAAATTTACATTTTCAAAATAATTATGATGATGGATTTATGGTTATTTCAAAAAATAATAATAAAAATATGAATATTAATAACGATATGTTTTCAAACTCAATTTCTCAGCAAGAAAATAATTTCGATATTTCGAAAAAGATTCAAGAAAAAGAAGAAAATATAAACAGCGATAAAAATCCATCTATTAGCGAGGAAAAAAAAAATATTCCTCCTCAATTAATAAGACCAGTTCCCGGTAACTATTCAAGCAATATGCAAATTCAAAATCTAAATAATAAAGTAAACAAGCCATCAAATACAATTAACTACAATAAAACCATTGATATAGGAGAATTAACCAATGAACAAAATTTTATGAGTACTAATTCTAACAGAGTTAATATGAGTTATAATGCAAATTTAACCGAAAACGAAATCGAGAATGCAAATGACTCTTGTAATATGAGTACTTCTGTTAAAGAAAGCGGAAGTCCTAGCTTAATGTAGATATTACAAACATAAATTTTTCATAAAATTTTCTTTTTTAATATATAATTTTAATTTTGTAGTTCTGACAAACTTAGTGAACTCAGAAAAATGAGACAAAAAAGGCAAAATAAAAATCTTAATATGCCCTTAACTTTAAAATCAAATAGCAATTTAAGCAATATTTTATCTGATAAATCAATAAATAAAAACAACATTGCTTATTACAATAATCCAAATGAAATTGATGATAAATTAAACCAAGAAAAAACAAATATGTTAAATACTCAAAAAATTCAAAACTTAAATATTGAACAAAATAAAAATAATCCTAGATTTGAGGGTAATTTTAGACAAGATGAATTAAATCCTTCAAACAAAATTATTGAAAGTGGAAAAAATAATGTAAATGATAAAATTAGTAATCATGAGGATTCTAATGTTAATTTAATTGATAATTCAAGTAGTAATATTGAAATCTCAAATAATAATGAGAAAAATCTTTTTTCACAAAAAAAGAACCCTTTTGATGATGAAATACCATTAAATAAAAAATCCACTGATAATAAAATTTTAGATAAAGCTAATATTCAACTTAAATTAGAAGAATTTAGCAATGCGAATAACTCCATTCATAATTTTAAAAATCAAAATTTCGATGAAAATACTGAACACAAAGCGCCTCCATCTGCTAAAATAAATATCCATAAAAAAGAAAATGAAGATTTAAAAAGAAAGAATCCGTTTGATGGAAACAATTTTAATACATTAAATATTGTTTCAGAACGCAATTTTCAAAAAAAAGAAAAGCAAGAAAATTTTTATGAAGATAATTTTGATAATAATTTTCATTCAAATGAAAAGATGATAATAGATGGAAACGGGGAAACTAACTCTTATAGAAGAAACCAACAAGACCTTTTAATGGAAAAAGAACAAATTCCTTCAAATGATCAAATTAAAGAAATTAATATAAAGTCTTTAGATTTTGATGAAATACATCAAAATACAGAATTTAAACATAAATTAACTTTTGATTCGAATAAAGAAGAGAAAATTAATAAAGAAAGACAAATTGATGAATTAGATTCAAATAATAAAACTAATATGTATAATAATGATTTAAAAATTGAATCAACATCAAATAAGAGAAAAGATTTAAATAATTTGTATTTAAGTAATAATTTCAATAATAATAATTCAAGATCTTCTGCTTTTGAAAATATTAAAGTTAATAAATCTGCAAATGAAAAAATTTTAATTTTGGAAACTAATTTAGACTTAGCAAATAAAAAAAATGAAATTTACGAATTAGAAATAAAAAATTTACGAGAAAAAATTGCCGAAATCAGACTTAACATAGTAAACTCGAATGAAGAGGTTTTAAAATTAGAAATTTCTAAGATAAAATCAAATTTACAAATTAAAGAGCAAGCCAATAGTCTATTAACAACTGAAAACCAAAATCTCAAAAATAAGGTTATCAATTTAGAAAACACAATCAATAAGCTAATGAATGATCATCAATATTTCAGAAAACAAACTGAACAAATCTTGACAAATCAGCAAGTTGAATTCGAATGTTTACTTAAAAATAAAATAGAAGAACTTTCTAATTTTAGAATACAGCATTTGAATAACGAACATCCAAATGCAAATGCTAATGATAATAACTCTAATATAATGAGTAATGTAAACAATTATATATTTACTCATGATTCTATGAACAATAACTTAAACACTGGTATGAATTTAACAGAAAACGCTGCAAATGTTTATATTAGAGAAAATGATACAATGAATTTAGTAACAAATAATAATCAAATTCCAAATCTAAATTGTAATTTCATTACCAATAATCAAAGAAAAGAAAATTCGAATATTGAAGAAAGTCATTTGGCAAATAACTGGTCGAATAATGCTAATGATTTAAATTTTGGTATGAATAATCCCAATAATTATAACAATAAACAATATGAAGAAAATATTGATGGTGGGGAAAATATCGAAGAAAATTACTATGCAAATAATGAAAATAATTTTGAAGAGAATAATTATAATAATAACAGAACAAACGGAAATCCCTTTGGTGGAGATGATCGAGGCTCTGATAATTATCTAAATGGAAATGTTTATGATGAAATAAAAAATAAAGATGATAATTTAAATAGACATAAATTTTATGCAAGAAATAATAACAATGATTTTGGAAATTTCAATCATGTAAATGAAATAGATATTGGTGGAAACAATATAAATAACTTTAATTGTAATAACAACATTTTCACTAATAATGACGTTTATGAGAATTACGAAAACAATATAAACCATCCTTATGAAGATTTTGATTGCTCAAATAAAATTGGAAATACCGGAGATGCTTTTAATGATTGCTATTTAAATAATAATGCAAATACACCTGATATTAAAAAGGCTGAAAGTGGTGCAACAAATGCAACTAAAGATGTCTTTGGATGTAAATAAATTCATTTAAAATCAAATTTATTACAAAATTTTTAAACATAAAAAAAATATTTATATAATCAATTTTAATTTTATTTAATAGGCAATGAAGAAGAATCAAATCCGAAAGAAATTTTTTTCAGCAACCCAAATAAATCGAATATTCAAACAATTAATTATTCTACAGACGATCATAAGATAAATAATAAAATAAATAATAAATTTAATTTAAATAAAAGAGATGCTGATTCTCCAAAAGGTGAAAAAATAGAAGAAAAAGATTTAAATAGATCTCAAGGGAATATTGATAAAAATGAAATTTTCCAGCAAAATAGCAACATATTTGAGAACTACGAGAATATAACTGAAAATAAAATCAACAATAATGCAAATTGCTTTTTTGAAAATATTCAAAGTAATTCTCAAACAAATAATGTTTTAAATCAAAGGACTAAAGAAATTTTTATAAATGAAAAATTTAAAAATACTCCTGTTTCGAATCTACCTAAGACTTTACCAGTCCCAACTCTAAATCAAATTAAATCTCATAAACAAGATTTAACGAAAAGCAAAGTCCCAAGCGATAATAAATTATTAACTAATGACCTCAATCAAAGCATTACAAATAAGCCTTCTCATTTATTTGGAGATGACGATGATACTGAAAGTATTTTTTCTAAAGGATTAACTACTTTAGACACTAAAATAAAAGCTCCTCTAAATAAAATTCAGCCAACAAAACTAACTGGAATAAAAGATTTATCTAGTAATAATGATGATAAAAATGCAATCAAAAATAAGTCTAATAATGATTACTTAGAATCATGTTTTGAAAATTTGAACAATTCAAAATTATCAGAAAAAAATAATAATAAATTAAATTCAAATAACACTAAAATAAATCAGAATTCAAATATTATTAATGAGAATAAAAATAATAATTTGAATAATGTTTTCAATAATAGTAATATAATTGAAAACCCAAATAACTCTTTGTTCGATGATGGTGATTCCAACAGCTTCTTTGGCCATAATAATTCTATGATGAATAATAATAATAAAATAGAAAATATTTTCGCTAACAAAATCCCTCTAAATTCAAATTCGAAGATAAATAAATTAAATAGCAATAATAATAATAGAATCTCCAATTTAAATACTAATAAAAAACCTTCAGATAATAAAACAAATAATAAGGTAAAATAATTAATTCTAGATATAAAAAATTTTTAATGATTTTACATTTAATTTTATGATTTAGAGAATAAATATCTTCGAGAACAATAATTTCGAAAATGAAAAGAATGCTTTTGATTTCTTCGATAAAAAAGGTAAATTAATTTTAAATTTTTAGATGAAAATGCGGGAAATATTTTTGAATCTTTATCAAGAAATCCAAATTCAACAACTAAAACAAAAAAGTAAAGTACAAGATTTATTTGAATAAAAACCTATATAAAAATAATTTTTTAAATAAGGAATAAAATTAATTTGATTCTAAAAATATAAAAAACAATAAAAAAAATTTACCTTCTACTCATTAATATTAAAATAATTCATATAAGGAAAAATTGTAATTTTTATCATAATCCAATAAAGTTTTAATAATTTACTTTAAATAAATTACGTAGATAAAACTCGATTAATTTAAAAGAATTAATGTATTAAATAAAAAATTTTAAAAAGAAAATTAAAATCCGCTAATAAGAATATGAGAAAAACAACTTAAATATTCCTTTTGAAATCAAATGAAGTTTTTTTTAATTTATTTTCGTTGAAAAATTTTGTAAAGATTATAGTATAAAATATATGAATGTCAAATTAAATTTTTATTTTAGATTTTTTTCAAAAAATTCACAGTTTTAATATTCTATTGGTAATTATATAGAAACAATGAATAAAAGAAAAAACATATTTTTTATTCTTCTAAGCACTTATTTTATATTGAATAAAGAAAAGCGCTAAATTTATTTTGATAAAAGAAATTTTTTTTAAAATTTTTTATTTTATAGTTTAAATAGTTTGTTTGATTAGAGTTTCATTTTAAACTTCAAAAGGGATTTACTTATAAAAAAATAAATCATTAAAAATATTATTAATGAAAATTTATAACTAAAATTACTCGAATCAAATAATAAAAAATGGGCTCTTCGTGTATTAGGAGATCAAGTTTAAAAGTGGAAATTTCAACAAATAAAACTATTAGTAATAATAGCCGAAAGGTAATTTCAAAACTATCAAAGAATACAGATTTCAGAAATAAATATGAATGGGTTAGTTTATTAGGAAATGGAGCATTTGGAAAAGTTAGGCTTTTTAGAGATAAAATTTGTAAAGAATTAAAATATGCAATAAAAACAATAAAAAAAGAAGACATGCCTAAAGAATTAAATTGTTTTATTATTGACGAAGTAAAAATTTTATCGGAATTGGATCACCCGAATATAGTTAAGTACTATGAAACATATGAAGATGATATTTACATGAATATAGTTATGGAGTATTTAGAAGGAGAGGATTTATTTAAATTAATAACAACTCGAAAAAGTACAAATTTTACTGAGAAAGATATGGCTGAAATTATAACATATATCTTCAAAGCCCTGAGCTATATTCATAATAAAAATATTGTTCATAGAGATATCAAGCCAGAAAATATTTTATTTTCTAAAAATGGAAATTATCAAACTTTGAAAATTATTGATTTTGGTTTATCTACTTGTATGAAATCAGAAAATAAATATCGAGTTGGTTCTCCTTACTATATGGCCCCTGAAATAATTCATGGAAATTTTTCCTATAAAACTGACGTTTGGTCAGTTGGAGTTATATTATATGTAATGTTAACTGGCCATTTTCCTTTTCATGGAAAAACGAATGATGATGTTTTTGAACGAATTTTAACTAAACATTATGAAATAAGGTACCTTAACAACAGTAAATGTTCCAGTTTAGCTAAAGATTTAATTTCAAAATTACTTGTGAAAGATGAAGAAGAGAGAATAAGTGTTGAAGCCGCTTTATGTCATCCTTGGTTTAAATATTATTTAAATGTTGATACTGAAAGTTATCTTAATAAAATTGATGAAGAGATATTAAACAGTTTGAAATCATTCACAAGAAAAAATTTATTTCAGAAAGAAGTTATGTTTTATATTGCAAAATTATCGAAGGAAGAAGAAATTAAAAAACTCAAACAAGCTTTCTTAGATTTGGATACAGATAATACTGGTACACTTGATTATGAAGAAATACATACAGCTTTTAATAAATTAGGAATAAAAATTAAAGATGTATAAATTATAAATAATATAATATTTTTTAATTTATTAGGATGAATTAAAGTCTATTTGGGAAGGGCTTGATTTTCACAGTGATAATGAAGTAAATTATACAGAATTTCTGGCTGCAACTATATCTTCAATCGTATTATATTAAAATTTTGTTTAACAAATTAAAAAAAAATTTGAATTATTTAAATTTATAAATAAATAGTCTTTTTTTAAAGATGAAAAATTATGGTCTGCATTCAAATATTTTAGTGAAAATAGTAACTCCAATTATATTACAAGTGAATCTGTAATTAAAGCGCTAAAATTACAAAGTCTCCCAATCAATGAAGAAGGAATAAAATCTTATTTTAAAGATTTGAAAGATTCTGGAATAAATTTAGATTTTGAAGCTTTTAAAAGATTAGTTAATATGTGAGGAAAAAGAATTTGTGAAATTCTTTTCTATATGAAAATGAAAATATATATTCTTTCTCAATCATCAAAAATAAAATTGTTTGTTACAAGACTATGGGAAAGATTTTTTTTTAAATTTCAAAATTATTTATCTCATCTATCTGATTTTATAAATACCGGAAAAATAAATGTCAGAGAAAAAGAGATTTAAGAATGGTTCAAAGAGTTATTAATTAAATGTATTTATTTTCTATTTTTTAGGCTTTCAATATTAATGGTTTTAATTTATTATTAAATAATATTTAAGAAATTACTGCTATTTCACAAGGAGTGTTTAAATTGTTAATAATAAGACTTTTTTATAGAAAATTAAAAAATTTTAAATATTTTTTTTAAAAAATCATTTAATTTTTTAGCGTATAAAAGTCAATCAATTATAAAATTTTACATTTTTTGTACTTTAAAAGAATCCTAGAAACAAATCTTAGCTCTATATATTTTAAACTCTTTAAAAAATTAGAATACCAGTTTAAGAGAATTTACTAAAAATAATTGAATACATAATTTTATTTACATTCATTTTTATATTTGCAAATAATTTACTTTTACAACATACATATATATATGATTATGCAAATATACATATATGGAATATTTAAATTTTTTAATAGAAATCAATTAAACAATTTTGAATAATAACTCATAGATTCAAACTCATTTTTCGTTGTTATTTTTACAATATCATTAAATTTATGAATAAAATACAAGTATTTTGTTTCATAAATATTATCAAAAATCTTTATTTCTTCGAATAAATTTTTTTCAAATTCTAATTTTTTTTCTGTTATCAAATTCTCTTCTTTTTTCAACAAATCAATATTTATTATCGGACTTTTTCGTTCATTATTAAATAGAATTTTCTTTTTTTCTTTATTGGATTTTATAACTGATTTATAAATTTTCAAAAAGTTGTTATATCTATCAAAACATAAGCATAATCCCTGTATAATCGCAATAAAAGCCTTAAAATAAGATTATTTTAGAAAAAAAATATATCCATAAAATCCTATAAAAAACTATTTACATCTAATTCATCTTCGAATGTAACACTTTCATTGAGATAAAAATTATTTTCTATATTAGACAAATTTTCAGATGATTTAAATAGCAATATTAAATTTGATTTTATGGAATTGTCTTTGAAATTTACATCTTTTAAATACATTAAATTATCCGATAATTCTGTGAACACCTTTCCTTTTAATTTGCAAGTTGAGAAGAAATAACACTAAAAAATTTATGTTTTTTCTCATAATATTTTTCTATAGAATTAGTAATTAAAAATAATAATTATTTATGTACAATTTGATTTTTAAGATTTATCACTTCTTCTAGGCAAACTCTATAAAATCTCTCTTTTTTATTTAATTCCAATTGATTAAAACTGTCAATAAAATCATCTTCATCTCCTTTCATGAAATAATTTGAAAAATTGTTAAAATAACTAAAAAGAGTTCCTTTTATAAAATCAGTTTGTTTAAGAGACTCTGAAAACATGCTTGAATCTATAAAACAATCATAAAATTTGAAAAAATTATCATCAAAAATTGGGTCTCTTATGAATTTTTTAAATTCTATAGATTCTTTTAACAATTTATGTCTTTTAATATATTTAACAAACAAACATAATTGGCTTTTTCTTTTTGAATAAAATTGTGAGTCCAAATTTATTAATTTTACAAAAGCATTTTTTTCACTTAATTTTGGTATTAAGCACCAAGGATAAATTTTTTTTATTCGTTTATAAAATTGATGAAAATTATCAAATCTTCTTTCACATTTAATTACTTTCTCACCTCTTCTGATTTCGATCAATTTATAAACTTTGTATGTGCCAAAACTTATTATTTAAATTTGATTATTAAATCAACAATAGTATTTATAAGTAAGTTCGAAAAATAAGTTTTTATATTTTACTGGTCTTTTTTATCAAGCCCTTCTTCAAGTTCCAATGATGTTTCCAATAAATTTTCATTTTTATTATTTTGAATTTTACAATTTTTATTAGATAGATCTAATATAAGATTCAAAGAACAAAAAATTATAAGAAATTGCTTTCATTTTAAAATTACTTTTGATTTTTTCATCAGAATTGTCTAAAGAATTTCTTTTATCATTTAATACCTTCAAATTCTCATCTTTGCATAAAATATTGGAATTGCTATTTTCATTCATAGAATTTCTCTCGTTGCAAAAAATGTATTCATCATTTATATTTATACTTTTAAAATTTTCATTGAATTTATCATCAATATCTAAATCTTCATATTTTTCATGAATATTTTCACTATAATTTTTAGATAAAAAAATTTGAGTTTTTAATTCTTATATAGTTACTTTCTTTCATTTTCATTAAAATTATTATCCTGATGATTGTCTTTTTTAAGGACATTCATTTTAATTTTATTTATGTTTACTTAAGCATTTTATTAAATCAAAAATATTATAAATTTACATATTTTATATAAATTATAAAAATAAAATCATAAAATTATCCAATATAGTTTCTAATTTTTCGAAGATATATTAATGGGGATTGGGGATTGG
>Ga0194116_10008611_pt1 | contig 10301 bp, 11 predicted proteins | sample TA2MahsurfametaG_4_FD_148617 | JGI IMG/M metagenome (GOLD analysis project Ga0194116, IMG submission 148617) | Freshwater microbial communities from Lake Tanganyika, Tanzania - TA2015008 Mahale S9 surface | ecosystem: Environmental > Aquatic > Freshwater > Lake | place: Tanzania: Lake... | reverse complement strand
TTGTTAAACAAATCAATCTCATAAACGACGGAAATGCTACCATTTCAAAATTAGATAAAGACTTGCTGGAAACTGAAATGAAAGCTTTTGTTTTTAATGTCTTGGGTCTTGAAATAGTGTCGTCAAATAGGGTTTCCAAACTAAAACCAGTCATGGAACTTGTTTTAGACCTACGTCAACAAGCCCGAGCGAATAAAGATTGGACAACATCTGATAAAATTCGTGATGGGTTGGCTGCAGCCGGAATTATAGTTAAGGACGGAAAAGACGGAACTTCTTGGAGTTAGCAAGATGAAAAAATTATCATTTCTCTTCATTTTCGCTTGCCATTATTTCTTCGGGCAAATTACTGGGGAATGGCACGCAGCTTTTTCGGTGGCTAGGCAAAATACGCGTATGGATTTGTTTATCGATCGTGTTGGCCGCGATGGAACATTGAAAATCGGATTGCCTGATGTTTCTGGTTTTGAACCTAAGATAATTGAGAATAGCACGATCTCAAAAGACTCGTTGTCATTTACTTGGGAGAATATTGCTTTGTCATTTTCTGGAAAATATCAAACGAATGGTGACTCTTTATTTGGAACAATGAAGCAATCCGGGTTGGAGTGGAAGGTGACATTTAAAAGAGAAATTCAAGTCGCCAAAAAAGTAAATCGTCCACAAGTACCGAAACCAAAATTCGCTTATGATATTCAAGAAATTGAAATCAAGAATGAAAAAAATGTAATTGGCGCCACATTGACCTTACCTAAAGGCAAATCTAAGTTTCCAATTGTAATTCTATCTTCTGGTTCAGGACCTCAAAATCGCGATTGTGAAATTATGGGCCATAAACCTTTTTGGGTAATTGCTGACTATCTTTCAAACAATGGAATTGGTGTTTTGCGTTTCGACGATCGTGGAGTTGGAAAAAGCACTGGGGAATTTTCAAAAGCTTCACTTTTTGATTTTGCATCTGACGTGGAGGCATGCTACAAATATGTCAAAAAGAATTTTAAAGGTCATAAAATTGGTTTGGCTGGTCATTCAGAAGGTGGAATGCATACGCTAATTGTCGCAGCGAAGAATCCCAAACTTGATTTTTTAATTCAACTTGCCTCTGTTGGAACGAATGGGCGTGACGTTTTGGTAGAACAACAGTATTTGATCCCGAAATCTTCTGGAAAATCGGAAAGTTACGCAAAAGCGAATAGCATGGTTTATGACAGTGTCACAAGTATATTGATTATCAATGACAACAAATCCTTTCCAACAGAAGTAAACAATTTTCTTAAAAGAAACTTTGATCAATTTCCTGAGGATTACAAAAAAGAAGGAACAATGGAAGAATTTGCAGCATCTTTAACGAATTTCCTTAATAATGAATGGGGTCGACAGTTTATGCAGTTCAATACAGGTGACTATTTATCAAAAATCCATTGCCCGATTTTAGTCATCAATGGATCTGAAGACATACAAGTGCCTCCAACAAAAAACCAAGAAGGTTTCCGAAACGGGTTTTCAATTCAAAGTAATAGTTTAAATAAATCGAAAATAATTTTAGTTCCCGGATTAAACCATTTAATGCAATCATGTAAATCGTGCACGATTATGGAGTATGGAGAAATAGAAGAAACGTTTTCTCCTATAGTTCTTAAGTCGATTGCAGATTGGATTAATAATCATATGCTTTTTGAAAAGCATTAACTTTCTTTAAGCGATTATTGAGCTTTAATAATCTCTTTAATTAAATGAATCACTTTTTTCGAGCTTTCAATATGAGCCATGTGTCCGGCATTTGGAATGAAATAAAGTTGTGAATGGTTCTTCGTTTTTGACTTGATGTCTTCTAACGGAATCAAGCGATCTTTTTCACCATGAATAATGAAATAATCGGCAGGATTCGAATTTACTTCTTCTGAAAAATCCGTTCGTTCCCTCATGGCCAATGACGAATTAGCAATCGCCTCGGAACTCATTTCCATTGCTTCTGATTTCAATTTATCGATTTCTTCTTTGAAATCGGCAGGATTTCCAAACAAATTTGGAATAGACTCATTAATAAGCACTCTTTTTGCTTTAAAAGCGATGTCTGCCATTCGAACCCGATCTTTTCTCTTTTGTTCATTATCAGCCCAAAAATTAGAATTCAGTAAAATAACTTTTTCGCAAGCAGTCATTTGTTGTTTCAAAATTAAAGCTAAGTATCCTCCCATTGAATGTCCAACAACTGAAAAACAATCAATTTGTAAATGATTTAGCACCATAAGGACTTCATCAGCGAAAAATTGAAGCGTAGGAGCATCGAAATTTGCGTTTAATTCTGACTTTCCGTGTCCAGGTAGATCGATGAATACTTTTTTACACGGCAGGTTACTTAATTCCAAATATTCCCACATAGAGATAGATTCAAGAAAACCATGAAGGAAAACAATTGTCGCTCCTTCTCCTTCGACTCGAAAATTTAACACAGGCTATGAATTCATCAATTCTTCAATCTCTTCCGCCTCAAGTGGAATGTCTTTCATTAGGTTGAATGGAACCCCATTTTCTTGAACAACTAAATCGTCTTCCAATCGAATCCCTAATCCTTCTTCGGGAATATAAATACCAGGTTCACAAGTAAAAACCATTCCTGCTACTATTGGCTCGTGCCAAAGGCCAACATCATGTGTATCCAGTCCGAGGAAGTGAGAAGTTCCGTGCATGAAGTACTTTTTGTAAGCCGGCCACTCTGGTTTTTGATTCGCAATATCTTGTGTGGTAATAAGGCCAAGATTTACCAACTGTTCTTCCATCAAATGACCTACTTGCTTATGATATTCCGCCATGATAGTTCCTGGAACCAATAATTTTTCTGCTTCTTTTTTGACGTGTAAAACAGCATTGTATACCGCTTTTTGTCTTGGCGTAAATCGACCATTAACAGGAATGCAACGTGTTAAATCTGAAGAGTAGTTTGCGTACTCGGCACCAACGTCCAATAAGATTACATCGCCATCCTTGCATTGTTGGTTGTTTTCAATGTAATGTAAAACACACGCATTTTTTCCAGAAGCAACAATCGGAGTATAAGCAAAACCTTTAGATCGATTTCGTAAGAATTCATGCGCGAGTTCGGCTTCTATCTCATATTCCCAAACTCCTGGTTTTATAAATCCAAGTAATCTTCTGAACCCAGCCTCTGTCATTTTACAAGCTTTTTGCATCAATTCCAATTCAATAGTTTCCTTTACGGAACGAATTTTATGCATAATTGGAGCCGACTTATGGACTTGATGTGCAGGATAATCGGCTTTTACCCTCTTAATGAACCTGTCTTCTCGTGTCTCAACTTCGGTCGATGCCCGCAAATGTTCATTGGTATTCAAATAAATTCCTATTGCCTCGGCTATTAGCTGTTTGAAAATCGTTGGAAATTGTTGCAACCAATAAACGGTTTTTATACCTGATGTTTCATAAGCAGCTTTCTTTGTTAGTTTTTCTCCTTCCCAAATGGCGATAAGCTCACTTGTTTCTTTCAAGAATAGAATTTCCTTGTGAGCAGGATTAGTTGCATTTGGAAATAATACTAAAATCGATTCTTCTTGATCTACACCTGATAAAAATAAAATATCCCGATGTTGTTGAAAGGGCATTGTGCTGTCAGCGCTAATTGGGTAAATATCGTTTGAATTAAAGACGGCCAAAGTATTTGGCTCCATTCGTTCAGTAAACTTTGTTCTATTTTTTATGTAAAGTGTTGGGTCAATGCGATCGTATTTCATAAAATCTAATTTTGCGCTAAGATACACAAAACCAAATTGATTATTAGAGTGGGATTGTAATGAAAATAACGATAAAAGTCGCCTTATTTAGTAGAGGAATTATTGTTTGATTGTTGATATTCTGCTTTATCTACCCAGTCACAGCTAACTTTTTTACTTTTGCAGGAATAGAATGTAAGTGATAAAACGGTAAGGCCTAAAAACATCATCAACTTTGCCATCGTAATTAATTTATTTTGATGCTTGATCTGATACGTTTTGAGTATTAACTTTACCATAAGCGTCACAGTTTGCTTTTCCAGACTTACATGCACATAGAGAAATTAAAATTGCTGTAAGGATAATACTTGTGGTAATTTTTTTCATTTGGAACTATTATTACGTAATTATAAAATAAGGGCTAGAAACAAATATAACTAAAAAACTCGACTAATGTTCATTTTTCAAGTTATATACGCTCATTTCTTAAACCAACTAGAATACAATACGTAATTATTTGCAATTCGTTGCACTTCACCATGAAATAATTCAGGCGATAAAGTTTTAACTTTTTTGGCGGGCACCCCGGCATAAATACTCCAAGATTCTACGTGTGTTCCTTCTAACAAAACTGCACCTGCTGCAATAATGCTGTTTTCTTCAATGTAACAATTATCCATCACGATTGCACCCATTCCAATGAGTACATTATCTCCGACTGTGCATCCGTGAACTAGCGCGTTGTGCCCAACAGAGACATTATTACCCAAATTAACTTTCGTTTTTTCGTAGGTGCAATGAATTACTGCTCCATCTTGAATGTTTACTTTATTTCCCATTCGAATGGAATTTACATCTCCACGAACAATGGCATTAAACCAAACTGAACATTGGTCGCCCATGACAACGTCTCCGACAATAGTCGCATTTTCAGCAAACCAACAATCCTTACCAAATTTTGGGGTAATTCCTTTACATTCTTTAATTAGTGCCATATTGTAAAATTATAAATAACTAAGAATACGTAATTGTAATGCTAGCTTTGAACCAAATCAAAAAGCACAACAAACATGAACAGTCAAATGGTGTTCCTTTCGAAGCTCGATTAATTTCTTTTTTGCTTCCTCTTCGGAAGAACAGGGAAATGCAAATCCAAGAAACTTAGACCCTTTTTCCTTGTAGAGTCCTGTTCCAACTTTTTTTACTATTCTGAAACTATACACAATTGAAAATATTAAATTCCAACCTTGTGAGTTAGAAGTTTAATTGGTTATTATTCAATAGCTCAACAAGTTGAACTTTATTTACAGTTCAAATATATTAATTCACAATAGGATGGGCTAGTGATGATTGAAAATTAGTTCACTATTTTCCTCAATGTACTTTTCAATTACTCGGGGCACAGGATAATTTGAAATTTCCTCTTTACTGACCCAAAATTGCTGAGTGAAGTTACTTTTTTTAAACCCTTCAATAAAAATAAAGTGGCAATATAAATGTTGATGACTTAAAACATGTTTTACCTCACTTGAAACGTATTCGTATTTATAGTTTTTAATGAAGGCCCTCTTTTCATTCGCATCTTTAAATTCAATTAACGGAAATTGGAACATATTTTTCCAAATACCTGAATTTGTTCGTCGTTCCAAAAGAACTTTTCCTTCATTTTTGAAAATTTGAAATACAAAATATTTGTTGGTGATTTTAGTCTTCCCCATTTTAACAGGTAACTGCTTTACCGAATTCTTGGCCTTTGCTTCACACATAAAATCAAGCGGACATTGATGGCATTTTGGATTTAAAGGTACGCACTGAATTGCCCCAAATTCCATAATAGCTTGGTTGTGTTGAGCAGGGTTTTCAATGTCGAGCAGTTCATTTGCTAGTTCTTGAAATTCCTTTTTTCCAAGAGCAGAATCGATGGGAGTGTTTAAATTGAATATGCGACTTAAAACTCGAAATACATTTCCATCTAATACTGCTTTTGCTTCACCGTATGCGAATGAGGAAATTGCCGCGGCAGTATAAGAACCAATTCCTTTAAGTTTTATGATTTCCTCATATGAAGAAGGAAATTGTCCATGATAATTATCCATTATTAGTTTAGCAGTTGCATGCAAATTTCGAGCTCGACTGTAATATCCCAATCCTTTCCATAGATTTAAAACTTCCATTTCATCTGCTTTGGCTAAATCTTGAATAGAGGGAAAAGTCGCTTTGAATTTTAAATAATAATTAAGTCCTTGATCGACACGAGTTTGCTGCAATATAATTTCACTCAACCAAATGAGATAAGGATCTTTTGTCTCTCGCCAAGGAAGCTTTCTTTTTTTTTCTTCATACCATCGAACCAAACTTGTTTGAAATTGTTTCATCTACAAATCTCTGCAAAAATTAACAGAAAAGTATTAAATATATTTCGGAACGATTATTTTTGCAGTCCAAAACTATAAATTGTAACTTAAAACAAACTAATATGACTAAAGCAGATATCGTTGCAGACATTGCAGAGGAAACAGGACTAGAAAGAGCAGAAGCACTAAGAGCCGTTGAAGCCTTCATGAATTCAATTAAAAATTCCTTATCAAAAGGGCAAAATGTTTATCTAAGAGGTTTTGGAAGTTTTGTTGTGAAGGAAAGAGCTGAAAAAACAGGACGAAACATTTCCAAAAAAACAACAATCATAATTCCAGCGCACAATATCCCTTCTTTTAAACCAGCAAAGACTTTTGTTGAAGACGTAAAGAAGAAAGTTTTGGTAAAATAAATAGCTTTTGTTTTTTTGAAAATTTTATTTACCTTTGCACTCCCTTTTTAGGGAGTGCTTTTTGTTTAAGATAATTAACTAAATCATAATATTATGCCAAGCGGTAAAAAAAGAAAAAGACATAAGATGGCTACTCACAAGCGTAAAAAACGTCTTAGAAAAAATCGTCACAAGAAGAAGAAGTAATCTTCTGATTTCAAGAAAAGGAGGCTCAGTGAATATTCATTGAGCTTTCATTGTTTAAATATCTTAAAATTTAACTTGTGAATCTCGAGTTAGTTGTAGACGCAAGATCTAGCGGAATTTGGCTTGGATTATTGCGCGACGGAAAATTAATAGAATTACACGAAGAGCGAGGGAATTCCGACTTTGCTGTTGGTGACATTTATCTTGGAAGAGTTAGAAGAATAGCTCCAAGTTTAAATGCGGCCTTCGTAGACGTTGGTTATGAAAAAGACGCTTTTTTACATTATTTGGACTTAGGTCCACAATACAATTCGTTAAGCCGTTTTGTCAAAGACACGCTTAATGGAAAACAGAATGTTGCTGACTTAATGTATTTCAAGTTAGAGAAAGATATTCCTAAAGAAGGAAAAATTAACGATATCGTTTCATCTTCTCAGCCGATTTTAGTTCAGGTAGCCAAAGAACCAATTTCGTCCAAAGGGCCTCGTCTTTGTTCGGAGGTTACTCTTGCGGGTAGATATTTGGTATTGGTTCCGTTTTCAGATAAAATTTCGGTAAGCCAAAAGATCAAAGATCAAGAAGAAAAAGATCGTTTAAAGGAATTAATGGATCGGATAAAACCTAAGAATTTTGGAGTTATTATTCGAACAGTAGCAGAGCATAAATCAACATTAGACTTAGAGCAAGATTTACAAAATCTACTTGAAAAGTGGAAAACAATGCATGCCAATATCAAAGGTGGTCAACCACCGAAGCGAGTATTAGGCGAATTGAATACTACGACATCTATTCTTCGTGATTTATTAAATGCTGATTTTACCAATATTCACGTTAATGACCCTGGTCTCGTTTCTGAAATGAAGGAATACGTTCAAAGTATTGCTCCTGGAAAAGAAAAGATTGTTCGTTTGTATGATGGTAAACTGGACATTTTTGAAAAATTTGGTATAAACAAACAAATCAAAACACTTTTCGGAAAAAAAGTCCCATTACCGAGTGGCGGATATTTAATTATTGAGCACACCGAAGCGATGCACGTGATTGATGTCAACAGCGGAAATCGAAAAGGAGCTGATGGGCAGGAATCCAATGCGCTGGCTACGAATATTGAAGCCGCCGAAGAAATAGCACGCGTTTTGCAGTTGCGCGACATGGGAGGGATTGTTTGTGTCGATTTCATTGACATGCATGATAAAGAAAACAATCGGATTCTTTTTGAAAAAATGAAAGAATTCATGGAGTCTGATCGTGCTAAGCATAATTTAATTCCGCCATCAAAATTTGGCGTGATTGAAATAACTCGCCAACGCGTGCGTCCGGAAACAGATATTCAAACGGCTGAAACATGTCCAACATGTAATGGAAGTGGCGAAGTTCAAGCGAGTATTTTGTTTGCGGAAGAAATTGAGAATAATTTAAGTTATCTTTTAACAGATCGAAAAGAAAAGCATGTGACTTTACTTGTTCATCCGTATTTAGAAGCTTATTTCAAAAATGGGGTCATGAGCAGGCAACTTAAATGGTTTTTCAAGTACAAAAAATGGATTCCTATTCGAGGGATAACCGCTCATCATCTTCTTCAGTACTCATTTATCAACAAAGAGAAAGAAGAGATTGCTTTGTAATGAATCAACCTAATACTGCTGAGTTAATTTCCAAACTTGAGTCCTATTGCGCATATCAAGAAAGATGTGAATTTGAGATTCGAAATAAACTAGTTTCATTCAATGCAGAGGAAAATCAAATCAATGAAGTACTTGCGCATTTAAAGAAAATGAATTTCTTTGATCAAAATCGTTTTGTTGAAGCATATGCTATTGGAAAATTAAGGTCAAATAAATGGGGTAGATTAAAAATTAAAGCGGCATTAATCCAAAAAAAAGTGAGTAGCGAACATATTTTCTATGGATTAAGTAAAATAGATGATCTCGAATATCATTCGATTTTAAATATGCTCGTCAAAAGAAAAATAAATGAATTGGTTAATGAAAAGGATAAATGGACTAAAAAGCAGAAAATTCTTCGTTTTTTGACATCCAAAGGTTTTGAATATGATGAAATAATTAGTTCCCTGGGTAATGATTGATAAACAGGTTAAAATTTGTATTGTTGGTTGTGGTAATATGGGTTTGATATACGCTCAATTACTTTTGAAATCTGGAAAAATTAATCCGAAAAGCCTTGTTCTCATTGCAAAAGATGAAATTCAACAGAACAAGTTAAAAAAAGATTATTTTGTGTCTATTGAATTGGTATCAACCTCAATTATTGAAGCTGCCGATGCACTTTTGCTTGCCATAAAACCTCAAGATTTCAATAATTTAAGTAAAGAAATAGAAGGACGAATTAAATCAGATGCCTTGGTAATCAGTATCATGGCGGGCATTAATGTTAAAACTTTGCAAAAGAGTTTAAATCACGAGTTTATCATTCGAGCAATGCCCAATGCGCCCGCACTCTACGGAAAAGGAATTACTGTTTATTACTCTTCCAATTCATTGTCTACAAGGGAAATGGAATTTGGTGAATTCGTTTTAAACCTTACTGGAAAAACTATAAAAACGGACAAAGAAGAATTATTAGATTCTGTTACAGCAATTAGCGGAAGTGGCCCAGCTTACTTCTTTTATTTGACGCTACAAATGAAAAATGCAGCAATTAATTTAGGGATGGACGCAGAAATGGCCGAAATATTGGTTCGACAAACACTAATTGGTAGTGCTGAAATGGCAGCAAATAATTCAATAATGATGTCCGAACTGATTAATACAATCGCATCCAAAGGTGGCACAACCGAGGCGGCGTTGAGCTATTTCAATTTTGTAGAATTGGATCAGATTATTCTAAGTGCACTAGAAAAAGCAACGTTAAGATCCAAAGAGTTGGCTCAAAAAAAAGATTGAGATTATTTGCCCTGAATAATCGAAATGGCTCCGTCCACCCAATTTTGGGCTCCTCCAGCAACATAGCCGGTTTGACCTAACTTATCAAGATTAACTTTATCTTCTTTTGTTTTCTCAGGCTTCACGAACCAAACTGTTGGATATCCACGAACAGCAAATTGTTGTTGTAATAAGTTATTTTGCTGGCGTGTTTCATCAGTCTGCTTTTTATATGCTTCTCCTTTTGTGCTTGGAAAATCTACCTCAACTAAAACCACATTGTCTTTGGCCCATTTTACAAATTCCTCTTGGTAAAAAACTTCTTTTTGTAACTTGTGACACCAACCACACCAATCGCTTCCTGTGAAAAACAACATTATGGGTTTTTTCTCTTTTTGAGAGATTGATACAGCCTTTTGTAAATCAGTATGCCAAGTCAACGCTTCTTTTTGAGAAAAAGAAACAAGGGTAATTAAGGCAAATACAGAGAATAGGATACTTTTCATACGTTTATTTTAGTTAAAATTAATAATATTTCCTCCACATTTCAAAAATCGTGCAAAACTTTAAAATAGTGAATGTTGAACTGTAAATCAACGAAAAAACTTAATTTTGTTAAAAATTGATTTATGAAAAATTTGTTAATTCTTGGTTTTTTATGCTTGGTAACGTCCCTTTTTGGACAGGTTCCGACTCAAACAGTCAGAGGAAAAGTATATGATAGCGAAACAAATTATC
>Ga0194116_10008608_pt1 | contig 10303 bp, 8 predicted proteins | sample TA2MahsurfametaG_4_FD_148617 | JGI IMG/M metagenome (GOLD analysis project Ga0194116, IMG submission 148617) | Freshwater microbial communities from Lake Tanganyika, Tanzania - TA2015008 Mahale S9 surface | ecosystem: Environmental > Aquatic > Freshwater > Lake | place: Tanzania: Lake Tanganyika... | reverse complement strand
TCATGAGCAAAGATCACATCCAGGACGTTGTTCGTAAAAGTCTCGAAAAGTATTTTCGAGACCTCGGCGAACAGCAACCTCGGCATGTGTACGAGATGCTGGTACTGACCGTGGAGCGGCCGATGCTGGAAGTGGTGATGGCGCGCGCCGAGGGCAATCAATCGCACGCTGCCGACATGCTGGGTATTAATCGAAATACTTTGCGCAAGAAACTACAGCAGCATGGCCTGCTCTGATACTCAGTTTTCTCCCTTCTCATCATGATCAAACAAGCGTTGATTTCAGTGTCGGATAAAACCGGCGTGCTTGATTTCGCCCGTGCGCTGGTGGCGATGAATGTTCGGCTACTCTCGACGGGGGGTACCGCCAAGTTACTGGCCGAGCATGGCTTATCGGTGATCGAGGTGGCGGATTACACAGGTTTTCCGGAGATGCTCGATGGGCGGGTGAAAACCCTGCACCCAAAAATACATGGCGGTATTCTCGCGCGCCGAGATCTGCCGCAGCATGTGAAGGCTTTGGCGCAGCACGATATACCGACCATCGACATGGTGGTCGTGAATCTTTACCCGTTTCAGCAGACTGTTGCGAAACATGATTGTTCGTTAGAAGAGGCTATTGAGAATATCGACATTGGTGGCCCGGCCATGCTGCGTTCGTCTGCAAAAAATCATAAAGACGTCGTGGTGATTTGTGATCCGTCCGATTACCAGCGTGTGCTGGATGAGATGCAAGCTAACTCGGGTGAGGTAAGTGCACATACCCGTTTTGATCTGGCGATCAAGGTGTTTGCGCATACTGCGCAGTACGACGGCGCGATTACCAAGTACCTCAGTTCGCTCGGCGCAGACAAGCAGCACCAGACCCGTGCTACCTATCCAGATACGCTTAATCTGCAGTTCGCTAAGGTGCAAGATATGCGATACGGCGAGAACCCGCATCAATCGGCTGCTTTTTATCGCGATGTGAATGCGATTGATGGCGCGCTCGCGAGTTATCGTCAGCTACAAGGTAAAGAACTATCTTATAACAACATCACTGATGCAGACGCGGCATGGGAGTGTGTCAAGACCTTGGATGCGCCTGCTTGCGTGATCGTTAAGCATGCTAATCCGTGCGGTGTGGCGGTTGGCGTTGACGCGCTTGATGCTTACAGCAAGGCATTCAAAACTGATCCCACCTCGGCGTTCGGTGGCATCATCGCATTCAACTGCGCGTTCGATGCTGCGGCGGCTGAAGCGGTAGCGCAGCAGTTTGTTGAAGTCTTGATTGCACCGGCTTTTAGCGAAGGTGCGCGTCAGGTATTTGAAAGTAAGCAGAATGTGCGTTTGCTTGAAATCCCGCTTGGCACCTCGCTGAATCAGTTCGATATGAAACGTGTGGGTGGTGGCTTGCTGTTGCAGTCTTCGGACGCAAAGAATGTACAGGCCGATGAACTCACCATCGTGAGCAAAAAACAGCCCACCGCCGCGCAGCTAAAAGACATGATGTTTGCTTGGCGTGTCGCCAAGTTTGTCAAATCGAATGCAATTGTTTTTTGCGGGAATGGCATGACGCTAGGCGTAGGTGCGGGGCAGATGAGTCGGATTGATTCAGCGCGTATCGCATCAATCAAAGCTCAAAATGCTGGCTTGTCCCTCGCGGGCTCGGTGGTCGCCTCGGATGCATTCTTTCCTTTCCGCGATGGCTTGGACGTCGTGGTCGCTGCAGGCGCTACCTGCGTCATTCAACCCGGTGGTTCAATGCGCGATCAAGAGGTGATCGATGCTGCCGACGAACAGGGCGTGGTGATGGCGTATACCGGCACCCGGCACTTCCGCCATTAAGACCTTTACTAAATGAAAATCCTTGGAATCGACCCCGGGCTGCGTGTAACGGGTTTTGGTGTGATTCATCAAGCCGGCGCGCGCTTGAAGTATGTCGCCTCTGGCACGATTCGCATACCAGATTGTGATTTACCTTCCAGACTGAAGGTTATTTTGGAAGGCGTGGGCGAATTGGTAAGTACCTATCAGCCAGATTGTGCAGCGATCGAGATTGTTTTCTCCAATGTGAATCCGCAATCCACACTACTGCTGGGCCAGGCGCGCGGTGCAGCGATATGTGGTCTGGTGGGGGCTAGTTTGCCAGTCGCTGAGTACACCGCATTGCAAATGAAAAAATCAGTAGCGGGTCATGGTAAAGCGCAAAAGGCGCAGGTACAGGCGATGGTGCAGCGACTCCTCAAGCTTGATGCGTTGCCAGGCACGGATGCAGCCGATGCACTCGGCATCGCAATTTGTCATGCGCATGCAGGCGCTGGACGCGTCGCGCTGGGTTCGGTAGCGCCAGAGTTGGCGAGACGTGGCTTACGCGTGCGAGGTGGTCGTTTAGTGGGATGAGCAACGTACAAGCCGACCAGCGCGGTATCATCCAAAAAAATTCTCTCGGGTTTATTCAATGATTGGTCGCTTATCTGGCCTGTTGCTCGACAAAAATCCCGCGCAGCTGATTGTGGACTGCAATGGCGTTGGCTATGAAGTCAGCGTGCCGATGAGTACCTTTTATCATTTGCCCTCGACGGGCGAGCGCGTGACCTTGTTGACGCATATGGTGGTTCGCGAAGATGCGCAGTTGTTGTATGGCTTCGGTACCACCCAAGAACGCGAGCTGTTTCGCGAGTTGATCAAAATTAGCGGTATTGGTGCGCGTACTGCGTTAGCGATTTTGTCGGGTATGTCAGTGAATGATCTTGCGCAAGCAGTGACCATGCAAGAGGTGGGCCGCTTAACACGCATTCCTGGTATCGGAAAAAAAACTGCCGAGCGTCTATTGCTCGAACTGAAGGGCAAGCTGGGTGCTGAATTGGGTACCGCCCCCGGCACGGATAGCGAAAGTGGTAACGACATCCTCAGTGCACTATTGGCATTGGGCTACTCGGAGAAAGAAGCGCTACTGGCGATCAAGCAAGTACCGGCCGGTAGCTCGGTATCCGACGGCATACGCCAAGCGCTGAAGGCCTTGTCCAAAGCGTGACGGATAGCAGCCCGGCTACAATGCGGCGATGAGTATTCAAACCGACAATCTCAACGAGCGTCGCATTATCGACGCAGCGCCTGTATCGCCGAATGAAGAAGCGATCGAGCGTGCACTGCGTCCGCATAAGCTTGACGAGTACATTGGCCAGACCAAAGCCCGCGAGCAGTTGGAGATCTTCATTGCGGCGGCCAGAAAGCGTAGCGAGGCGCTGGATCACACCTTGCTTTTTGGCCCACCTGGACTTGGCAAAACCACGCTGGCCCATATCATCGCGCGCGAGATGGGTGTCAACCTGCGGCAGACATCCGGCCCGGTGCTGGAGCGACCCGGCGACTTGGCCGCGCTACTGACTAACCTCGAAAAAAACGACGTACTGTTCATTGATGAGATTCATCGCATGTCGCCTATCGTTGAAGAAATTCTCTACCCGGCCTTGGAGGATTATCAGATCGATATCATGATCGGTGAGGGTCCAGCGGCTCGCTCGGTGCGGTTGGATCTGCAACCATTCACATTGGTTGGTGCGACCACACGTGCTGGCATGCTCACCAATCCGTTGCGCGATCGCTTTGGCATCGTTGCTCGTCTGGAGTTTTACACGCCTGACGAGTTGGCACGTATCGTTACTCGCAGCGCCGCGTTACTGAATGCGGTGATTGTCGATCAGGGCGCGCTGGAAATCGCACGCCGCAGTCGCGGTACCCCGCGTATCGCCAACCGCTTGCTGCGACGGGTGCGCGACTATGCTGAAGTCAAAGGCGAGGGCCGTATCACCCGCGAGATTGCCGACGCTGCACTCAAGATGCTCGATGTTGATCCAGTCGGATTTGATCTGATGGATCGAAAGTTACTGGAAGCAGTCTTGTTCAAATTCAGCGGCGGCCCAGTCGGGCTGGATAATTTGGCCGCCGCGATTGGCGAAGAGCGCGACACGATTGAAGATGTACTGGAGCCGTACTTGATACAGCAAGGTTATCTACAGCGCACGCCGCGTGGTCGTATCGCGACGCCTTCGGCATATCAACATTTCGGTGTGACTGCGCCGCGTACTAGCCCGAATGGCGATTTGTGGCAGCAGTAGTTTGAAGTAACGCGGCCTGAGTTTTTACCCGAGTACTTCAATTGCGGCAAACTCAAAGCATCATTCTTCTCTGACCCAAACCTGCGTTCTACCCAGCACCGCGACGCCAATAAACCCGCGCACATTGAGTTTCTTGCCGCCTTCGACGGTCCACATCTTGCAGCGGTAGATCTTGCCGTTATTCGGGTCAAGAATCTCGCCGCCTTCATATTCGCTACCCGCTTTCTTCAAGCCGGTCATGATGGTCATGCCGATCACAGGTTTATTTTTTCGATCGCCCGGGCATTTATCGCAGTTAGGGTTCGGGTCTTCATTCGGTTCGCGGAACAACTTTTCGATCGTGGCACGCAGTTCGCCGTTAGTTTCGACGATGCGTACCAAGGATTTCTCTTTACCGGTCTTGTCATCAATCGTGCGCCACAGCCCGATCGGTGAGTCAGATGCGTAGGCAGAAACTAAAGCGCCGAATAGCAGCGCTATCAGGGTAATGGCTCTGATCATGGTGTCTCCCTCTATGTTTTTTTGCAAGCCCATAGTGCGGCCCGAGTTTAGTTTGGCCGCGGTATGATCAACTAATTCAGTTGTAACAGTTGCTCCTGTATTTTTTTCAGGGTTGCCGAGAAGCCTGCCAAGCGATCCTGTTCTTGCGACACGACGGCCGCAGGTGCCCGCGCAACAAAACTTTCGTTACCGAGTTTTGCGTTTGCTTTTGCAATCTCATTCTCAAGACGTGATGCTTCTTTGCCAAGGCGCTCGCGCTCTGCAGCGATGTCGATCTCGACCTTCAGCATCAGCCGCGTCGTGCCAACCACAGATACCGGCGCCGGTGACTCAGGCAGCTTATTCACAACCTCAACCTCGGATAGTTTTGCCAGCGCCTGTAGGTAGTGCGCGAAACCAGAAAGGCGTACATGATCATCACCTTCAAGGATCAAGGGTACTTTTTGCGCTGGCGATAATTGCATCTCGCCGCGCAGGTTACGGCAGGCATCGGTGAGTGATTTCAGCGTATCCATCCAGGCTTCGGCTTTTTCGTCGAGCTTTTTCAGGTTTGGCTCAGGATACGGCTGCACCATGATGGAATCACCACTTGGATTCAACTTGCGACCGGAGAGCGGTACCACGGTCTGCCACACCTGCTCGGTAATGAACGGTGTAATCGGATGCGCCAAACGAAGTACTGTTTCCAGTACGCGCAACAAGGTTCTGCGCGTTGCGCGCTGCTGTGCTTCTGTGCCCTGTTGAATTTGCACCTTGGCGACTTCGAGATACCAGTCACAATATTCATCCCAAATAAACTTATAAATCGCTGATGCAATATTATCGAAGCGGTATTCCGTGAAACCTTTTTCAACGTCCGCCTCGGTACGCTGTAGCAGCGACACAATCCATCGGTCTGCCTGTGAAAAATCCAGATAGCTACCGGTCGCACAGGCTTCTGCGCCATGCTCCTCGAGGCCACAGTCTTTGCCCTCGGTGTTCATCAACACAAAGCGGGTTGCGTTCCACAGCTTGTTACAGAAATTTCGATAGCCCTCACAGCGACTTAAATCGAAATTGATGTTGCGGCCAAGCGATGCGTAGCTGGCCATAGTGAAACGCAAGGCATCAGTGCCGTAAGCAGAAATCCCATTCAGAAATTCCTTGCGGGTCGCTTTTTCAATCGTTGCGGCTTGTTTCGGATTCATTAAGCCGCTGGTACGTTTGCCGACCAAGGTATCAATATCAATACCATCGATCAAATCAATCGGGTCGAGTGTATTGCCCTTGGACTTCGACATTTTCTGGCCATGCGCATCTCGTACCAAGCCATGTACGTACACTTTTTTAAACGGTACCTGGCCAGTGAAGTGGCAGGTCATCATCACCATCCGCGCTACCCAGAAAAAGATAATATCGAAACCGGTCACCAGAACCGATGACGGCAGAAATAGTTGATAGTCGGGCGTCTTTTCGGGCCAGCCGAGTGATGAGAACGGTACCAAGGCCGAAGAGAACCAGGTGTCAAGCACGTCCGAATCTCGCGTGAGTGTGCCGCCATGGCCTGCTTTCAACGCCTGCGCTTTAGCATCGGCCTCATCACGCGCTACGTAAATATTGCCCGTCTCGTCATACCACGCGGGTATCTGATGGCCCCACCACAATTGGCGTGAAATACACCAGTCTTGAATATTATTCAGCCATTGGTTATAAGTCGTGGTCCAGTTTTCTGGTACGAATTGGATTTCATTATTCGATACCTTTTCCAGTGCGACCTCGGCAATGGATTTGCCGGGAAAGTGTGTGCCCTCAGGTGCTGGTTTGCTCATCGCCACAAACCACTGGTCCGTCAGCATGGGCTCAATCACAACGCCGGTCCGGTCACCACGCGGCACCATCAACTTGTGCGGCTTGACAGACTCCAGCAGGCCGAGTGCATCAAGATCAGCCACGATCTGCTTGCGCGCATCAAATCGATCCATGCCGCGATATTTTTCGGGCGCCTTATCGTTGATCTTCGCATCCAGCGTAAAGATGGCAATCTGCGGCATGTCGTGGCGCTGGCCAACCGCATAGTCATTGAAGTCATGCGCTGGCGTGATCTTGACGCAGCCCGTGCCGAATTCCTTGTCCACGTAGCTGTCAGCAATTACCGGAATTTCACGATCGGTGAGTGGCAGCTTGAGCAACTTGCCCACTAGATGCGTATAGCGCTCGTCTGTGGGGTCAACCGCTACTGCCACGTCACCGAGCAGAGTCTCTGGTCGTGTGGTCGCAACGGTGAGGTGTCCAGAGCCGTCAACGAGCGGATAGCGAATGTGCCACATGCTGCCATCTTCTTCTTCCGATACCACTTCCAGATCAGAGACTGCAGTGCCCAGCACCGGATCCCAATTGACCAAGCGCTTACCGCGATAAATCAAACCTTGTTCGTACAGTCTGACGAATACCTCGGTCACGGCCTTGGACATTTTTTCGTCCATCGTGAAGTATTCACGGCTCCAATCGGTGGAGGCACCCATGCGGCGCATTTGTCCGGTGATGGTTGAACCTGAGTGTTCTTTCCATTGCCAGACTTTTTCCAGAAACTTTTCGCGACCAAGATCGTGGCGTGAAATTTTTTGTGCATCGAGCTGTCGCTCGACTACGATTTGCGTTGCAATGCCTGCGTGATCTGTACCAGGTATCCAGGCAGTGTTATGACCGCGCATGCGGTAGTAGCGGGTCAGTCCATCCATGATGGTCTGGTTGAACGCATGACCCATGTGAAGCGTGCCGGTCACGTTAGGCGGTGGTAATTGAATTGCAAATGATGGCTTGCTGTGATCGAGTGTCGCTTTGAAATAGCCGCGCTTCTCCCATTCGCTACGCCAGTATTGTTCAATGTCTGCGGGTTCGTAAGCCTTGGCCAGTTCCATGATGTGCGCGTTGCGGCGAGATGATTGAATAATCGGCAATTATAAGGCGAGGCTCTGAGCGAGATGGGCGTCACGGTAGCCGTTATAATCTGCACATGCGCCGCACTGGCGGCTGCTCACGCTAGGGGTCTCGGCTGATGCCGGGTGAGACATACCCTCGAACCTGATCTGGGTCATGCCAGCGTAGGGAAGCGATGTTCAGGCATTTAGCCTTGACTGCTTCCTTCGCTGTAGTGAATAAAAGGAAGCTTATGAACGCCGCCAATCCGCAATTCCTCGCCGCTACCGCTACGGTAGATGAAGCCGCGATTCAACCCCTGCCAAATTCTCGCAAGATTTACGTTCAGGGTTCGCGCGCTGATCTTCGCGTGCCGATGCGCGAAATCAGTCAGTCTGATACCCCGGCGTCGTTCGGTGCAGAAAAAAATCCACCGGTCTATGTCTATGACACATCGGGCCCATACACCGACCCTAGCGTCAAAATTGATATTCGTTCCGGGCTGGCGCCGTTGCGCGGGAGATGGATTGCTGAACGCGACGATACCGAAGAGCTTGCTGGGCCTACCTCGCTGTATGGCATCGAGCGTTTGAATGACCCCAAGCTTGCCGAGCTGCGTTTCAATCTGCATCGTAAGCCGCGTCGTGCCATGGCGGGTAATAACGTCACGCAAATGCACTACGCACGGCAAGGCATCATCACGCCCGAGATGGAATTTATTGCTATTCGCGAGAACCTGCGCCGGCAAGAGTACATTGCCAGCTTGCAGGCCTCTGGCCCGAATGGTGCCAAGCTGGCCGAGATGATGATGAGGCAGCACCCGGGGCAATCTTTTGGTGCTGTGATACCAAGCGAGATCACGCCGGAGTTTGTGCGCGATGAGGTAGCGCGTGGTCGCGCGATTATCCCTGCCAATATTAATCACCCGGAATCCGAGCCGATGATCATTGGCAGAAATTTTTTGGTGAAGATCAACGCGAATATCGGCAACTCGGCTGTCACTTCTTCGATTGGTGAAGAAGTAGAAAAAATGACCTGGTCGATTCGTTGGGGTGGCGATACCGTGATGGATCTATCCACCGGCAAGCATATTCATGAAACCCGAGAATGGATCATTCGTAATTCACCCGTGCCAATCGGTACTGTACCGATTTATCAAGCGCTCGAGAAAGTGAATGGCAAAGCCGAAGATCTGACCTGGGATATTTTCCGCGACACGCTAATTGAGCAAGCTGAACAGGGCGTGGATTACTTCACTATTCATGCCGGCGTGCTATTGCGTTATGTGCCGCTGACTGCAAAACGCATGACTGGGATTGTCTCGCGCGGTGGCTCCATCATGGCGAAATGGTGTCTGGCACATCATAAAGAGTCTTTTTTATATGAGCACTTTGAAGACATCTGCGACATCATGAAGGCCTATGACGTGTCTTTCTCACTGGGCGATGGTCTGCGCCCCGGGTCGATCTACGACGCGAATGATGAAGCGCAGCTTGGTGAGTTGCGTACGCTCGGCGAACTCACTCAGATCGCTTGGGAGCATGATGTGCAAGTGATGATCGAGGGCCCGGGCCATGTACCGATGCAGCTGATTAAAGAAAATATGGATATTCAGCTGAAGGAGTGTCATGAAGCGCCGTTTTACACGCTCGGTCCGCTCACGACAGACATTGCGCCGGGCTATGACCACATCACCTCAGGCATCGGCGCTGCCCAGATTGGTTGGTACGGCTGCGCCATGCTGTGCTATGTGACGCCGAAAGAACATCTCGGTTTGCCGAACAAAACCGATGTGAAAGACGGCATCATCACGTACAAGATTGCAGCGCATGCTGCTGACTTGGCCAAGGGTCATCCCGGAGCACAAGTACGCGATAACGCGCTTTCCAAAGCGCGCTTCGAATTCCGTTGGGAAGACCAGTTCAACTTGGGGCTGGATCCGGACAAGTCACGTGAATTCCATGACGAGACTTTGCCTAAAGATTCCGCCAAGGTCGCGCACTTTTGCTCGATGTGTGGCCCGCATTTCTGTTCAATGAAGATTACCCAGGATGTACGCGACTATGCCGAGAAGCAGGGTATTTCTGAAATTGACGCACTCAAGCAGGGTATGGAAGTGAAAGCAGTTGAGTTTGTGAAGCGTGGTGCGCAGATTTATCAGAAACAGTAAATGAGTTCTTCCATAATGATTGCGATTGAATTAAATGGTGAGACGCGTGATATCAGCGCGGAAGATTGCATACAAGATTTAATTGATGCCTTGTCGCTGACCAATCAGGCGCTGGCGATTGCGGTCAACCGGCAAGTGGTGCCGCGTGCGCAGTGGCTTGAGCGTCGCTTCGCAGCTGGGGACAAGGTAGATATTGTTAGAGCGATTGGTGGAGGTTGATATATGAAGATGAATGATATGAATATAGATGATCACCTGGTTATCGCCGGTAAAAGTTACCGTTCGCGACTTTTGGTCGGCAGTGGTAAATACAAGGATCTGGACGAAGCCCGTCGCGCCACTGAGGCATCCGATGCAGAGATCATTACAGTTGCTATTCGACGCGTAAATATCGGCCAGGATCCGAATGCGCCTAATCTACTGGATGTCGTACCACCCTCGAAGTACACCATCCTGCCCAACACAGCGGGATGCTACAACGCGCAGGATGCGATCTATACCTTGCAGCTCGCGCGCGAGCTACTCAATGGTCACACGCTGGTGAAATTGGAAGTACTCGGCGATGAAAAAACCTTATTCCCCAATATGCCGGAAACCCTGAAGGCCGCTGACATATTAGTGAAAGACGGTTTCGATGT
>Ga0194116_10008606_pt1 | contig 10305 bp, 11 predicted proteins | sample TA2MahsurfametaG_4_FD_148617 | JGI IMG/M metagenome (GOLD analysis project Ga0194116, IMG submission 148617) | Freshwater microbial communities from Lake Tanganyika, Tanzania - TA2015008 Mahale S9 surface | ecosystem: Environmental > Aquatic > Freshwater > Lake | place: Tanzania: Lake... | reverse complement strand
AATTTTTAATTATAAAATTTTTAAAATAAAAGATTTTAAAAAATCGTTATTAAAAACGATAATTATCAAAAAAATCATATTCTTTTAAAAATATTTTATTTATTTTTAAATAATTTTATTTATTAACTAAAATTAATTAATATAAAATTTAATATCTAAAATTATTTATATTAAAAAAATGAGTAAGATCACCACAGACAAGATGAAAAAATGCATTACTGAAGCCTTAACCAACAGAAAAAAAAGAGATTTCAGTGAAACCATTGATTTGCAAATAGGTCTCAAAGATTATGATCCCAATAAAGACAAACGTTTTGCTGGTACAGTTAAATTACCCAATATTCCAAGGCCAAAATTAAAGGTATTAATCATTTAAAAGTTTTTATTATAAATACTTGAATAAATATTTACTTCATTTCAATTAATAAAATCTAAAAAATTTTTATTTCTAAATTTTAATATTTAACTCTTTTATTAAAAAAATTAAAAATATTAGGTCTGTGTTATTGCTGATGCAAATCACGTAGATAAATGCAAAGCAGCTGGTATTGATCATATTGACGCTGATACTTTAAAGAAAAAAATTGATCCAGCAGATAAGAAAGGAAAAGAGCTCAAAAAATGGGCTGGAAAATTTAAACTTTTCTTCATTTCTGAATCGTTGTTGAAACAACTTCCCAAGCTTGGAGGTCCATTCTTCACTAAATGGGGTAAATTCCCAACTGTTATCCAAACAAATGATGATATTAAAGCCAAAATTGATGAAGGTTTATCTTCAGTTAAATTCCAATTGAAAAAAGTTCTTTGTTTGGGTGTTGCTGTTGCAAATGATACAATGAATGAAGAACAAATTAGAACTAATCTTAACATGTCTATAAACTATCTAGTTTCTTTATTGAAAAAAGGATGGAACAATGTAAAATCACTTTATCTTAGAACAACTATGGGAAAGCCTGTTAAACTCTTTTAATTCTTGTAGCAAATTCAAACTATTATCATCAAAAAATTTTCCTTATGATTGATAAGATATTAATTTAAATTTTTCAGTCATAATAATTTTATGCTGTTGATTCAGTTAAATCTTTGTGCTTCGGATATAAAATTAATCAATTTCTATATAAGAAGAAATAATTTATTATTTCGCATTTATAAATATAGTTTATAAAAATACTTATATAGATTAATAATTAATAATGATAATAGTAAGAAATTTATTTTGCTTTGGGAAAATTGTTGAATATATGTATTTTAATTTGTATAAGTAATTTATTCCAATGTATAAATTATGTTTTCCAAATTAAGATTATTTTTTATAAGATCTTCTATCTAAATGAAAAGAAGAAAATATTTCCGATTACTTTTGATTGGTAAATATTTTGAAAATTTCATTCAATTTTTTTTTATAATTTTAATTGATTTTTTTCATCTTTGTCCAACCTGAAGTTGTTTATTACTTTAGAATGGAAATATTAAATAAAAATTATCAGTTTGTGATAATTTAGATTTCAAAAATTTTAGGATTTCGTAACGAAAATGAATTTATTTTTTTAAATTTTCAAACTTAAAAAAAATAAATACTTTCCATCTTTTATTTTTTTTAATATAAAATAATTCTTATTATTAAAGACCTTGAAAGTTTAATAAATAACTTTTAATGAAGAAAATATATTTTATCAAATTTAATCTATCAAAAACCTTTTAAATTTCATATTTATATTCTAATCTAAGTTTATATGAAATCTTTTATTTTTTTTAAATTTCTTCTGAAAATTTTATTGAATTTCAAAATTTAAAAATTTACTTTGATTAAAATAAAAAATTGAAATCATTACTTAATTAAGATAAGATATATTTGGAATGATTAAAATTTACAATATTTGTTAATATGCTTTATATGAATAATATAATATGTAATATTTTCTATATTTAGATTAACTCGAAAAAGAAAGTTACATAAAATTATTAATTTAAAAAAAAAATAATGTGTTATTTGTTTTTATTTTAATTATTTAAAGGAATTATTTTATAATAGATATAAATGTCATCCCATCACGCTACTAGTCCCGTTGAAAATGATCAAGAATTAAAAAATATGGTAATTAATTCTTTACCTGAACAATGCAGAACTGTTGGAAGAACATTCTTTGATTGCCTTGAATTAAAAGCTCAAGATGCACAAAACTTAAATTATAATGAAAAACAATTTGAAGATTTCATGAATAGCAGTGCTATTCCTAAATGTTTAGCTGAATACAATCTTGAAGAATGTTTAATAAAGAATCAAAAAAACTAAGACTTTTATTATACTAAATTCTTTTAAATAGCTAGAAAAGATAGTAAAAATTTAATTTTCTTATGAAAAATTAAATATTCTCTTAATAAACTTATTAAATAAAGAAGGAATTAAAAAATTCACCATCAATTAAATTATTAGATTTTGAAAATAAATATAAATAATATTCCAAGTTATAAACTCAAAAAAATCAAAGTATTAAATATAATATTTATTCAAAACTAAGTTTTTTTTGAATTTGTATTCAGTTGAGAAAGAAATTTTAATTTAATGTTAAGTATCAAATTTTTGTAAAATTTCCAAAAATTTAGATGTAAAATTGATTGGTATCTGCTAATGAAAATTTTTTATTAAATCTTTAGATGAATATAAACTCTTAATTTTGTTTTAATAATTATAGATTGATAATTAAAAAATAAATATTAATGTTTAATTAATATATTCAAAGCAGATAACCATTTTAATTATTTTTAAAACAAAAACTATTTAATTAAATATTAAATTTTATTGGCTTATGTTTATGTTTAAGCATCAAAGCTATTAATTTTTATTATATTTTTTAGAATCAATTAATTATAAAAAAATTCCCTTATTTAAATTGTTTTTGAATCTAATAAAAATAGAATTTAATTTTTAATCTATCATTTAAATACTATTAAAATGATTTTCTTATGAATAATTATTTATTGTTTTTAAATAGAAAGTTCATGTTATTTTTATTTGAAATTACTTTGTAAAGTTATAGAAATTAAAATTTTATTAATTATAATTAAAGTTAAATGACGCTGAATATTAAAAATTGTGTACTTTTATTCGAAAAAATATTAAAGTTTAGTTTATACTCAAAAAAATTTATGTATATTTTGATAATTATCTCTATAATGAATGGTTTAATTAAACCAAGTAATTCTTATAAGACAAACATGAAAAAAATTTCTCAAATTAATTATAGAGATCAATTCGAACATGTAATTTATTAATATTTAAATCAAATGAAATATTAATGAATATAGTGTCAAAAAGAATATGAAAATATGTACATCCTACTTAATTCAAAGGTAAAAGATTATGCAGATAATGAGGTGAAATTATTAAATAATGTTCGAGATACAATTCTTACTACTTATGATAAAAGTGAAAAATCAAGTAAAATGTTAGAAGTAAAGTTAAAACAATGTAATGAAAGAGAAGACGCATTAAAGGGAGCTGCTGATAAAGTTATAGATTATTACAAAAACTTAAATGAAAGAATTAAAAAAGAGGTCGAAGAACTAATGATTGAAATGGGGAAATTATCTAGGTAATATTTAATGTTCTATCTCTCTATAAAATTATCATGAAATTTCATTTGGCTTGATAGTTTTGATCCTATAGGATTAAAAAATCATTCAAATTTTCATAAAAAGATTTCAATTTTAAATTATTATCTTATATTCACTTTTTCTAAAAAATTTTATAGAGAAAACAATCAATGTAAAATAGATCTTGATAATTCTGTTCAAGAAAAATCCAACATTGAAAATGAAAAACAAAAAATCCAAACGGAATATAAAAATTACAAAGCAAATATTGAGCAATCAAATTCAAAGATCAAAACAAGGCTCAGAGAATGCTATGATAAAATAAATATTATAGAAAAGAGAAAAAATGAAGAATTGAAAGAAAACAAAATTGATTATGGATTGATTGATAATCAAATTAAAAATTTAGAAAAAGCCATAGATAAATCTAAAATTGAAGGAAAAAACAATTTAAATAATCAATTAACAAAAGAACAGAAAATAAAAGAAAATCTTTTACTAATTGATGATAAAATAAAAAATGTAATTGACTTGTTACCTGGATTGGGGAAATATGATACAATCAAAGCAAAAAAAGAATTTGATGAATTGGATAGTAAGAAAATTAATCATTTAGGATTAAAACAAAGCAATTTACAAAAAAAGGAGGCATTATTAAGTAATAAAATTAATTACTTTTCAAAATTTATTAAAAATAATATATACTATAAATTGTTAAATTTAATCTATTTTACTTTCATTCCTAAAATACTCTTAAGTAAATTTAATTTCTTCAAAGATAAAAATCAAAGTAAAGACAATTATGATGATTCAAGTGAAGCCTCTATTGAGGACTTATCTAATTCAAAAGAAAGCATATTTTTAGAAACTAAATCAAAAAGTTTGAATAAAAACAATCAGATAAGATTAATAAAAAGTTCAAAAGAATTTTCAACATTTAAAAAAGAAGAAAATGCTTTACAAAATAAAATTAAATTACTAATGTTTGAGAACATTGATGATTCAAGATTAATTTATAAAAAAGTTCAATTATTTGCGCAATTGGTATTAGATGCAGTCCAACAAAATAAAATTTGTCAAAATAAATTAGAAGAATTAAATAAAGAAAATGTAGAATTGAAAACAGCTTTGGCAGTCACAGAAGTAAGAAGTAGATTAAAAAATGTCTGAAAGCATTTAATTTCATAAAATAATTTATTAACTTTGAATATCAATCAATAATAATATTTACAAATTAAAGAAAGAAAATTTTTCAGTTTTTGTCTATAAAAATTAAAAGAAATTAAAAATTAATTCAATAAATATAGGCTTATAAAATATTTTACTATTAAAAGTTTAAGAAAAAGAATGTATTGAATATTATTTTTATATAATAGCTATGCAATTTAATTTTATTAGTTTTTTTCAGCTGTATAAATAATTTAATCTAAATTTAAATTTAATTTATTAATTTAAATAGTATTATTAAGAATAATAAAATGCTACAAGTGGAAATTTATGAATATAATCAAAAATTAAATGAAATTTATCATAATTACTATAATCAATTTGAAATTGATAATTCTAATGAAAATAAAAATAAGGATATTTTTAATTTTGATGAAAACATTAACTTTAAATTCCAATTAATAAAAAAAATCAATCATCCAAATATTACAAAATATTTAGATTTAAAAAAAGAGGATAGTAAAATTTATATGAATTTAATAAACTTGTTATTATTAATTTTAATTTGTTCATTTTATAATTTCAATTTCTTATTATTAAAAAGTAAAATATTTTAATAGATAATTATGTTTTCATTTCTGAATATTCTGGAGAATCTTTAGATGGAATCATTGACATTAAATTAAATGAAAACTCAACATTTAAAATTGATGAAATTCGAAAAATTCTATATCAAATTTTATTAGCATTGTTTAATTTTGAAAGAAAAGGATTATATTTGAGATACTTAGATCCAAGAAGAATTTTAATGATGGATGATTTTAAATTAAAGATTCAGAATTTTGTTTCTGATTTATTGTTTGAACCTTCAAAATTAAAATTTTTACAGTATTATTTATTATTATTCACGAATTTACTATAAGAATGATTCATTTAGAAATAAGAAAATTTTTATTTTTATAATATATATTTAACTCTTAAATTCATTAAAATCATAGAAATTTCAAATATTTAGCACCAGAATTAATTTTTTTTCCAGAAAATACTCAATCAATGCGTTCTGTGATATGGAGTGTTGGAATAATTTGTTTAGAAATGCTAATGAATATCAATAAATTCAATTCTTATCAAAATTTATTCTTTTATATAGTAATTATTATTAAATTATGCTTTTTATATTATATTTTTATTCAATTTATTTTAACTTGTAGAATTCAGATGAATATCTTAAAGATTTAATTGAGATCTTATTAAAATATAAAGATTCATCAATTTTTCTGAAGTAAATTTAATAATTTAAAAAAAGATTTCTTTGCTTAGAAAAAATTAATTTTCAATTAAATCATCTTATTTTTTATTGAAATAGTTTTATTGTAGCTTCATTTGAAAACAAATTAATAAAAAATTTTGATTATTTAATAATAATTTAAAATTCAGATCAGAAAATAATATAGACTATGAATGTGAAGATCCTCGTATTTTATTAGAATTTTATCTTAATGGGCATTTTTTAAACAAAGATGAGCTATCGAGTGATTTTAAAGATTTTATTTATTCTTGCTTACAAGTTGATGGAAATCGGAGAAAAACAGCAGAATTTCTACTTCATCATCCTCTTTTTTCAGATATAAAATCTTCCTTGGATAAAGAATTTGAAACAAAGATTTATTTTTTATCGCCAATTGGTAATGATAATTTTCATTATTTCAATATTTATTATGATGAATCTCAAAAATTAAAATTGGCTTCTTGTGAAGATAATTATGAGATTTTAAACAATATTTTGCAGATAGAAATTATTTCTTATTTAAAAAAAAAAGGGATAATCAGTTATAAACCAAAAATTTTAGACATTCCCCAGTATTTTAGCTTACATTTCCCTGAAAGTGAAGATTATTCTATTGGAGACTATGATAATGAGCTAACTTCAATAAAAAAAATAAAAAATAAACAAATGAAAAACTCTGAACTAATTTTTGATAGAGAATTAAATGAGAAATTGTTTAATGAAGGGAGTTTGATTTTAATAGGAAATACTATAATAAATCTTCCAATTGATTATGAAAAAGATTATAACCTAATTGAAAAGATAATAAATTTAAACGATAATTGTTATCTTCTAACAGAAAACAATATTCAGACAGGAAGCTTTAAAAATGAAAATAATAGTTTGTTTACAACTGGGAAAAGTAATAACAATAGCTCTTTGATGTCAGATACAAGTAGTGGTCATTCGAAATTTTCATATGTGAATTTTGGAAGTTCTAATTTAAATGAAATTAAATCTCAAAATAATCAAAGTAATTTCCTTTCAAAATCAAGTGGAACACTAATGAATAATAATTCAAATTCTAATCTAAATTTAAATAATGGTATTAATTTTACAAATTTGATAGAGAGAGATATAAATAGCTACTTTAAAATTAAAAATATTGTGTATAAAATAATTTTCAAAATTGAAAATTTTAAACGAGATGATTTGATAATTGAATTGAAAAAGAATAATTATTTTATTCCCAATAACTTACGGCATTTGATATATTGCATTATTTTAGATATCGACTTTATTGTCCAGTCAGAAGAATATGATATGGGGAATTATTATGAAAATAAAGAATTCATATTGGCAGAAATGCATCAAATAAAAAAAGATATTGTTAGATGTGAGGAATATGATTTACTATATAAGACTGATCAAGGAAAAAATTACTTAAAAAGTCTTTTCGAGATTTTGTTATATAATAAAGAAGATTTTTTTTATATTCAAGGAATGGATTCTATTGCTTCTGCCTTTATAAAACTCTATTTTCCAGAAAAGGAAATTTATTATCAAGTTTTTTATAAATTCATTAAAAAGCTTACTTATAACTTTCTTGATATTGAAAAGAAAACCATTAAAGATTTGGAGTTTCATCATCTAATAATTTCAAGAATTCTTGCTTTCATTGAGCCTGAGTTATATGTATATTTAGAAAATATTGGATTTTTCGAAGACTTATATGCTTCCTGTTGGTTCTTAACCTTATTTTCAAGTAATTAATTAATAATTTCTTTTATGGAATATCATTTTAAATTTTTTTAAATCCTATATATATATTGTTTTCCTAAGATTGAATTTATAAATGGTAATCTTAGTAATTTTTGTATAAATTAAAGGGACATTTAGAAATGAAAACCTTTTCAAAATATGGGATATTCTAATTTTGGAGGATGCGAACATAATTTACTTGATAATCTGTCTTATAATAAAAGAAAACAAACGCTATATTATTGGAAATACTAAAGATAGCATTATGCTAGAATTTAACGAATTTTCAAATAGTATTAAAGTTGAAACATTAATGAATGAAGCATTAAAATTATACAAATTTATTCCCCATAGTTTAATCCCTATAAATTATGAGTATCATGAAGATGTATTTGAGGAACTTAAAAATAATGAATATTTCAAAGACCGTTGGTGGGAATTCGAAAATTTTTTTACAGATAATTCTAAATATAATGTTCCTGTTATTACTTTTGAAGATATCACAAAAATTTATGAAAAAGTTATTTTCATTGATATAAGAAATCTACAAGAATATGAAAATATAAGAGTTAAGGATTCTATATTTTTAAGCCTAGAAAAAAATAAATACTTTGATTCAACTTTGAATTTTGTTGAAAAAAATAAGGGAAATAAATTCTTTGTTATAATACATAATAAAGGCGGAGATTATAAGGAGAAAATCATGTATTTATTGAATAAAAAAGTTAAATTTATTTGCATTCTTCAAGGAGGAATTGATGTAATATTTATTGATGAGCCTAATTTAATAGTTACTAAAAAATAAATGTATTTATAAATTATTGATATCATTTTAAATATTAAAAAAATATTTTAAACAATAAATAACATTTTTTTTTTTTCTTTAGCTAATTATTTAATTTAAATAAAATATTAATATTTTATATTCTCTGAAAGTATAAAGAGAGAATAAAAAGCTGATTGATTATAAATAAATAATCTTGAAAATTATTTTAAATTCTAATTTTTTTTTTATTTTTAAAATTTCAAGTTTTATTCTTGAAGAATATTTTAATAAAATGTACATATTTAATTTAATTGATTATCCGATGTGTTTGTAAAAGATTTTTAATATTTATATAGTAATAATAAAAAGCCTCTTTATGATAAATTGTTAAAAAATTGAATTAGAATATTTTTCAATTTATTCTCTTTCCGAAAATATATTTAACTGTATAAGCTATAGCTGCAGAGAATAGTAAATATTTTATCAATTTATCTATAATTTTAATATGATTTTTTATTTTGGACTCATTTTCTTCATTATTTTCAACTCTATCCAATAAAAAGAAATCAATTAGAAATTGCTTTATACTCAGTAATTTTGTAATAAGATACATTTTGGTTGATAAGTACACAGATTTTGATTTGGTTGAAATGAAATCCCTAATAAATATATATAATTTTCCCATTATTTCTAAAAAATATGTTAAAGAAGCTGATTGGGCTTGAATCATTCTAGTCATCTCGCAAAAATGAAACATTTGATAGTTTAATCTTGTAATTATTTTAAATTATTAATGAATATTCAAATAGTTTTATAAATTTTCAATAATTTAATAAATTTTTTATTATAATAAAAAATAATTATAAAAAATTAATAATTTTACCTTTCAACTATAAAAAAACATCTGTCAAGAAAATCTGGAGATTCATTAAAATTTCTTTGATTCATTCCCATTCCATAACCACCATATGAAGAACCAAATCCAGCATATCCTCCATACATATTTCCGTATCCCATTCCTAAACCACCACCATATGAAGAACCATATCCTCCATAACTTCCATATCCTCCAATAGAAGGATAATTTGAGTAAGCTGTTCCTATTTGATTTGAATTATTTATTGAATTAATTGCAGAGCTATTATTTGAAAATTCTGATGTTGGATTTGAAGAATTTATTTGACTTGATACTTTAGGAAAATTTTTTAATTATAAAATTAAAAAAAAATTAAATTATTGTAATTTTCCAATTTTAATCAAAATATATTGGAACAATATTTTTAAAAAATTCTAATTTATTGATATAGGATTTTTTTCCCCATTAATTAAATAACATTTAAAAAGATTAAAATTATTTTACTTTGATTTCCCATTGAATTTATTGTAGTTTCCTTTTTAACTACAGGAGTTTGAGAAGCTACTATTGGCATTTTAGAAGAATCTAAATCATTTGGAGTTATTAAATCTATTTTATCTTTAGATTTTCTATACCTAAAGGATTATTGGTCGAGTTTAATTGAGTAGCTTGACTATTCCATACTTTAACTGGTTTCATTAAATTTTTTCTAAAAAAAAATGATTAATTAAAAAAATACGAAAAAGAAATGTATTTTATTAATTTAAAGATTAATTTAAAAATTTTTATATTCTTTTAAATTAAGAATTCCTTAATATTTTAAATTGTTAAGTCTATCAATATAATATGGCTTCTAATTGTATTATTTTATTTAATAATACCAATTGTTTTAAA
>Ga0194116_10008605_pt1 | contig 10310 bp, 8 predicted proteins | sample TA2MahsurfametaG_4_FD_148617 | JGI IMG/M metagenome (GOLD analysis project Ga0194116, IMG submission 148617) | Freshwater microbial communities from Lake Tanganyika, Tanzania - TA2015008 Mahale S9 surface | ecosystem: Environmental > Aquatic > Freshwater > Lake | place: Tanzania: Lake Tanganyika... | reverse complement strand
TACTCGACACGTTCGAATAAAATATCCCACAAGAAATTAATTTCAAAAAATATTCTTGCAAACCATCTGTCATAATTGGTAGATAGGCATGTAGGACAGCTCTGTTTATTGATTGATCCACTATATAGAGTGTGGGCCCGTTGGGATGTGTTATCATCGTTAAATGGTTCTCTGGGGCGATAAAAAGATAGATATAGCAATAAATAATGTAAAAAACGGAGTAGACCTGGGTCATAAAAGACTAAGGTTTTTACTGTCGCAGATAAATTTTGTTTATGAGTTGGTTTTATGGCTAAAAGGTATGATGAAAGCGCTGTGCAGTCTCTTGATGCATTAGCTCATATTAGGTTGAGATCGGGGATGTATATAGGCCGTCTTGGTGACGGTACTCATCCTGATGACGGTATATATATCATGCTTAAGGAAGTTATCGACAATTCCATAGACGAATTCATTATGGGTAACGGATCTAAGATCGAGATAGAATTAAACACTAAAAGTTCTACTGTTTCTGTGAGAGATTATGGTAGAGGGATTCCTCTTGGAAAGGTTGTTGAGTGTGTAAGCCAGATAAATACCGGTGCTAAATATAATGATGACGTGTTCCAATTTTCTGTTGGCTTAAATGGAGTAGGGACTAAGGCTGTTAATGCCCTTTCTTCTTTTTTCAAGGTTAAAAGTGTAAGAGATGGCGAGTTTGTTGAAGCCAGCTTTTCTAAGGGTATTCTAAAAGATAAAAAAAAGGGCAAAACAAAAGAACCTAATGGAACCTTTGTTGAGTTTATTCCCGATACCGAAATTTTTAAGAAGTATTCCTTCCATACAGAGCTTATTCTTAAAAGATTGCGCCATTATGCTTACCTGAATACAGGTTTAGTTTTAATCTTTAATGGTGAAGAGATTAAATCGGAAAATGGCTTGTTAGATCTTCTTAATGATGAAGTAAAAGACGACAGGCTCTATGAACCACTTCATTATCGGGGTAAAACGTTAGAGTTTGCTTTTTTACACTCCTCTAGCTACGGTGAAACCTATTTTTCGTTCGTTAATGGACAGCATACGCAGGATGGAGGAACACATCTGTCCGCTTTTAGAGAAGGTATTCTAAAGGGGATTAATGAATTTACGAAAAAAAATTTTCAAGGTGTAGATGTAAGAGAGGGAATCGTTGGTACAATACTCGTTAAAGTAAAAGATCCTATGTTTGAATCGCAAACAAAAAACAAGCTTTCTAATAATGAAATACGTGCTCCAATAGTTCAAGAAGTTAAGGATGCGGTTCAAACTTTACTTTATAAAAATGAAGAAGTTAGTAAGCTGATCTTGGAAAGAATCTTATTCAATGAAAAGTTGCGTAAAGAATTAGCGGCAGTAAAAAAAGAAGCCAAAGAAAAGCAGAAGAAAATATCTTTTAAAATACCTAAACTTAGAGATTGTAAATATCATTATGGAGATGGTTCCAAAGAAGGGGAGAAATCGGTAATTTTTTTAACAGAAGGAGAGTCGGCATCAGCTTCCGTTGTTATGACTAGAGATCCGTTTACTCAAGCTGTATTTTCCTTAAGGGGTAAACCTCTTAACGTTCACGGTATGAAGCTCGAGATGTTGTATAAGAATGAAGAGATGTACAATCTAATGTCGGCTTTGAACATCGAGGAAGGTTTAGATAATTTACGTTATAATAAAGTTATTCTTGCTACTGATGCAGATGTTGATGGCATGCATATACGCAATTTATTGATAACTTTTTTTCTAACATATTTCGAAGGTCTTGTTCTAGATGGTCATTTATACATACTGGAGACCCCTTTATTCAAAGTTAGAAATAAAGAAAGAACCATCTATTGTTATTCGGAAGAAGAAAAACAAAAAGCAATTTCAGACCTTAAAAAAGGAATTGAAATTACTCGCTTTAAAGGGTTGGGAGAAATATCTCCAGATGAATTTGAGCAATTTATATCTAAGGACATCAGATTAATACCAGTTCTGATTCACAACTTGTCCGATATTAAACCAACTTTAGAATTTTACATGGGTAAGAATACCCCATCGAGAAAAAACTTTATAATGAAAAACTTAGAGAAGCAAGATGGATGACCTTAAGCAACAGATGAAGGATCACTTCATCAAATATGCATCATATGTGATTCTTGATAGAGCTATACCTAGTGTTGTCGATGGTCTTAAGCCAGTTCAAAGACGTATTTTAGAAATCTTATGGAGACACAATGATGATAAGTTACATAAGGTGGCTAATATTGTAGGACAGACTATGCAGCTTCACCCTCACGGAGATGCAGCAATTTATGAAGCACTAGTTAATCTAGCTAACAAGGGATATCTACTAGAAAAGCAGGGAAATTTCGGAAATATTTTTACCGGTGATCCCTCGGCAGCCGCACGATATATAGAAACTAGATTGTCAACTCTTGCTAAAGAAACTCTTTTTAATCCAGATATTACAGATAAAATCCCTTCTTATGATGGTAGAAATTATGAGCCTGTTGTGTTACCAGCAAAAATACCCTTGCTCTTGATGCAAGGAGCTGATGGTATAGCCGTCGGTATGGCAACGCACATTTTGCCTCATAATTTTAAAGAGCTCTTAGAGGCTCAGATCGCTATAATAGAAGGAAAAAATTATAGAATTTATCCAGATTTCCCAACGGGAGGAATTATGGATAAAAGCCTGTATGATAAAGGCCGAGGAAAAATAAAGTTACGTGCAAAAATTGATATTGTTGATCAAAAGACTCTTGTTATCAAAGAGATATGCTATGGAACTACTACCGAAAGTTTGATTAGATCTATTGATGAAGCAGCTAAAAAGGGCAAGATAAGAATTGAGTCCATCAATGATTACACTGCAAAAGAGGTTGAGATTGAAATTAAATTGCCTAGAGGGCAATACGCGGAAGAAATACTTGATGCTCTTTATGGCTTTACTGAATGTGAGGTAACATTAAGTTCTCAGATTATTGTAATTAAAAATGATCATCCTTGGGAAACAGATGTCCACGAAATTTTGAACCATCATACAGAGTTATTACTTACCTATCATAAAAAAGAACTTGAAATAGAAAGAGATAGACTAAAAGAAAAGATGTTTTATAAATCTCTAGAAAGGATCTTCATAGAGAAACGCTTATACAAGAAGCTAGAAAAAATAAAGACCTTAGAAGGTATACACAAATCCTTAGAAGAATCATTAAAGCCTTTTGTGCGTAGGCTATTGAGATCTCCCACTCAAGATGATAGAGAGAAACTACTACAGATTCCGATTAGAAAGATCTCTCAGTTTGATATTGATCAAAATAAAGAAGAAATAGCTTATCTAGAGGATCTTTTAAAGATCGTTGAAAAAAATTTAAAGAATATTAAAAAGTACACTGTTGAATATATTAAAAAATTAATAGAGAGATTTGCTCATTTATACCCAAGAAAAACAAAAGTAAAAGCAATAGAAGAGATAGATCGAAGAGCTATAGAGACTAAGGATATTAAATTTGGTTTCGATCCCTCGACTGGATTTGCTGGAACTAAAGTATCCGGGCCGATAGTGATACAATGTACAAATTTTGATAAATTATTAGCTTTTTTTAAAGACGGTACGTACAAAGTTGTCAATATTCCCGAGAAGCAATACTTTGAAGATGTAGTGTGGATAGGAGTTGCTGATAAAAAAACAGTAATGAATATTATCTATAAAAAAAATGATACCCAGCAAGCATGGACTAAACGATTTGTTGTTGAGAAGTTTATTTTGGAAAAATCATATCGGTTTTTTGAGGAAAATGCAGAATTGTTACATTTTTCAACAGATCCAGATGCTCAAGTTGAAATTCTATTTGCTCAAACAGGAAAACAAAAAGCTCATAAAGAAAATTACTCTTTAAAGGAAGCTCCTCTTATGGGAGCCAGTACCAGAGGTGTTAGAGTTTCTACTCAAAAAGTTAAAAAGGTTTCTTATCGAGGTAAGTGATATTTATTGCCTAAGAGATAATCTTTTTTGAATTTCAGATCTTAGGATTTTCTGAATTATTATTTTTGGAATGAAAAATTTTGAGATCATAACTAAAATTTTGTACTTTAGATCAATAATTTGGAATCCTTTTTTGTTTTTAATCTGTTTGATTATAAGAGTGGCTGCTTTGCTTACACTCATTACTATCGATTTGTTTGTTGTAGATTGAATTCCTCTTGCAGCCTTAGCTCTGAATTCTGTAGAGATTTGTCCCGGACAACATACTAACACTCTTATCCCATGTGGAGCAAGCTCTGCATCAAGAGATTGAGATAAACGTATTACATAGGCTTTTGAGGCGCTATATATTGCAAATAGGGGATAGTCGAAAAATGCTGCAGCGGATGAAATATTCATAACAGTACCTTGGATACTGTTTTGTTTCATAACTTTTGTTCCTAGAAGACTGATTTCTGTTAAGGCATCTATATTGGTTTGAACCATTTTCATTAGCTCATCTACAGAAGAGCGAAATGCTTCTCCGTAAAAACCAATACCTGCAGAGTTAATGATGAGAGTTGGTTTTTTTTTCTCTATTTCATCAAGTATGACCTTACGTTCAATTTGGTTATTAAGATCAGCTTTTATTATTTTAACATCACAGTACTTTGATAGTTCATTTTGAATCAATAATAGCCTTTCTAAATTTCTACCGGTAAGAATTAAGGGAGTACCTTGAGTAGCTATCTGCCGAGCTAGCTCTAGACCAAGTCCGCAGCTAGCTCCTGTAATCAGAGTTATTTGCGTCATAACGAAAGTTTCTGTTTAATGGCATTGATAAGATCTTGAAGCTTATCATCACATTGTTTTATGCCATGTTCAGCTTCACAAAATACGTTTAACCTTACCCCTGCATAAATTTTAAGTTTAGGCTCAGTTCCCGAAGGACGAACTACTACTTTGCTATTATTATCAAATTTATAAAGTATTACATCGGATACTGGCAAATTTATCTTTTCCTTTTTTTGATTCACTTTATCTACTCGTTCTTGCGTAAGATAATCTTCAATTATAAGAACCCGGGAATTATTTATTTCATCAAGAGGCTTAGATCTTAAGTTTCTCATCATTTCTTTCATGGAATCCATTCCATCTTTTCCAGGAGGAAAATCTATAGAATATTGGATTTCTCTAAAAATTCCGTATTCAGAGTAAATATCATATAGTAGGTCTATTAATGTTTTATTCTGCTCTTTTGCATATAAAGCGATTTCAGCAAGAAGACAGCAAGATACTACAGCATCTTTATCTCGAGCGTGGGTTCCTACTAAATATCCATAAGATTCTTCTGCACCGAATAAAAAGTGTAGTTTGCTCTTATTTGTCTCCCAAAGATGGATTTTTTCTCCAATATATTTGAAACCAGTAAGAACTTCTTCACAATGGATATTATACTCCTTACATATTGTTGGAATGAGTTCAGTCGATACGATGGTAGTGACTACAGCGTCATTAGATCTAAGCATGTTTTTTTTCTTTAATGACGAGCATAAATACCATGTGCAGATAGATGCGGTTTCATTTCCATTTAGGGTTACGGCTCTACCGTTATGCATAACAACAACGCCTAGTCTATCTGCATCTGGATCAGTTACGAATAAGATGTCATTACCATTTTTTTTCATTGTTTCTATCCCTAAAGCTAGAGCTTGAGGATATTCTGGATTAGGAGATTTTGCAGTTGGAAAATTGCCATCAGGAATGCACTGCTGTTCAACAAGAAATATGTTTGAAAATCCCCAGTCTTTCAAAGATTGAGGTACTAAGGTTATCCCTGCTCCATGCAAGCTTGAATAAGTGATATGTAGTTGTTTTCCATTTTTTTGGTTCTCATGTGGTCTTTGTTGTAGCCCATGTATTGCATTGATGTATTCCTGGTCAAGATCAGTTGATAAAATGTGAATTAATTTGTTGTCAATTTTAACTGTTGGGATGTCATCGTAAGACTTTATGGATTGAACCTCATTCATAATGCCCTGGTCATGAGGAGGTACTATTTGTGCTCCATCAGACCAGTACACTTTGTATCCATTATATTCAGAAGGGTTATGAGATGCTGTTATCATTACGGCTGCGGTACATTGAAGCTGTCTGCAAGCAAATGAAATGTATGGAGTAGGTCTTAATTCTTCGAAAAGAAAGACTTCTATCCCTTGTGCAGCTAGAACACGTGCGGTCTCTTGAGCAAATAATTGAGAATTGTTGCGTGAGTCAAAACCTATGACTACCCTGGCCTCATTGGCTATGCTACTCTTTTTTATATAATTTGCCAGTCCAAGGGACGCTTTTCTAATCGTATAGATATTTATCCGATTGGTGCCGACTCCCATGATGCCCCTCAATCCTCCTGTACCGAAAGCAAGCTCCGTGTAAAAAACGTCTCGTAGAAGTTTAGGGTTATCTGATTTTAATTTGGATATTTCTGCCTTAGTATCTGCATCAAAGTTTCCAGATGTCCAGGAGTGTATGCGATCTTCTGTAACGGTGTCGAGGTTCATAAAAGCTCCTTATAATTTAAAAGAGCAGTTTGACACATGAAAGATTTAGTTCAAAGAAAGTTGTTGCTGAATTTCTTCTAGGGGCACAGTGCGGGAATCTCGATGATTTATCCCCTCGCAACGTTTAGCCTCTTCTTGCCATGCTTCTTTTGATTCAACGATTTCAGGCCACCATGGGTATGTTTTACATTGACTTGGTCTATATGTATAAAGTGTGCATGTATTATCTTTTAGAAATATGCAGTCATATGACTTACGATCTTCTAATAAAGCGCGTCTTCCATAAACAGAGCGGGTGTATTTTTTTATGAATTCTTCTAAAGTGATGTTAAGAAAATTAGCCATCGCGATGATTTCTTCGTCTGTAATCCAAACATACCCTGGGGAGCCAGTACAACATGCCCCACACTGAGTGCAGTTGAATGGCAGGCCATCTTTATACCATGGCAAAGAATTCTCTTTTTTCATAACTTTTCCTTACTAAAAAAAACCTGACTTTCAAAATGAGTTCTTAGTTTTTAGCTTAATTACTAATTACTTTCTTTTAAAAGACAAAACTTCAAACTTTGAAAGTTTATAGTTAAATGGTGAAATTAAATGTTGATCTTTCTTTCCATCTCTTAGACTGATCTTGCGTCGCCAGAGAATATGAGGTTATTGCACAGGATTGCTTGTTAAGCTCTAGCAAATTCCAAGAACCTTTTTTCTTATGTGATGTACATCCTGAGTCTAAAATAATCGGAAGACCTGCATTTCTAAGATCTGCTACGCTGTGTCTATGAGTATGTCCATGTAGATATAGTTTTACTTTAGGAAACTCACTGAGTACTTGTCTAAGAGCATTATCTCTTAAAAGGTGTTTGTGTTTACTATCTGAAGTGAATATTGGGAAATGGTTGGCAAGTATTACTTTGTCTTCGTCCGAAATAGCACTAAGTACTTTCCTAAGGTTAGCCTCAATTTGCTCAGAAAAATTGCCATGACATGAAAGTAGTGGTGTCGCAAGACTTGTATCCAAAGCTACGATCCAGTAACCATCCGGAAGCTTTTTAACCGATATTTTCTGATCCTTAAGATTAACATCGGAAAAAACGTTTTCTGATTTAGATATTGAAGGTTTAAAAAAATCGTAGAATGTTTGGTTTCTGTAGTCCAATTTCGTATAGTGATCATGATTACCAGGTAATGTAATAACCTCAACACCAGCATTTTTAATTTTGTTTAAAAATGCCTGAGCTAATACGAATTCATTTTTTTTGGAAGTTGTACTTAGATCACCAGTTACAATCAGTAGGTCGATTTTCTTTCCAATAAAGATTTCAGTTAATTCGTCGAGCTGATTGTGACAAAACTCTTTCATTCGACGAAAAAGTAAGTTCGCATTTCCTACCCATCTTTTTGAAAAAAATTGTGTAGGACTCCATGTAAATGTGGAGAAATGAAGATCTGATATATGAGCTATACGAAATACTTTAGTCTCTACTGACGTCGTCATAAGATAAACCTTGTTCTTAGGGCGTAACTAAGCCCAAGAGTTTATCTTAAAACGCCTTTCTAGTATAAAGAAAAGAATCGTAAAACTAGTTTCTTTTTAAAGTTTTTTTAATAAAATGCTTTATTTTAATTTTTGCTTGTCTGGCTAATGTTGTTAACCATCTTTTACCTTCACTGTGTACGTGAGCGGGAGGAGAGTTCTCAACTCCTTGGTGAGTGGCAGTTCTTTTAGATTTTTTACTCTCGAGCTTAGCTTTTTTTTGATTCATTGATCTTTCCATTGAAAGAGTGTGGTTTCTTTGAATCTTTGCCTTTTTAGAAGGAATTTTCTTAAGCATCTCTTTTTCAGAGGGATATTCTTTTTTTACTGGCTCGGTTATTGTGTCTTCCCCAGATTTAAGGTCTTTTTTGACTTTTTTAAATATTTTTTTATGCATCCTGAGGGATAAAGGTTGTTTGGCTTTGTTCATAATAAGACCTGGGGTAGTTAATTGTTTGTTATTTTTAATTTACAATTAACTAATTAAATTTTCAATAAAATAATTTATATTTAATTTGATTTTATGGTTTTCTGTTTATTTTATTGAATCTTTTTATAACATTAGAAACAGAGATGAACTTGCTCCATTTTTTCTTGCTTCTTTTGCGGAAGATCCATTTTGCAAGAAATGAAGAGGGGGTGATCACTTCTCCTTTTAGCCATCCAGGGCGCCATAAACGCATACGCTTTTCATCATTAGCAACGACTACTGATGGAATTTGCAGATTAGAGGCTAGATGACCTATCAAAGAGTCGTTACCTATAACGCACGAGGACTCGTAAATTAAAATTGCTAAGTCAGATAGTGTTGGTAAAAGAGGTACCAGCCATCTATTTTCAGTAATTTTTTTCCAATTTTCGTGTTCGATAGGGGATACTGCAAATACAACTTCAAAGTCTTGTTCTTCTAATTTTTTTGCTAGCGATATGAATTTTTTATAGGGCCAATTTTTATTTTCCTGGCTGCTAGTTGGATGTAGAACGATTCTATTTGAATTTTTTCTATGTTCAAGTCCTGGTAGAGGTATCAGCCCATTATTTCTGCTCACTCCAGGTAATTTGAGTAGTTTCGATGTGGCTTTGGCGATGTTTTCAACCATGCAAACGTTTTCTTCAAAAACATGATCATTTTGATAAATTGGTCCGTGTTTATTGAAATGATAAGTAGGGTAAAAAACAACTAATTGGTTCAATATGCCTTCGCGCTTTAATGAAATAAGTTTTTGAGCTAGGGGGGAATTGTCATTTTGTAGGACGATTAGATCATATTCCTTAGAAAACTGTTCAATTTCAGAAATGGTGGGTATATTTAAGAAGTTTTTAGTTTTTAGCCATGGAGTGAGTTGCTTCAATAACGGTTGGTATGTGGTTACTTCATAGCCTGCTTCTTGCAAGTTATAGGAGGCTACTAACATTAAAAGTCCGTCACCAATGCCCTGAGCTGGTAAAACTGCTGCTTTTTTCATTCTTTCTTTTCCGATGCATATAAACCTATGCTCTTAGAGCATAGGTTTATTAGATTCATGACTATTTTTTCTTATCTTCATTTTCTTCAGGAGCATTTCCTATAAGAGCTTCTGAAAGAAGAACTATCCCTGCTGTAGAAGAAGCAAATAAAAGCGCGTGTTTAACCACTTTTACAGGATCAACAACGCCAGCTACTATCATGTCTTCAACTTGTTCAGTTATAGCGTTGAATCCATAATGGCCATTTTTTTCTTGCAACTGTTGCAGTACAACGGAACTATCAAATCCAGCGTTTGATACGATTTGTTTAAACGGTGTTTCACATGCTCTTGTGACAATTTGAGCTCCTACGAGTTCTTCAGGAGATATTTGTAAAGTGTTTGCAGCTTTACTTGCTTGTAAAAGCGCTATTCCTCCACCAGGTAGTATTCCTTCTTCCAAAGCTGCTCTCGTTGAGTTCAAACTATCTTCGAACATTTGTTTCTTTTGTTTCATTTCTGGTTCTGTAGGGGCACCTACTCGAATTACTGCCACTCCGCCTTTTAACTTAGCTTTTCTTTCTTCGAGTTTTTCTTTGTCATACGTGCTTTCTGTGTTTTTAAGTTCCGCTTCTATTTGGCTTATGCGAGCTTCTAGATTTTTTGTCGAGCCTGATCCTCCAACAAGTGTAGTTTTATCTTTTGTTAGAATGATTTTCTCTGCGGAACCCAAATCTTCAAGTCCTGCGTCTTTCAAGTACGTACCAGTTTCTTCACAAATAAAATTTGCACCTGTTAGAATCGCTATA
>Ga0194116_10008603_pt1 | contig 10312 bp, 8 predicted proteins | sample TA2MahsurfametaG_4_FD_148617 | JGI IMG/M metagenome (GOLD analysis project Ga0194116, IMG submission 148617) | Freshwater microbial communities from Lake Tanganyika, Tanzania - TA2015008 Mahale S9 surface | ecosystem: Environmental > Aquatic > Freshwater > Lake | place: Tanzania: Lake Tanganyika... | reverse complement strand
TTTTTAGTGATCAAACTAAATACTAAGTATATATATATCTATATTATAAAGCTTTTTTATAAGAGTTGTAATAAATAATAATAAAATAATATTGTAAAAAGAATAAAAAAATCAATCATTTTTTTTCCTTTTATCAAATCATAATAAAATTAATAAAATAAAATATATATTTACAAATTAAAATAAATATATTAAATATTTTCGTGAGATGATATTATAATCCTTATTTGGGATAGAAGGATTCATTTAAATTAAATAATAAAAAACATTATTTAAAATTTATAGATTTCCATAGTAAATTTACAATATAAAGAAAAACCTTACTAATTAATATAAAAATACTTAGCAAACAAGAAAGAGAGAAGATGAAAACTAAAATATTTAAAATAGCAAAAAATAACAAATCCTCAATCTGGTCTTTAGAAGAAGATGATCTTTTAAGAAATCATCTCAAAATTAAAAAAAGAAATAAATGGCAATCGATTGCTGAAAGATTAAATAATAAATCCCTTTCACAAATATATTTACGAAGTCATCTTATAAATCCAAATCTTAAGAAAGGAAAATTCTCGAAAGAAGAAGATGAAAAATTAAAAGGATTAGTCAATTGTTTTGGTCATTCTTGGAGTTTATTTTCGAAATTATTTAAGAACAGAAACTCCAAACAACTTAGACTTCGATACATTAACCATTTAAGAATAGATTTTTCGAAAAAGAAATTTACTTCAAATGAAGATGAAAAAATTTTAAGCCTCTTCCAAGTCTATAGAAATCAGTGGTCATCCTATGTCGAGCATCTTCCAAATAGATCTTTTAATAAAATCAAATATCGTTGTAAAACTCTTTTAAAAGAAAAGATAAAATCCAAAATAAAATTAAAAGAAGAGAAATTTATAGAAAATGAATTTAAAGAAATTAAAACAGCTAAAAATAATCTTTTCGCTAAAATAATTAAAAAACAAGAAATTTATAATGAAGATTTGTGTAACCCAGAAAATTGGAACGAAGGAAATACATTGAAAATAGATTCTCCTAAGATTCAAAAAAAAATTAATAATTCTAATTATGATTGGAATATTGATAAAATTTATTTTGATTCTAAAAATAATTACAGTACATTTAATTTTTCTTTTGAAGACCAGTTTACACTTGATAAAAATGACAATGTGTTCTCCATCCTTGTTTAACATTAGTTTTTTAAAATTAATAGTTGTACCCTATAATTAAATTTTAAAACATTTATTAAAATTTATGACATAAATGAATAAAGTTTAAATAGAGGATCCAAATAATTTTTATAATTAAATTTAAAGTTTATAGTAAAATCATAATGGTTATTAAATAAAAAGGTAAATGTTAATCTTATAAACATTTTGTTAAAAAAAAAAGAAATAAAATATCTAAATAATTTTAAATGTATTGAATAACCAATAATTAAATGTAATTTTAATCATAAAAAGAAGTTAAAGTTTATTTATTTTAGTTTTAATTCAATTTTTCATTTTAATTAGTAAATTTCAATTTTTTATTAAATAAACCAATGAATAAATAAAATTTTAGAATTAAGCTTTAATATATATGAAAATGTTTTAAAAAAAGCAAATTAAAAAAGTTTTGAGATGACAAGCATTTTTATTAAATATTATTTAATTATTAAATTTTGCTATGCATTTTGAAAAATCAAAATTGATAGTAGAAAATTTATAATTTGTTGTTGATTATTTTTGTTTATAAATTTTCCATAATTTTTTAATTATTTTAAAAATATTTATCAAAAGAAAATATATGATTGATAAATATCATAAAAACATTTTTACACAATAATAAAGTTTATTATAATCATAAGATTGATTATTGTTTGTTATAAAATCAATCTAAAAAGGTAAAATTTATATATATATTTGTTTTTCTTAATTTTTTATTTAAATATAAAGATAATTATTCGATAATTCTTTCCATTTTTAGCTAAATTTTACATATCAACATTAAAATGTACAAGTATAGCAAAAAATTTTTGTAAAAAATTGAAAAATTTTCTTTCTTTTTTTTAAATTAAAGAAAATTAAAAGAAGATATAATGGAAATTTTATAATTTGTTTCGTTTCTTAATTGAATTATATAATAAATTCTTCAAATCAATATTTTTATGCAAAAATTAATTTGTATAGACATCTTTATGTTTTTTAATTTTGAAACAAATAAAATACGAAAATTTAATACATTCTTAATTTATTTTGCACTTAATTAGGGATAGTAACTCGAATCGGATAAAGTAATTTCTGAAAATAAAACAAAAGACGGCTTTATTAAAAAGGTTGATTTTTCATAAATCAATATTATTTTGTTTTAAATTTATTAATATCTAAAATAAATTAAAGTTAAATAAATTATACTTTAAATATTAATTTAAATTTTACTTAATTTTTTGAGATCGAATGAGTTCTCATAAACCAGGTGAAAATTTAACCAAAGGCATACTAAAAAGAATTTTGAATTATATTTCCGCAAATTATTATCAAAGGAGACTAAATAGAAATGATTATTTTGATAAAACTTGGGATGATTTAAAATGGAAACTCAGATTTGGAAGAATAGTTTATTTTTTTGCTTTCTATATGGGAACGAAATACTTTTTTATTGACAAAATTTTTGCTAACTTTAAGAATTTGAACGAAAATAAAAGAAATTTATTTTTAGATAAAGTGGATAAATTAGCCTTTAATATTGAAAAAAATGAAAATCCAAGTAAAATAAAGGGTACAGAAAATATTGAACTTGAACACATGCTTATAAATAAATTAAATGAGCTAAATGAAGGAATTTTTTTAATTGAAACAATTTCGATTAATGATATTAATAAACAATACAAAGCTTTTAATCTTCAAAATACTTCGGGAAAAAAAGGCAAAAAAAATATTTTAAGTTTTAAAGATTTATCACAGCTTGAAAAATGCTTTATTTTAGAAGATATCTACAAAGCTTTTAAAGGAAATACAATAAATTCAAATGATTCTGAAAATGAAAAATTTAATTTTTTTGAAAAAATTTTATTATATAAAGTAACTAATATCCTCTCAAATAGTCAAATAAATGAAGAAACAGAAGAAAGCCAAAATTTTATCAAGTAAAGAATAGTGTTTTCTTTAAATTTTTAATATAGAAATTTAAAGAAATCTTTAAAATTTTATCTTGATTCTATTTTAGACATCGATATCAAGACTTAATACAAGATATTTCATTAGGTTATTCAAATAAGATTCCGATATCTTTGAATATCTTTGAAAATTTTAAAAATAGAGAAGAATTAGCTTTTTTCCTTGCAAGTAAAATAGTTAAAAACAAGTTTCAAGATGAAACCGAAAGAGAAATAGAAAAGATAATCAAAGAATTTATAAGCGGTATAATAAAAGAAGATAAAAATGCTGTTTATTTTGAAGAATTCGATTATTTATTAAAAGATTTGGAAAAGACAAAAAACTATAATGAGTTCGTTGTTCTGAATCCTTATTTTGCTAAAAATCATAATTTTAAATATTATGAATTAATTAAAAGATTAAAAGGATTCATTTTCACTGAAAAATGCAAATATATTATAAAAATATTAACAATGTTAAAAGATTCAAATATCAATTTAGAAGAATTAAGAGGCTTTAAAATAGAAAACCTCAAAATAACTAGTTTAGTAAAATATTTATTAAATTTAAAAACTTTTTTTAAATAAATTAATTTAAAATTCCTTAAAATTTAAATTAGGCAATTTCGAATGGGATATATAACAAAGAACTTGAGACATTTCTGAATAACGAAATTGATAATCTATCAGATCGAAAAGACAAATTTTTGAACGTTAAAAAATCTTTAATTTAAGGAAAATAAAAAATCAAGAAAAAAATTATTAATTATTTTTTATTTTTTAAAATTATAATATTTTATCAAATAAAAATAAAAATTTTAATTTTTGTAAAATCATCATCTTATCATAATATCAATATAAAGTATTCATTCTTATTTAAAAAATCTCATGTAAAAATGCAAATAAATAAAAAGAGAAATGTTGTAAAGTTACACATCATAATGAAGTTTTCTTTGTTGATATTTAATAAAATTACTTAAATAAATTTATAGAAAAAAATTAAAATTGTTAAAAATAAATACTATAAATGATAATAAATAAATGAAGTTATTAGGCCAATCGTTAGAAATAACCTTGGTAAATTCTATTTTTAATTATTTTAGTTCTCATTGATTCTATTATGTGAATGTTTGCTCTTTGTAAAATCAATTGATATAAAACTTTCAAAGATCCCTGAATTGAATTATAATAATTTAGATATAGAACAAGAATTGAATTTGGAGATTATGAAAAATGATTTTAGTTCTCAATTAAATAACAAAATTATCAATAAAAATATCTCTCACGAAATGTATTTAAATGATTTTAGTATTCCGACTGAAGATCATTCGCTTATTAAAAAATACAATTTAAGAAAGAACTCTGATTTTTATAATAATTTGAAAAATAATGAAAATAATTCCTTTGGTAATTTCCACAAAATGAATAAAAAGATTTTAGACCATACTCTAACTCTCAAAAATTTTGCCAATTCTCAATACTATGGAATAATCCAAGTAGGTGAACCTTCCCAAGAATTCAAAGTTATATTCGATACTGGTTCGAGCAATTTATGGGTACAATCAAATATTTGCAAAAGTCAAAGCTGCTTGCAACACAAAGGCTTTGATCATTTGCAAAGCAAGACTTTTCAAAAGCATTATATAAACGGAAAAATTCCAGTTTTTGGAATAAGATATGGAACAGGAAATATCAAAGGAGAATTCGTAAAAGATAAAGTTTCTATAGCAGGAATAGATATTCCAGATCAAATTTTTGGACTAACTTATGAAGAAGAAGGATTTGCATTTATGAATGTTCCTTTTGATGGAATTCTTGGACTAAGCTTAACAAAACAGAATAAACATTCTGTTCCATTTTTTGATAATATTATGCAGAAAAATTTGTTGAATCATAATATTTTCTCAATATTTCTATCTGAAGATGAAGATAATTCTAATATATCTTTTGGAAATATCAATAAAGACCACATGTTATCAAATTTTACTTTCACTGATGTAGTTTCTAAAAATTATTGGGAAATTGATATTGAAGATATTAAAGTTGGAAATTATTCAACTAATATATGTAGTTTGCTAAGACAAAAAACAGGAAGATGTGGTGTTGCAATAGATAGTGGGACTAGTCTTTATGCAGGGCCTTCTAAGTAAGTCAAATAAGAATCTTTGTTCACTATAATAAATTAAAAATTAACTTTTTTAAACTGGATTCTTTGAAAAGCAATTAATCTTCTATTAATCCATTTATTCTGTTAATATTAGACTTTTATAAAATAATCTTCATTTTATGCTTCTTTAAATAAATATTAGGATATTTCAAATATCAAATAATTTATTTTAGTTTCGTATACCAATTGAAAGAAATTCTTGACGTAAATCCACATTGCAGAAATTTCAAAGAATTGCCAGATATTAAAATAACGCTAAAATCAAGGACTGATTATTTCAATAACAACCCAGAATCTTATGAATTAACAGAAGTTATCCTAAGGCCTGAAGATTATATTATAAACGGCAAAAGAATTAAAAAAATTATAGATAACAATTCGAAAAAAACTAATGATGATTTATACAATGATGCTATTCATAATAATAATTTAGATTGCAAATCAGCCTTTATGTCTATAAATGTTCCAGAACCTAGAGGACCCATTTTAATTTTTGGTGAATACTTCATGAAAAAATTTTATACAGTTTTTGATAGAGATCAAAAAGTTTTGGGTTTTTCGATTGCCAATCAAAATGATTTTATTAAAAACGACAGCAATAGAAAGAAAATAATTCAAAACATCAAAACTCCTTATGATTCAAAAGAAAAACAAGAAAGCGATTTTGATTTGAATGTGATGTTAAAAAAAAATTCAGCTCAAAATTCGAATTTGAATAAAATAAGGTTTGTTGAACATAGTTATAATTCAGATAATAAAAATAACTTCATAAAGGATATTACGAGAGATGCTCACGATGATATTCTGTTTGTACATCCTTAGTTATTTTTTATTTTATGTTGTTAGACATAATAAAATTTTAGTAAGATTACTTAATATTCAATGAAAACTAAATGAAGATTTTTGTTTTATTTAAATCTTTGGATTATAATTATACAATTATAATCTTAAATTTTACATTAATTTAACGGAAAAATAAATATTTCCCAATAACTCTGAAAATTATATAGTTAATTCTTCATATAAGAATAAATTATTCCTTATGAGAGGAGAATTTATTTTATTTTAAATAATTAATTTAATAAATCAGACAATTTTTAGATTTGCTAGAATCTGAGGAATTTGAACTTGAAATTTTATTAGATTTATTATTTCTATTAACATTCGATTCTTCATTTAATACAGCAGATGATTGAAAATTATGTTTTGGTGCTAAAATAAAAATTAAAAATTAAAATAAAAAATATAAAAAAATTAAAATGTTTTAAATGAAATTTAGTTACTTATCTCATTGCTTTGGCTTTCAATACTTTCCATATAAACTGAGGAATCTTCTCTTTGTAATTTACCTCTGACTTCAACTTGTTCATAAGCATATATTTTAAAACACAACTAAATATATTATTGAATTTAGCTTGTAATAAAATTTAGATTAAAAATAATACGTTTTTATCAGTTAAAAATTCAATATCTTCTTTTGTTAGATAATCAACTTTATGTTCAAAGTTTTCTTCAAATTCTGGACTGTTATTTTTTTCTTCTATTGATTTTGTTTTATAAGTTATATCATCAGAAAAAGATACATATTCTACATGGACTCCCTTACAAAAATTTTCTGGTAAATCAAATGCTTGCTTAATATAAACTCGAAAATTAAGAGATCTCCCTAAAAGCTCTATAGGATTGTCTGGTACTTCCTCGTATTCATTGTTATTATCATCATGTGCAATAACATCACATAATAAATTTCCAACTGTAGGACCATTTGGACTTATGATTGAAATTTTTACAGGATTGTTCATCAAATATGCTACAGGTTCAAGTTTATAGAAGCAATAACCTAATAATGACTTTGAAGGCTCATCCCATAGTGGATCATCCTCGTTTTTTAAACTCTAATCATTTAAATATTAAAAATAAAGCAACATTAAAATATAATTTATATTTCAATTGATAAAAATTTTACGAAAATATCTAAATCTTCATCGTTGAATTTATCAAATAGCTCTTTCATCATTTCATATCTATTATGAAATGTTTCCGTAGTCCAATAGTAAACAGTTCCTTCTTCATAATTTTCAACCTAAAATTTTTAATCATGACTTTATATGAATTTTATTATTTATAAAAAAATGGAAAATTCTTATTTATTAATTACTCTTATTAAAATATTTGTTGAGGAATTTTTTTGGTCGGAAATATGCTCAAGTATATTTTTGGATAAATATACATCCAAATTTATGTTTCTTCTCGATTCTTTTATTATTAATTTCAATTTATTTATCTTTTTAACAATATTATGCAAATTATGTTCGATTTTTTGGCTTTTATGAATAATTTCCTTATTTTTTTTTTCACTTTCTTTTCTCAGCATATCGTTTTTTTCTCTATACTCGTACTCCATTTTTTTCTTTTGTCTTTCTAATTCCAATCTTTCTAATAGCACTTTGTTATTTGTTTCGTTTATAGTTTTTCCTGTTTCATGTTTAGTTTTTTCGACATTTTGGTTCATTTCTTGAAGCCTCGATTCATAATCAAGCATTTTACTTCTCATCTGTTCTTCAATATCGCTCTTTTCCTTATAATACTTTTCTTCTAAATTTTTTTTTAGAATTAAAAGCTGCTCTTCTTTTTTTTTTTCATTTTCTTCATTTTGTTTTCGATTATTTTCATCAATTTCTCTTTGCAACTCATCATGGGCTTGTTCCCAATCGATTTCTATTATTTCTTTTTGATCCCATTTTTTCAGAAACAAAAATATTGAATTTGTTCCAAAAACAACTCTATCTTTATGTTTTAACATCACACCTTCTTTATTTATGAGTTTTTTTCCGTTTATAAAAATATAATCTTTAGCATCGGGATCATATGGTTTGAGATAAATTTCGTTATTGTTGGAATCTTTTTTGAAAATAGCATGATTAACCTTTATTCCTATACCTGATAAGGTGATTTGAGGAGGTGGGTTTGCATGTTTTCTTCCGACATAAATCGGCAAGTCTTTCAAGCTATATTTTAATTTATGAGTTAATTGTGAATCTTCATTTAAAACTATTAAATGTGGCAGGCTTGTATCGACTTTTCCTCCTATCGAGTCAATTTCTTTTTCTGCTTCACTTAGTCTCTCTTGGAAAGATTTCCCTAAAATTATAATGCATAAATTTCAACAAAATTCTATTTTTAAATTTAAAAAAATTTATATTATTTATTTAGTCAAATTATCTTATAAAATAATTATAATTAAAATAGAAATAAAATTATTATTTATAGCATAGACAAGATCATAATTTAGAATTTAAACCAATGCAAAATTAAAATAATACCATAAATATTAATTTTTACCCATCTCATTCATTACCTTCTGATTTGCTTCATATTGATCCTTTAACTCATTGAATTTAAGTCTGTCATCTTCATTCAATGGTACATTCGTATTAAATTTTTTATTTAAATCTTCAATCATTTTCTTCAAATCCAAATTTTCCTCTCTAAGCATCCTAATCACCTTATCAGTCTCAGATTCATTGATAACTGCTTTATTCTGAATTTTCTTTGCTCTATCGGCATAACGTAAAGTCGATAATGTTTCCTCATAATTTATCGCAGCAGGTGATAATGCGCATATCATGACAGTCTTGGAATTTCCTCCAAGAGCATTCATTAGTATCTTAGTTAAATTTGATTCTCTATATGGTGGTAAAATGTTCTTAGCTTTACCAAGTGCTTTATCAGCTAATACATTTATGACATTTCCAAGAGTCAAAAGACTTTTATTAATATTACACCCTTCTTTAAGTCTGTCTCCAGTAGCTCCTGTGCTAGAAGCTCTTTCAGATCCAGCCAAGTCAACTAAGTTTATATTAGATCTTTTTTCATTTCGTTTTCCATTTTGATTTGTTATCTGTAGAAATTCTATAGTGATTATAGTATGTGCTCTGGATGAAGTAGCATTCATAAGAGTGCTGCTTATTGTACGATTTTCATTTCCTTCCTCCATACGTCTAGATATATCTTCATAGCTTGTTACAGGATAATTACGCTTGTTTTCTACATAAAAACCAAGAGTTTTATTTTCACGTAACTTAAGCCCTCCAAGAGGTCTTTGTTGGTTTGGAGGACCGAATAAATCTTGGATTTTTTCATTATAAATTTCTATCATGCTTATAGAGACTTCATAAGATTTATTTGGATCTTTATTATCCTTTATTCGTTTAAATATTTCGTTACAACTTATTGGAACAATTCCTTTATTCGTGCCGTATCCTACCATTGAATAAGATTTTCCAGAACCCGTTTGACCATAAGCAAAAAGACAGCAATGATAACCTTCCCAAGCATTATCAAGTATTTCTTTTCCTACTTTCTCATATACATATCGCTGATCAGAATATTTTTCATTATCTGGTTCAAAATAGCCATCTTCTTTAACTGAGAAATTATCAAATGACCAGAAACTGCAATCAAAAGCAAATGTTTTTTCATTTCCCATATCATCTTTGATAATTGTGGTATTTCCATTCTAAATTGTTTAAAAAAAATTATATTTATTTTATAATTCAATATTTATTCTTTCTGCACAAAAATAAACTTTAATATTATAATAGTGAATTTGATTATGATAAATAAAGATCGCATTTTTATCATGATTAAAATTACTGATTTATCTGATTTTTATTAAAATCTGTTGCAAAAAAATAAAATGTTTAAAGAATCAATTTCACTAAAATATTTGAAAAACTTTATAAAAATATTTTCTTTCATATAAAATAAATTACCATTTGAATTATTGGTTCTTTTTCGCCTCTATCAATTTCTCTAGGATTGAAAGGCCTTAACCTTACAGCGACTTTGATACTCATTTTTTAATATTTTTAATTATTCATTTTATGTAAAAATTATTAAAAATTTAAAGTGACAAAAGATTCAAATTAAAAACTTTTATTATTTGAAATAGTATATTGATTGGATTTAAAAGTTATAATTCTCTTTAAATTAATATTCAAAAAATTTGG